>WFLX010036901.1_pt1 | contig 12128 bp, 11 predicted proteins | sample 4967041 | NCBI WGS metagenome assembly WFLX01 (sample SAMN12857096, study PRJNA449069) | gut metagenome | isolation source: stool from male and female vole | host: Microtus ochrogaster | place: USA:Florida | collected 2017 | reverse complement strand
TTGTACACGCCTCGATAATCGACGGCATGGTGCTGTCACGCGCCCGCTTCACCCGATTTGCCCACAACAATATGGAGCAGCTCGACCGCATACTGGCCAAAGTGACTCCTACGGCCGAACGTGTACTCGTAGTAACCGAATCAGTTTTCAGCATGGACGGTGACAGCGCCGANATAGAGGCNCTCGTCAACCTTAAGCGCCGCTACCCCAACCTGCTGCTTTATATCGACGAGGCTCATGCCTTCGGAGCGTGCGGTGACCAGGGCCTCGGACTGGCNTACCGCTATCCTGAGGTCGATGTCATCGTCGGCACCTTCGGAAAGGCCGCCGCCTCGGCCGGAGCTTTTGCCGCCGTTGCCCCCGATATCAGGAAATATCTCGTCAACCGCGCCCGCAGTTTCATCTTCTCGACAGCCCTACCCCCCATNACGTCGGCCTGGACCCGCTTTATGATCGGGNAGCTTATCGGCATGGATGCCGAGCGGAGTCACCTNAAGCNCCTCAGCGCCATGCTGCACTCGGCACTGTCTGACGGCACCGGCACCCCAAGTCACATACAACCGCTTATCATAGGCGATCCGGTGAAGGCGGTCAGCATGTCACAGCAGTTGCTGGCGCTCGGCTACAAGGCTTTACCGATACGCACACCGACTGTCCCGGCCGGCACCGAGCGACTGCGGTTCAGCGTGAGCGCGGCCATGACCGACGAGGATATAGCCGGAGTGATCAACGCTATCTCACAATTGTCATGAAGCAGCAGTTCACAGTCAACGAAGGCAACCGTGACCTTATCCTGATCTTTGCCGGCTGGGGGATGGATGCCGGTGTATGGCGCGACCTGCGTGTCGACGGTCACGACATAATGATAGTGTGGGACTACCGTAATCCCGACTTTGACGAGGCGGTACTGGCCCGCTACCGCGACATACGTGTATTCGCATGGTCATTCGGGGTATTTGTCGCCGCCATGACCCTGCCGCGCTTCTCACGCCGTCCGGGACTCAGCATAGCCATCAACGGAACCCTCACCCCAATAAATGACCTGACCGGTATACCGGAAGCCATATTCGAAGGTACGCTTGCCGGACTGGATGAGCGCAATCTGCTGAAATTTTACCGCCGCATGTGCGCCACCAAAGAGCAATATGCCGGTTTCATGACCCTCAAACCTGACCGTGACATAGCGGAACTGCGCGACGAACTGACGGCGATACGTAATCTTTCGGCCGGCAACCCTCCGCTGCACACCGCCTGGGACCGCATCATCCTGTCGCAGGATGACCACATATTTCCTCCGGAAAACATGAAACGCGCATGGGAAGGGCATCCGAGNNCAAGGCTTACCGACGGCGGACATCTACCTGACTTCCAGCGCATCATCGAGCAGGAGATAATCGACAAAAAGCTCGTCACACGCAAGTTTGCCCGCAGTGCGTCCACCTACTCCGACGCGGCGTCGGCACAACGCACCATCGCGGCCAACCTGTGGAAGCGCTGGCAGGCCCACAGCCCCGAAATCCCGCTCACGATACTTGAGATAGGCTACGGAACCGGCTTTCTCACCCGGCTCTACATCGACGCATGGCACCCGTACCGCATAACGCTGTGGGATCTCGCGCCGGTACCGATCGAACTGCCGGCAGCTGGTGAGATCATCGCCGGCGACGCCGAGCAACTGATCGACATGATCGATGATGACAGTTACGAGGCTATCGTAAGCGCCTCAACCATACAGTGGTTCAACAATCTGCCACGCTTCATGAACACGGCNCTGCGCAAGCTGAAGCCGGGCGGCATTATGGCCATCTCGACCTTTGCNCCTGGCAATATGCGCGAACTTGCCTCGGTCACGCGGCTGCCGTTGCGCTACTATACGCAGGCTGAACTGCGGGCTATGCTGCCGCCCGACTGCACCATTCTTGAAATGGACGAGGAGGATGTTGTGACCCGGTTTGACTCTCCCCGCGACATGCTGCTCAACCTGCGGGCTACAGGCGTCAACGCCGTGCGCCACGCCGCGGTAACACCCGCCGATATCGACGCCGGATATCCGCGCGAGGCCGACGGATCGTGCCGCCTCACCTACCGCGCACTATACATGATCATAAAACGCAACACCGATGAGTGAAACAATCTTCATATCGGGCATCGACACCGATGCAGGAAAGACCTACGCCACCGCATGGCTGGCACGCCGGCTGATGGACAGCGGCAAGAGTGTGATAACCCAGAAATTCATCCAGACCGGCAATACAGGACGGTCGGAAGACATAGAACGCCACCGCGAACTGACAGGCACCGGCATGCTTCCGGAAGATGCCGAGGGACTGACGGCACCAGTCATATTCTCCTATCCCGCATCGGCCCAGCTGGCAGCCCGTATCGACGGCCGCGANATCGACCTGCATGTGATCGAGCGTGCCACCGCCGCTCTCGCCGANCGATATGACACGGTGCTTATCGAAGGNGCCGGNGGCCTGATGGTGCCGATAACCGACACATACTTCACCATCGACTATGTCAGGGAGCACCGGTTGCCGATCGTATTGGTAACCAACGGAATTCTCGGGTCGATAAATCACACAATCCTGTCACTTGAGGCGATAGCTTCACGCGGCATAGAGTTGCTGGCAGTGATATATAACACGTTCTTTGACAAGGACAAAGTGATTGCCGACGATACCCGCGGCTTCATAGAGCGCTACGTGGCGCGTCATTTTCCAAAAGCCGATTTTTTGGTGATGTGACGATTTATTAATAACTTTACACGTTCAATAATAAAGCCTATGCCAGTGACCCTGTCAATATCCAAGCAACAACTCGCCGAACTGCCCACGGTGACTTATCCCGGCACAATCGTGGTAGTCAACACCCGTGATGAGGCTCGCGCTGCAATGGAGAAGATAAGACGCTGTCAGGTAACCGGTTTCGACACCGAGACACGGCCCTCGTTCCGCAAGGGGCAGACCAACAACGTGGCATTGGTACAGATATCGACAGGCGACACCTGCTACCTCTTCCGTGTCAANAAGCTCGGCATTACCGACGAANTGATCGGCTACATGGAGGATGATGCNGTGACCAAGGTAGGGCTGTCGCTCCGCGATGACTTTCACGTGATGCGCCGCGGGGGTGAGTTTGAGCCCAAAGGATTTATCGATCTCCAGAATTATGTCAGGGATTATTCAATCATAGATTCCAGCCTCCAGAAGATCTACGGCATCCTCTTCAACCAGCGCATATCCAAGTCACAGCGTCTCACCAACTGGGAAGCATCGCAGCTGAGCTATCCCCAGCAGCTTTATGCCTCAATCGACGCCTGGGCATGCCTCAACATCTACAACTTCCTGTCGTCGGGACAGTTCTCACCCGATGACTCGCCCTACATTGTACAACCCGAGCCGGAACACACAGAACAATAATGGCGGGAAAAGTAAAAAAATCGACCTGGCTACCGATACTGCTGCTTATCTATCTGGCAGTGATGGCCTACATAGGACGCGGCGAATTATTTGCCGGCAATTATCTGTATTATTTCGGAATAATCGGCGCCACGCTGCTGTGCATAATACTGCTGCGCATACTGCTTATCAAGCGCGGCAAGTAACGTCATCCGCCCTCACTCATCCGCGTCAGCCTCAGGAGCAGCCTTGGGCTTGGGCTTCTGAAGCGGCAAAGTGTAGCTCACCGATATAGCTCCCGTAAAGAGAGACCCACGGGCTCCGTAGCCAGGTATATACCAGGGCTTGCCATACTGGGCGTTGCTGCAGTTGGTCATCGCGTGCACCTTGACTTCCCAGCCGAGAGCGATATGCGAGTTGAGCATGACCCTCAGGCCGAGACCCGTCTCCACATACCCGGCAGTGACACGCTGCGACGGCACCGACATGTTGATCGTCTCACCCCAGTAACCGTCACTGACCGACACGTCGGTGACATCGAAACTGAAATTACTGAATCCGTACCGCAGGAAAGCATATACCGAGTAATCAGGATTGGAATTGTATAGAAAGTTATAATTGACACCCAGCTTAAAATAAGGAGCCGCCGGCGACCGATAGGTATAATTGCCCAGATCAGGCGTATAGGAAGCCTTGCCGAGGCCTATCTCAAGATAAGGCTTGATCCAGTTGTGGATACTCACCTCACCCCAGAAACCGATCAGGCCGTAATCCTGGCCACATAATCTCATCACCGGATCCCACACGTTTACACCGACCGATACCGCCTGCCAGCGGGGAAACTCCAGCGACGGAGCCTGNGTNAGTATGGTATCACGGTATTCCACACCCGATATAGTGTCGACGAGCACGACATGACCGTAAATATCGGTTGTCTCCACCAGATGATCAGGTTTGGTTTCCGTAGTGTCGGCCGCGGCAGCCGGCTTACTGCCCGGTGACGCGATGGGAGTGACACGACGCTGCGCTCCGGCAATCACTGCCGAAATGAGCATCACTATCATCAGTATGTGGCGTAATGCGGTCATATTATAATCATTCTGTAGTGGATGGTTNATCGGNNGTACTTGTCCGGAAATATATGCCGATGGTCTCGAGAGGCACNTTNGTTACCAGGCTGTCGGATATTCCGACNGAGTCGATAACCCANTTTGTATGCTTCACACCGGTGATGCGGTAACGGAACATGGCTCCGCACTCCTCCGAAGCGAAATAGGGCTGCGAGTCGTAGAAAAATGTTATGGTATCGACGATNTCGTACTGGGCAAGCGCCTCCTCTCCGTAGAGAAAGTAAAACGAACTTTTGCCGGCTTCGGANCGAAACGGNAGNTAGACCGACGAGGCGGTACTGTTTTTCAGCAGCAGCGAGTCATCGGGAGCCCCTATTCCACCGACCGACAGCTTTGTAATNGCNACCGATTTCAACGTCTCGTATGAGTAGAANCCGGCCTGCGGTATCGAGCTCTGGTTATCGAGACAGCCGTTGTTATTGCACGAAACGGCCATTACGACAAGCAGGAATATCGTCAGGCTGCGGCTCAGAATTTTCCCCATTTTACAATCTCTTCAAAAGTCTTACGGTTTTTGGCCGGCACAGGCTGCCCGGGCACCGGATATCCCAGCGAGATCATGGCCACAGGTTCGGCACCGGCAGGAATATCNAGGATTTTCTTCAGCTTGTCGCAGTCAAAGTTGCATATCCAGCAGGTGGCGAGGTCGAGCGATGTAGCCGCAAGACACAGATGCTCCACGGCAATTGCCACATCGACATCGGTATGATCCTTTCCATCAGACTGACGATGCCATGCCTCGTCATGCATACCGACAGCAACNATACACACCGGAGCCTCCTTGAACCATTCGCGGTCATAACATCCCCGCACTTCCGAAAGCAGCTCGGGAGTATCTATGACAAGAAATTTCCACGGCTGACGGTTGCATGCCGACGGAGCGAGGCGCGCCGCATCAAGCACGGCTATGATAAGGTCGCGGTCAACCGGTTCGTCGGTATATTTACGGCATGAATAACGTGTAGCCGCGAGATTATAAAATTCAGGATAATGTTGCATAGCGTAAATGATATTATTGATTATCGGCGGGAGCTAATTCGCAGTCAATCTCATACTCATTGCGGCGGTGGGAGTTGCGNACTATCAGTTCTCCGATAAATCCGGTGAGAAACAGCTGTNAGCCCAGNAGCATCAGCACAAGCGACAGATAGAAATACGGNGAGTCGGTCACAAGTCCGNAGTGGTGGCCGTGATACATGTTGTACAGCTTGGTGAAGCCGACAACNGCCACCGCGATAAATCCGAGGATGAACATCAGCGAACCGAGCAAACCGAAGAAGTGCATGGGCTTGACACCAAACTTGGACGTAAACCANAGCGTGGCAAGGTCAAGATANCCGTTTACGAAACGNTCCAGTCCGAATTTTGTAGTGCCGTACTTGCGCGCCTGATGATGCACTACTTTCTCTCCAATCTTCTTGAAGCCGGCATTNTTGGCCAGNTACGGNATATANCGATGCATGTCNCCGTACACTTCGATATGCTTCACGACATTGCTGCGGTAAGCTTTCAGGCCGCAGTTGAAGTCATGCAGATTACGGATACCGCTCACACGGCGTGCGGTGGCATTGAACAGTTTGGTAGGTATTGTCTTGGACAGGGGGTCGTAACGCTTCTGCTTCCATCCCGACACGAGGTCATAACCGTCCTCCTTTATCATGCGGTAAAGCTCGGGGATCTCGTCAGGCGAGTCCTGAAGATCGGCATCCATCGTGATGACCACATCGCCGCGTGTGCGCATGAAACCGGTATTGAGCGCCGGCGACTTGCCGTAGTTACGGCGGAAACTTACGCCACGTACCGCGGGATTGCCCTCACGGAGACGCTCGATTACCTTCCACGAGTCATCGGTGGAGCCATCGTTTACAAATATTATCTCATAGCTGAAACCATGTTCCTTCATCACGCGGGCTATCCATGCCTCAAGCTCGGGCAACGACTCCGCCTCATTGTACAGGGGAACTACAACTGATATATCCATTGACAACTAATTTTTGCGTTTACCATTAACTCCCCGCGCCCTCACCAGCAACGCCATGAGCATTGACAGTATCGAGCCCGAGAACACCATGAGCCACAACATGTCGACAGCCAGATCAATGGGCTTGGGTATCATGTGCTGCTCCTTGGCCCGCTCGAGTATCTCCAGAGCCTCGCGGTTGCCCTCCATTCCGGCCATGTCTTTCATCGCAATCAGCATGTCGATGCGGTCAGTGATGAAATTAGGCTCGATCCAGCGCATGAACACCACCGCCACAAGCGACGCGATAATGCCACCGAAGAAGAAGGTCGCTATGCCCTCCATCCACAATGCCGAAAAGATCGTGGTGCCGAAGTCCTCTATATAGGAACGGCGCAGCACAGCGTATATAAAGAAAGGCACGCCGATTATAAGCACTATGCTCACAAGGCTGAGAAACGGCAGCGGCAACATATAGGCCATTGCAAAAAACAAGGCCGTCATGTAGACCCCGAACCACAGCCCGTAACGGGCACCGCGGCTGTATGGTGATCTNTTTATNGAATTCTCATCATTCATAACATGCAAAGTTAGTGAAAATACCTGTATGTACGGCCAATTCCCTCCCAGGAATTACAGTCCGGATTATCATACATAGTTCTTTATTATCAGATGTTCGGCATTACGGTTGTTGCGGTTCATGAAACTGACCATATATTTCTTATCAAAGGCCGTAATATCGAGNGCATCGTTATTTCCGTAAAGCGCCTGTATGAGGGGGGTATTCTTGATTATCATCATCCACTTGCCCTGGCATTGTCTTGTCAGGTAAGCGGCAAGGCGCTCATGATCATGACGGGTGAAGTCGTTTCCGGCATAAGTCGAGAATTCACTGTCATAGGGCGGGTCAAGAAACACAAAATCATTCTCTCCCGGCTGATGGTGCAGCAGAAAATCCTCGAAGTCGGTATTGCACATCGTGGTCCGCGCGAAGTGATCCAGCAATCCCTCACTGTGATAATAGGCGATTTTCTTCTGAAGGAGTTTATGATTGTAGGCCATGCCGCCATAAGGCACGTTGAATTCGCCATTGACGTTATACCGGAACATACCTCCATAGGCGTAATTGCGTATGAACACGAACAGCGCTACTGACAGTTCCGGATTGGCNGCACGCAACGGCACATTATTATATANCCGCCGGAAATACATATAAAGCGCGCTCATGCAGGCGGTTTCGATGTTGCCGTACACATCCTCCGGCGACATTATCCCTTTATCGAGTTCCAGCTTGTACATGCGGCGCATCTTGCGGATGATGTTTTTCCGCAATTCGTCGGTGAGAGCCCGGCGGTTCCAGATAAAGCACTCGGGCAGCAGCCGGTCGATCACGTCACGGTCATCGGCAATCATGGCGGTGATACGCGCCTCGAGCGTAGCAAGATTGATTGTTCCGTTACGATACGACACAAACGTATCAACGAGCAGCTGCCGGGCGGCTACGTATCCCAGCAAGGAATTCCAGGCCTCGTCAATCTCATTCAGATAGAAATAGACACCCTCATCCTCCGCNGCGATGGCCCGGTAAAGCCCCATCAGCTCCTCACTCATGTCATTGATGAAATAGTGCGGAGCCTCTATCGACATATATACCGATCCTCCNCCTACGAAAGGCTCGTAGTAATTATCAAATTCAGCCGGCAGATGCTCAAATATATGACTGAGCTCCTTTTCCTTACCTCCGGCCCACTTGATAATAGGACTGAAATTTTCTTTTATAGCCATAGCAGCTACAAAGATAGCGAAATTTCATGTATTCCGGGAGCGCCCGGGGCTATTTTTGGCCCGGCGACACGAAAGCCCCCAACGTAAGCAGAGTGTTGCGTGACACTCCGTAAAAATCCGTCTCACTCTCAGGAAGCGCTACTTCAGGATCAGACATTCCGTAGGCCGGAGAAGCATCCTGCACACGGTAGTCAAACAGATAGTCTTCACGGACAGTGTAGAAAAGCGGATCGCTGTCCCAGATACAACGCAGGAAATTGTCATCATCGCTCCCTTTATCGCCCAGCAGACACCGCTCGATGACTACCGGCGATTTGTCCAGCTTAGCCGGGCTGATNGACTCGCCAAGCCCGTAGATGATACTGTTGGTGATATGGACATCGTCAGCCTCTCCGATTCCGACAATGGCACCGCCGGGAGCAGAAAACAGATAATAATTGGCTATCGTACAANGATCCAGGCGACAGCTGCCACCGTTCATCGCCAGCACCCCTTCTCCACCTTCGGCCACTTCACAGCCCACAGCGCGTAGTGTGCCGCCATCCACGTCCAGCACCGGCCCCTGGGAGTTTCTCAACCGGCAGTTGATCAGGTTCAGTTCGCCGGATGACCTGACTCCTTCAACCATGTTGCGGATTACGGTGTGGCTCAGGCGATTGTTTCGTGAGCCCTCACCAAAAGTCACCCCTTGCCACTGGCCCGACATGATCTCATAGGGTATACCGCCGACCACCATGTCAAAGCGGTCACCGGCCATATCAACAGGCTCGTCAGGAGTGCCCTCGCATACAAGCGTTCCATCAATCCTCATTCCGGCCTTGTCATGGAAGTACAGTCTGGCTCCGGCANCCACGGTAAGAGTGGCGCCTTCATTGACAAGGAGTTCTCCTTTTATATTATATGGATATTCCGAGGTAAGGCGCATGTCACCGGTCACCGTAAGGGCGTCAAGCGTTACGACATCCTCGCCGACCACATTGAGGACCACATAACTGCTGACTCCATTGACTTCAAAATCGAGCTTGACGTCAGTAGCCACTGCTCCCGGAAATCCGTTACGCGGCATCACTGCCTCAACCATCACAAACACCGAATCGCGGGCTCGCACCTCGACATCGGTGACGACAGGACCGGGCACACCGTCAACATTGATTCTGAAACAATCGGCCATAGAGCCGTCGGAAATCGCCACCCGGCTTATCACGATACCCTTGTCATTACGGTTATACACTTTGAATGAGCGCGTAGGGGTAAGATGCTCCGTAAACGTGTAACCGATGCGTAGAGTGTCGACCGAATATTCAGGCTGCGCCGATGGAGCCGTCGTTATATCATCGTCTATGCAAGAGGCCACCAACAGTGGCAAAATAAATATAAATATATTAAAAATACGTGGAAAGTGCATTATATATGAGCTTTATAGTTACATATAAAACGTAAGGGTGCTCTTGAAATTGTGAGAAAAAAGATGTAATTTTGTAGACTTGTAACAAACGTGCCACTAACTGTCACATTATCTTCATGAATAAAGATTCCGATAATAATAAAACCAGGCGTCCGATCACCCGGCGCATCATCATAGCCATGTGGACGGCCTTCGTCGTCGGCGTTGTCGCTATATTTTTCTTTTTCTTCCTTGTATATAACGGGCGCATAGGTTATATGCCCCCAATCGAGGACCTCAAGAACCCCCAGGATCGCTTTGCCTCGGTCATATATTCGGCCGATGGTGAGGAGCTCGGACGTTATTTCGCAAATACCGGCAACCGCGTGTATGCCGAGATCAACGACATATCCCAGCATGTGATTGACGCATTGCTCGCCACCGAGGACTCCCGTTTCATGGAACATTCCGGCATTGACGTGCGCGCCCTGGGCCGCGTGGCGTTCAAGACCCTGCTGATGAACAACAAGAACGCAGGCGGCGGCTCGACCATCACACAGCAGCTCGCCAAGCAGCTCTACTCGCCCACCTCACGCGGACTGCTTGACCGTGCCATCCAGAAGCCCATCGAATGGATGATCGCCGTCAAGCTCGAGCGCTTCTATTCAAAGGAGGAGATCGTAAAGATGTACCTCAACCAGTTTGACTTCCTCTACAACGCCGTCGGCATCAAGTCAGCGGCCCATGTATATTTCGGCAAGGACCCGAAGGATCTCAACATCGAGGAAGCTGCCACGCTGGTCGGTATGGTAAAGAATCCGTCCTACTTCAACCCTGTACGCAAGCCTGAGCGCACACTTGCCCGCCGCAATGTGGTGCTTGAGCAGATGTATAAGAATGACTTCATCACCCGCGCCGAGCTTGATTCGCTGAAAGAGCTTCCCCTCAAGCTCGACTTCCACAAGGTCGACCACAAGGAGGGTCCGGCGCCATATTTCCGCGAGGAGCTGCGCCGCATGTTGCGCGCCCAGAAGCCCAACCGCAAGGATTACCGAGGATGGGAGATGCAGAAATTTGTCGACGACTCGATAGCATGGGAAAATGATCCGCTGTACGGCTGGATAGAGAAGAATCCGCGTCCTGACGGTTCGAAATATGACATCTATACCGATGGTCTGAAAATATACACCACTATCGACTCCCGCATGCAGCGATATGCCGAGGAGGCAGTGGTAGGTCATCTCAGCCAGACACTCCAGCCCAGCTTCTTCAAGGAGAAGCGCGGTGTGAAGGGGGCTCCNTACACCACCAACCGCACCGAGCTGACCTCTGAACAGCTTAACTCGATCATCGATCACAGCATCAAGAACACCGACCGCTACCGCGCATTGAAGAAAGAGGGTAAGAGCGAGGAGGAGATTAAAAAGATCTTCAGCACCCCTATCGAGATGAAGGTGTTCAGCTACAGCGGAGGCATCGATACAGTGATGTCGCCTCTTGACTCCATAATGTACAACAAGCACTTCCTGCGCGCCGGCTTCATGGCAATGGATCCGAAGACCGGCCATGTGAAGGCATACGTGGGCGGCCCCAACTTCTCCAACTTCCAGTATGACATGGTTTCGACCGGACGACGCCAGATCGGATCGACGATCAAGCCGTTCCTCTACACTTATGCCATGGAGGAGGGCTTCACCCCCTGCGATATGATGCTCAACGAGCAGCCTGTCATTTACGACGAACTCGGCCGGCCCTGGGAGCCGAGAAATGCCGGNACGGCCCGTGTNGGAGAAATGGTCGATCTGCGCTGGGCGCTCACCAACTCCAACAACTGGATCTCGGCAAGACTGATGAACCAGCTGTCACCGGCCACTCTCGTACGCAATATGCACAACTTCGGCATCACCAACCACATNGACCCCGTAGTGTCGCTCTGTCTCGGCACCTGCGACGTGTCAGTCAAAGAGATGGTGACCGCCTACTCGGCATTTGCCAACAAGGGCATGCGTGTCGATCCGGTAATGGTAACCGCCATCGCCGATGCCAACGGAAATATCATTTCGGAATTCGCTCCGCGCCACACCGAGGTNATAAGCACCGATGCCTACTATAAGATGCTGTCGATGCTGCTGAATGTAGTCGACGGCGGTACCGGTAACCGCATACGCCGCGCACCGTTCAACATCACGGCCCAGACCGGCGGTAAGACAGGAACCACCAACTCCAACTCCGACGGATGGTTCATGGCCTTCACTCCTGACCTCGTGGCAGGCACATGGGTAGGCGGTGAGGAGCGTTACATCCACTTCAACGGCATGGCGATGGGTCAGGGCGCATCGATGGCACTCCCCATCTACGGCCGCTTCATGAGCAAGGTATATGCCGATCAGTCGCTCCCCTATTCCCAGGCGACCCACTTCACATTCCCGGCCGACCTCAATCTGTGTGAGAAGGAGTATTACGGTGAA
>WFLX010043716.1_pt1 | contig 12135 bp, 8 predicted proteins | sample 4967041 | NCBI WGS metagenome assembly WFLX01 (sample SAMN12857096, study PRJNA449069) | gut metagenome | isolation source: stool from male and female vole | host: Microtus ochrogaster | place: USA:Florida | collected 2017 | reverse complement strand
GATCCCGAAGTAAGACACTGTCCCGGAAATTCCGGAGGGACCCCGTTTGCCGTACATATCGCTGTCGACAGGCTTCACCTGATAGGACTCGCCGATGATCCGCAGGATGTTGTGNTGGCCNTCAACCGCGGGCAGACCCAGGGTGCGCTCGGNAATTTCACAATGATTGAGTTCAAGGGACGTGAATTTACACTGGAAAATATCACCCTCGGCAATTACTGCAACGTCGATCTCGAGTATCCGGCCAATCCTTCGCTCAACCGACCGAAGCGCAAAGATGCCATCGTACAGGCGCAGCTTGGTATATGCCGTGGCACTGACCGTGTATTTGCCTCCAACTGCCGTTTTATCAGCCGGTTGAATCTGTGTCCTGTCACAGGAGGTCGGCGCACGCTTTACAAGGACTGCTACTTCGAGTGTACCGACGACGCCCTGACCGGTTCGGCCGTGTATCTNGACTGTCGGTTCACCTGGCACAGCAGCAAGCCGTTTTACAGCACCTCGACAACCGGCGCCGTATTTCTCAACTGCGACATCGACCTGCTGAACAACTCACGCCAGTTTATCACCAAGCAGCCGGGCATGGTGACCCTCATAGACACCCGCTTTCATCTTGCCAACTCCATCAGGCGCCCCGGCAACTACGAACTCGACTGGACCCGCGACCGCTCGGCAACAGTGTGCTATCAGTACAATGTAACGCTCGACGGCAAGAAATACATGGTGGATGCATCNCGTCCCTCACTCAGNATCGACCTTACCNACAAGCCGCTGCTCGACGCCTATAAGGCAGGCGGCGTGTATAATACGCCCAATCTGCTTGCCGGCGACGACGGCTGGGATCCCCTCGGCATGCGCCCTGTCATCGACAGTATAAGCCGCTCCCTGGGCCGTCCGCTCATCGGACTCCCCGTAAAGCTCACATTTGACCAGAGACAGATCAAACTTACCGACAACGGAGCATCGGCCAAACTGACTCCAAGCTACCTGCTGTGGGGCAATTTCCCCACCGGAGCACCGGCCGAGGGCAATGCGCTTAAATGGGGCTTCCCTTCATTCGTGACCCTAACCACTGATGGAGAAGGCTCCGTAACCTGCACTGATACGAATACCGCGCCTGTAAGTGCGTCAGGGTATATCGAGGCCACCGACGAATACGGTCTTAAGGGCTGNATAAGCGTCACTGTGGCACCGCTTCTGAAAGATGCGCCGCAATTCCTCACTGCGCCCCGACTCACCATCGACCGCCTGCGCGGAGTATGCCGTCTCAGCTACCAGATTCCGGCCGGTGTCGATGACTGCAGTTTGGTTACCTGGTACAGACATAAAAATATGGATATGAGTGACACGATAGCCGTGCTTCATGGTCCTACTTCAGTCATAAGCGAATATCCGCTGTCAAGAGCCGACAAAGACCACTATATCACGGCACTTGTCACACCGCGCGGCATCGATACTTACAGCGGCAACTGGGCCACTGCGACAAGCAACAAGGTAGGCAAGCTCGACCTGCTAAGGGTCAACCATGACCAGACCAGCCTTCATACTAACTTTTCGGAACTGCCCACCGGCTATCAGCCGATAATCGGCGAGGGATTGTGGACCTGGGATGCTTACAAACCGGCCGACACGGCAGGACATGACTGGACTCCAAATGCTAAAAACGCATGGACTTACGGCAACGGCATGGACGCTGCCGCCAAGAGCATCGGACTTGTGCAGACCTCTCGCGGAGCACGGATGTTCTATACCCCGATGCGCGGCTCAAGCAAGTCAATGCATGTCACTCTGGAGGTCGACCCGTGCAAGGGTGCCGGTCAGGGCTTCGGAAGCGCGACAGGGCAATATATGGATGTGTATGTCATGATGGATCCCGCTACGCTGACAGGCTATGCACTGCGCATCGAGCGCACTCCCGAACATGACCGCGCCGTCACATTCACGCTTGTGAAATATGACGGCGGCAAAGTGACTCCTATAAGCGAACCGGTTGCATCGCGGTGCTATCGCCCTACATGTATAATTGATGTCGACGTGACTGACGGACTGCTTACAGCTACCGCACGCCGACAGCCGATGGATAATGATGAAGAGGATTATACGATCGAGGAGAGCGACGACACCGTGCAGCTCTCGGCCCGGGTAACACCACTCCCCTACTCTTCATTAGGACTCCAGCACACAGGCAGCACCGGAGCGAGCGCGTCAGTGATACGCTCACTCGATGCCCGGTGGAAATAATCAGGATTTGGCAGCTTCGCTGACATCGGCGTAAGCCTGGCAGTGAACACCGCTTACGGCACGACCCGACGGATCATTAAGATTGCGGAACGATTCATCCCATGCAAGAGCTTCCGCCGTACTGCAGGCCACTGAGGGTACCGACGGCACACAAGCGGCGGCGGTAGCACTGGGGAAATGTTCCTCAAATATCGAGCGATAGCAATACTCCTCCTTGTTCATCGGCGTATTGACAGGGAAACGACGGGCNGCGTTACGCATCATCTCGTCAGTCACCTGACTTTCGGCAATAGCTTTGAGCGAGTCGATCCATGAGTAGCCCACGCCGTCGGAGAACTGCTCCTTCTGACGCCATGCTATCTCAGCAGGTATCATATCCTCGAAAGCCTTACGAAGCACCCATTTCTCCATACGGCCGTTACGGGCCATCTTGTCAGCCGGATTCAAGCGCATGGCCACATCAAGAAACTCCTTGTCAAGGAACGGCACACGTCCCTCAACGCCCCATGCCGACAGCGACTTGTTGGCACGCAGACAATCGTACAGATGCAGTTTTGAAAGTTTGCGCACGGTCTCTTCATGAAATGCCTGTGCGTCGGGGGCCTTGTGGAAATACAGATAGCCGCCGAATATCTCGTCAGCACCCTCGCCCGAAAGCACCATTTTTATACCCATCGACTTGATGACACGCGCCAGCAGATACATAGGCGTCGAAGCACGCACTGTTGTCACGTCGTAGGTCTCGATATAATATATCACATCACGGATAGCGTCAAGACCCTCCTGAACGGTATAGTTGATTTCATGATGCACGGTACCGATATGCTCGGCCATGCGGCGGGCCGCCTTCAGGTCAGGTGCGCCTTTAAGACCTACGGCAAATGAGTGCAGACGCGGCCACCAAGCGGCCTGACTGTCATCACTCTCGATACGGCGCGCCGCATATTTGGCCGCGATAGCCGATATGACTGAAGAGTCAAGTCCTCCCGACAACAATACCCCGTAAGGCACGTCACTCATAAGCTGACGCTTCACGGCAGCCTCAAGAGCCTCACGCAGCTCCGGTATAGAGGTCGTGTTATCCTTAACGGCATCATATTCCTCCCAGTCACGCTTATACCAACGGCGCATCTCGNCGGTACGGCTGNCATATACATGTCCGGGGAGGAATGGTTCGATCACATCACATGTTCCCTCGAGAGCTTTCAGCTCCGAGGCGAAATACTTGCGTCCCTGGCGGTCGGTTCCCATATACAGCGGTATCACGCCGATAGGATCGCGTGCCACCATGTAAAAGTCATTCTCTTCATCGTAAAGCGCGAAAGCGAATATTCCGTTAAGTTCCTCAAGAAAATCAGGACCCTTCTCACGATAAAGCGCCAGTATCACCTCACAGTCACTACCCGTCATGAAGTCATAATCCTTCAGGCGTTCACGAATTTCACGATGGTTATATATCTCGCCGTTGGCTGCCAGTATCACCTTACCGTCACGCGTGGTAAGCGGCTGGCTTCCTGATTCAGGATCGACGATCGACAGTCGTTCATGAGCAAGCACCGCATTGTCGCCGCAATATATACCTGACCAGTCAGGACCGCGATGACGTATTTTCTTTGACATTTTAAGCACATCCTTGCGCAGGTCATGTCCTGCTCCCATAGTCTCAAAGACCGCAACTATTCCGCACATAAGCTTATGAATGGTTTTGTTATTTTTATATTTTCGTTTTGCTTGCAAATTTAGATATTTATTTGCATTATGCAACATAATTCCCGATTTTATTTTCATCACAAGCAAAATATTCCACTTTTCCGCCCACAATATGACAAAAAAAAAGCGGGAGTAGCTGCCTGCACAGTCACTCCCGCTTAATTCGTTTAGATCTTATCTGCGTTTATTTTCAATAAGTGATAGCCGGNTCAAGCTCCTTGGCCTGNGCTANCATGCGTTCCAGTTCAGTCACTGAAGGCACGCGTTTGCACAGATGACGCTCGTCGTTTACTTCCTTGAGCTTGGGCTCGAGGTTGGCAGCTACTCTGTGACGGAATTCCTTTACCGTGTCAACTCCGGCAGCCTCGAGAAGTTCGGCAAACTGTCCGGCGATACCCTTGATACGGAACAGATCGGCATGGTTGGCCCATTTNAGAATAAGTTTNGCCGGAATGCCTGTAGCTTCGGCAAGATCGTTACGACCCTTAGGTGTTGCAGCCTTTTCAAGAAGAGCCTCGGTAGTATTNATACCTGCATCCTGAAGTTTCTTGGCATAAACCTCGCCTATGCCCTCGATTTCGATAATTTTGTAAGCCATGTCGGTATTTAATTAGAAGTGTTATAAACATATAACCGCCCGATACATCAAAAAGTTGACTCGCTTTTAAAATTTAGTTACATTTGTAGCNATTATTTAATTTATGACATGAACGACTATACCGATTCCATACCCGAATGGGCAAAAGAAATGAATTGTGCCGTGACCGTATGCGACGCTACCGGAGTGGTGCTTTACATGAACGACAAGGCTCTCGCCACATTCGCCAGCCACGGCGACATGCGTGGCCGCAACCTTATGGGTTGTCACAATCCCGACTCGGTACGTAAGATAAACCACATGCTTACGACCGGCGAGTCNAATGCCTATACNATTACAAANGGCGGACGCCGCAAACTCATCTACCAGACTCCCTGGCGCATTGACGGCAAAATATCAGGACTCGTGGAAATATCAATGGAGATCCCCGACGATATGCCCCATTACAACCGCGATGCCAAATGACCGCTAACACAAACAAGGGCTGCCAGCAAATGAACTGACAGCCCTAANTTTTTATACCGGTCTNCGGATCAGAGAGCAGCCTTGATAGCATCCACCATCTCGGCATATTCGGCATCGGTGAGATAAACCTCTCCCGGATTCATGCGGAAAGTGCCGCCGTAATCGGGGCCGTCAACATACTTGGGAGCAAGGTGGAAATGAAGGTGTGACAGCTTGTCGCTATATGCGCCATAGTTGATTTTCTCAGGGTTGAACACCTTCTTCATGGCACGGGTCACACGTGCCACATCGGCCATAAATGCGTTACGCTCCTCATCCGACAGTTCATTGAGATCATCGACATGACCGTTGTAAGCTACGAGACAACGGCCGCGGTAAGTCTGCTCCTTGAACAGGAAAACGCGTGACACACTCAGCGGAGCTATTTCAATCATCAGGTTGTGGAGAGTGTCATTGTTGGTACAGTAAAGACACTCTTTGGGATCACTTTTCATTGCTTTTCAATGGTTAATGTTACTACATGCAAAATTAGCAATATTTTTTGTAATCGGCGAGTTATAAGAATAAATTCGGGCAGTGAAAATATATAAATATTCGTTATATTTGCACTTAAATTAACTTTACACTATACCGATGGAAAAGCGTATAATAGAATGTGTGCCCAATTTCAGTGAGGGGCGTGACAAGGGAGTGATCAAGTCAATTACCGATGCCATTGAATCGGTAAAAGGAATTAAATTACTTGATGTGGATCCCGGTGAAGCTACCAACCGCACGGTAGTCACTTTTGTAGGAGAGCCGGAGGATGTGGTTGAGGCTGCTTTCCGTGGCGTAAAACGCGCCGCCGAGCTTATCGACATGAGCAAGCATCATGGTGCTCACCCACGTATGGGTGCTACCGACGTGTGCCCGCTGATCCCTATATCAGGCATAACCCTCGAAGAGTGTGCCGAACTGGCCCGTGGGCTTGCAAAGCGCATAGCCGACGAGCTGGAGATCCCCACATATTGTTATGAGGCGGCCGCCTTCACCCCTGAGCGCCGCAATCTGGCCGTGTGCCGTGCCGGCGAATACGAGGCTCTGCCTGAAAAGATGAATCACCCGGGTAAAGGTCCCGATTTCGGAGACCGTCCTTTTGACGAAAAGGTAGCCCGCACCGGTGCAACCACAGTAGGCGCACGCGACTTTCTTATTGCCGTCAACTTCAATCTCAACACCACTTCTACCCGGCGTGCCAATGCCATCGCATTTGATGTCCGCGAAAAAGGTCGTCCGAAGCGTGAAGGCGGCAAGCCCAACGGTAAGCCGATGAAGGATGCCGACGGAAAGCCTATCATGATACCCGGCACACTGAAAGCCACCAAGGCTATCGGCTGGTATATCGACGAATACGGCATAGCACANGTGTCGATGAATATNACCGANATAAGCACCACTCCGCTTCATGTGGCATTTGACGAGGTAAGTCGTGCNGCCGCAGCCCGCGGCGTACGTGTCACCGGCACCGAGATCGTAGGTCTTGTGCCCAAACGCACCCTTATCGAAGCCGGCCGCTACTTCCTGCATAAACAGGAACGCTCTACAGGTATCGCCGAAAGCGAGATCATACGCATGGCCATACGCTCGATGGGACTCGATGAGCTCTATCCATTCAAGCCCGAGGAGAAGGTAGTGGAATTTCTGGTAAATCCGGCAGAAGGAACCGGTCGTCTTACCGGAATGACCTGCCGCGACTTCGCTTATGAGACAGCCTCTGAATCGCCTGCCCCCGGCGGTGGTTCGATTGCCGCATACATGGGCGCCCTTGCTGCCGCACTCGGCACCATGGTTGCCAATCTTTCAGCTCACAAAGCAGGATGGGATGAACGCTGGGAAGAGTTCTCGAACTATGCCGACGGAGGCCAGATACTGATAAGCCGACTGCTNGCGCTTGTTGACGAGGATACCGAGGCATTCAACCGCATCATGGCGGCAATACAGATGCCAAAGTCATCACCCGAAGAAAAAGAAGCCCGTGCCGCCGCACTCGAAGCCGCTACACTTTACGCAACAAAAGTTCCCTTGCAGACAATGGAAGCCGCTGCCGACGCATTCCCGCTGCTTGAGGCCATGGCAGAGACCGGCAATCCGGCCTCAGTGAGCGATGCCGGCGTAGGCGCACTTGCNGCCCGNTCGGCAGTACTCGGAGCGGAACTGAACGTGCGCATCAACGCGGCAGGTCTTNCCGACCGTGCTGAGGCTGACCGTCTGGTGGCCCGCGCCGCCGAAATCTCAGCTCAGGCAGTTGAAGCTGAACGGCACATACTTGACATCGTGAATTCAAAAATTAAATGACAATGACTCTTGAAGAATTTCAGGCCGACTTAAGAGGCGGCATCCCCGACATACTACCCGAAGCACAGCCTTACGACGCCTCGGTCAACCATGCTCCAAAACGCAAGCAGATATTGACGCCGGCGGAAGAGCGCCTGGCGCTGAAGAACGCATTGCGCTATTTCCCCGAGCATCTGCATGCCGAACTGGCACCGGAATTTGCCCGTGAGCTGCGCGACTATGGCCGTATCTACATGTACCGGCTGCGCCCCTCCTACCCCATGTATGCCCGTCCTATCGACGAGTATCCCGCTAAGTCACGTCAGGCAGCCGCCATCATGATGATGATCCAGAACAATCTTGATCCGCGTGTGGCCCAGCATCCTCACGAACTAATCACTTACGGAGGCAACGGTGCCGTGTTCCAGAACTGGGCACAATACCGCCTTGCGATGAAATATCTGTCGGAAATGACCGANGAGCAGACACTTGTCATGTATTCCGGTCATCCGCTCGGACTTTTCCCCTCTCACCGTGACGCCCCGCGTGTCATTGTGACCAACGGAATGGTGATCCCCAACTANTCCAAGCCCGANGACTGGGAGCGCATGAATGCAATGGGTGTGTCACAGTATGGTCAGATGACCGCCGGATCCTACATGTACATCGGTCCGCAAGGTATCGTACACGGCACTACAATAACAGTGCTCAATGCAGGTCGCAAGCGCCTNAAGCCCGGNGAAAACGACCTTGGCGGAATGCTATTTGTTACCGCCGGACTCGGCGGAATGTCAGGCGCGCAGCCTAAGGCCGGAAATATCGCAGGTGTAGTCAGCGTGACGGCAGAGGTCAATCCGAAGGCGGTTGCCACACGCCACAATCAGGGTTGGGTCGACGAGGTGTATACTTCGCTTGACGAACTGATGGAACGCGNGACCAAGGCACGTGCGGCCCGTGAGACCGTATCGCTGGCTTATCAGGGCAATGTNGTCGATCTGTGGGAACGTCTCGCCGCTGNCGGCGTNANNGTNNATCTCGGCTCCGACCAGACATCACTCCATAATCCCTGGGCAGGAGGCTATTATCCCGCAGGACTTACTTTCGAGGAGTCAAAGGTGATGATGGCTGAGGATCCCGAAGAGTTCCGCCGCCGTGTGCAGGCTTCTCTCCGTCGTCAGGTAGAGGCAATCAACAAGCTAACGGCACGTGGCATGTACTTCTTCGACTATGGCAACGCGTTTATGCTTGAGGCTTCGCGCGCCGGCGCCGACATTGTCAATGAGGACGGATCGTTCCGCTATCCCTCTTATGTACAGGACATCATGGGCCCGGGCTTCTTCGACTACGGCTTCGGACCGTTCCGCTGGGTATGTACTTCGGGTGATCCTGCCGATCTTGCGAAAACCGATGAAATCGCAGCCCGCGTACTTGAGGAAATCCTTGCCGAAGCNCCGGAAGAGATTCACGGTCAGCTNCGCGACAACATCCACTGGATCAAGGAAGCCGGCCGCAATCATCTCGTAGTAGGCTCACAGGCCCGAATACTTTATGCCGACTCGGAAGGACGCACCAAGATAGCACGNGCATTCAACGATGCGATAGCACGCGGCGAAATCAGCGCGCCGATAGTGCTTGGGCGTGANCATCACGACGTATCAGGAACCGATTCTCCCTACCGCGAGACATCAAATATCTATGACGGCTCACGCTATTGCGCCGACATGGCGGTACACAATGTGATAGGCGACTCATTCCGCGGCGCCACATGGGTATCGATCCACAACGGCGGCGGCGTAGGCTGGGGCGAGGTAATCAACGGAGGTTTCGGCATGGTGATCGACGGTAGCGACGATGCCGCACGCCATATCGACGAGATGCTGCTCTGGGACGTAAACAACGGTATCGCCCGCCGCAGCTGGGCCCGAAACAAAGGCGCAATCTCCGCTATCAAGCGAGAAATGGCACGCACGCCAGGCCTGAAAGTCACCCTCCCGAATATTGCCGACGATTCTGTGGTCGAAAACGCACTGAACAACATTTAATATAATTCATTTTATCCTTAAAATATGATACACCATATCAGCCCCGCACGCCTTACTATCGAGCGTGTGGGGGAAATTATCGACAAGGGCATGAAACTCGCCCTNAGTGATGAATCTGTAAATCTAATTACCCGATGCAGGGAATATCTTGATGAGAAAATCAAGAACTGCGATACACCCATATACGGCATTACGACCGGCTTCGGTTCGCTGTGCAACATTTCGATAGGCGCCGATGACCTGTCGCAACTTCAGGAGAACCTCGTTAAGTCGCACGCATGTGGTTGCGGTGATGAGGTAAATCCTGAGATAGTAAAAATAATGCTTCTCACCAAGATCATGTCGCTGTCATTCGGTAACTCGGGTGTACAACTCTCGACAGTACAGCGACTGGTCGACTTTTTCAACTATGATATTCTGCCCGTTGTATATCAGCAGGGCTCACTCGGAGCGTCAGGTGATCTGGCGCCTCTCGCCAANATGTGTNTGCCGCTGATCGGCCACGGTGAAGTCAACTACAAAGGTGAGCGCCGCAAAGCCTCGGAAGTCCTCGCCGAGCTGGGCATGAAACCTGTTAAACTTGTATCAAAAGAGGGCCTGGCTCTGCTCAACGGCACTCAGTTCATGTCATCACATGCAGTCTACGCCATCCTGCGCGCACGCCGTCTTAGCGCCCTCGCCGACAAGATCGGTGCCTTGTCTCTTGACACCTTTGACGGACGCATAGAGCCGTTTGGCGACGAAGTCAATGCAGTGCGTCCTCATCCTGGTCAGCTTGCCACAGCCCGTGCGGTGCGCCATCATCTTGAAGGAAGCGAGCTGATCCGCATGCCTAAGAAACATGTACAGGATCCTTATTCTTTCCGCTGCATGCCTCAGGTACACGGCGCCGTAAAGGACACGCTCAACTATGTAGGCCAGGTTATCGAGACCGAAATCAACAGTCCCACCGACAATCCCACAATATTCCCCGAACAGGATATCATCGTATCGGCCGGAAACTTCCACGGCGAACCTATCGCCCTGCCTATGGACTTCCTNTCGGTGGCCATGTCAGANCTNTCAAATATCTCGGAGCGTCGTATCTACCGCCTCATATCAGGNTCCCGCGGACTACCGTCGTTCCTTGTCGCCAATCCCGGCCTCAACAGCGGCTTCATGATACCGCAGTATGCCGCTGCATCTATTGTCAACCAGTCAAAGGGACTGTGCTGGCCCACAAGCTGCGACTCGATCCCGTCATCGCAAGGCCAGGAAGATCATGTATCGATGGGAGGAAACTCGGCAACCAAGCTGTGCCGTATCGTTGACAACACCGAGCGTGTGCTTGCAATAGAGCTGTTCAACGCCGCACAGGCTCTTGACCTGCGCCGTCCGTTGCGCACTTCGCCTGAGCTTGAGGAATGGCACAAGGAATATCGCCGTGTGGTACCGTTTATCGACAACGACACCGTGATGTCGCCCCTCATTGANGCNTCNGTCAAGTTCATACGTGAAAATCCCTGACAATGATAATTACCGATATAGGACACCTCGCCGGAATTACNGGCGAGGGTATCAGTCATAAGCGCGGCGCGGAGATGAGCACCTTCGAGGTGCTTCATAACGCGTGGCTGCGTACCGACTGCGACACGATAGTCGACTGGGGCACAATGGACACCCTTCCGGTGACCGACGGCTCGGAAGAGATAGTCAGTGCCCGCGGAGGTGCTCTGCTTCCGTCATTCTGTGACTCCCACACCCACATCGTTTATGCCGGCAGCCGCGAACAGGAATTTATTGACAAGATCAACGGACTGAGCTACGAGGAAATAGCAAANCGTGGAGGTGGCATCCTTAATTCGGCTGACCGACTGCACGAGACCCCTGAGGACGAGCTATACCGTCAGAGCCATGAACGCCTTGACGAGGTGATGCACATGGGTACCGGCTGCATTGAGATCAAAAGCGGCTACGGATTGAACACTGCCGACGAGCTTAAGATGCTCCGCGTAATAGCACGTCTCGCCGACGCGTCACCTGTCACCGTAAGGGCCAATTTCCTTGGCGCACATGCAGTAGGACGCGCTTATACCGGCCGTCAGGAAGAGTATGTCGACATGCTGATCAACGAAATGCTGCCTGCCGTGGCCGCCGAGGGTCTGGCACAATATGTAGACGTGTTCTGCGACCGCGGTTTCTTTACCGTCGAGCAGACTGACCGTATCCTGACGGCTGCTGCCCGCTACGGCATGCGTCCGAAAATCCATGCCAACGAACTTGATGTGTCAGGAGGTGTACAGGTAGGCGTAAAACATAACGCTTTGTCAGTGGACCATCTTGAGCGCATCGGTGATGAGGAGATTTCACTGCTTGCCGGAAGCGACACTGTGGCCACAATGCTGCCCGGAGCATCATTCTTTCTCGGCATGCCCTATGGGCCCGCACGTAAGACTATCGCCGAAGGCGCTATTGTCGCTCTCGCCTCCGATTATAATCCGGGCTCATCACCATCAGGCAACATGCGTATGGTGACAGCCCTCGGATGCATAAAAATGCGACTTACTCCCGAACAGTCATTCAATGCGACTACACTGAACGGTGCGTATGCAATGGGGCTCGGTGACAATTACGGTTCGATAGCACGCGGTAAAGTGGCCAACTTCTACATTACCCGCCCTATCCAGTCGATCGACTACATTCCTTACGCCTACGCCACGCCGGTCATAACCGACCTGTATCTGCGCGGCATGCGTGTAAACTGATCTTCAATTTTTACCCATCCTT
>WFLX010073380.1_pt1 | contig 12136 bp, 11 predicted proteins | sample 4967041 | NCBI WGS metagenome assembly WFLX01 (sample SAMN12857096, study PRJNA449069) | gut metagenome | isolation source: stool from male and female vole | host: Microtus ochrogaster | place: USA:Florida | collected 2017 | reverse complement strand
CAGGGCCTCAAGGGGCTAGAGTAATCCAGAGTGGGGATTGATCGTAGAGTCAGCGTAGCCGTCGCATCCCTACATGACAAGTGCATGAGCGATAGCCTCATTTCCGACCAATAGGTGGATGTCATTTACCATATGATAATAGCTAAGAACTTTAGCATTTTACGCGGTAGACTTCTATGCAGGCGTCAGGGCACACCAAGGCGCAGCTTGCACAGCCGATGCAGGCGTCGGGATTTGCCATATAGGCGAAGTGATAGCCGCGGTCGTTGACCTCGAGAGGTTGGAGAGACAGTGTGTCCGTAGGGCAGGCCACAACGCAAAGGTTACATCCCTTGCATCGCTCCCTGTTGACGGTAACCGCTCCTTGTATTTTTGCCATTATTTTTGTCGGGTTTTATATAATAGATTGCCTTATTTGTGGCAGAAAACTGCCGTCTGATACTTCTCACTCACAAAGATAGCCAAAAAAACTAAAAATAGAACCGAAACATCTTNTATTTAACTAAATTTAATATTCAGCGNATATTCANATGAAATGTGCATATTTTTCGCNAATTCTTTTTTGTAAGCAGTTGATAGATAAGTGTATCATTTTTCTTTGTGGAGAAAAGCAGCCGTAACTATTCCTGATATGATAGCTCCTGAGATGTCGGCTGCCATATCGGCTGCCTCGAAAGTGCGGCCGAGTTGCATCGTTTGCTGAAGTATCTCGGTCAGGACGGCAAGCCCGACGCCGGCCGCTATGGCCGCCACCGCCACACCCGCAGGAGCGCGCCGCCAGGAATGCTGACGCACCCAGTCGAGCACTATACAGAACACGAAACCTCCGAACATCAGGAAGTGAACCACTTTGTCGGCTCCCGGAAAAAGCATAATCTCATTATCTCCGAGCGGCCGCGGCGCAAGAGTGAGCCAGAGGATGGCAACCAGACACAGGCCGCTCAGCAGCCAGGAAGGAAGGGCATTGAGAATCTTAATTATTTTCATCTTNNTCNCTTAACGCAAAAAAGANGANCTATATTNGCCCCTGACACAAATTTTGATTATCTTTGCGCATCCGACTTCCCCGCGCCGGGGCATTGAAGCCGCAGAGAGGGGAGTAGCGTATGAATCTAATACCCTTAATTCCGATATCATGGAAATATATATTCTCAACCAAAAGAAATATGTGGAGGCAGCCGGAGGCGTGACTCCGCTGCAACTCATAGATGAAGGCAAAGTGCAGCCCGGTTTCAGGCCAATCTGCTGCCGCGTCAATAATAAGACGGAAGACCTGAGGTTTTCCATCTATTCTCCAAAGCAGGTGGAATATCTATCAGATGTGTCGGAAAGCGGGCGAAGGGTATACACCCGGGCCCTGTGCTTCATGCTGTATAAGGCGGTGACCGAGATGTTTCCCGGCAGNCAGCTGCGCNTAGAGCATGCCATATTCCGCGGCTACTTCTGNCGCNTNCGNCCGCTCGNTNCAAATTCTCCCGTAGTGCCCGACGCCGCGATGGTGAAAAGACTCGAGGATAGGATGCATGAGCTTGCCGCAGCAGATATTCCTTTTGAAAGGCATGAGAGTCTCACAGCCGATGTGCTCCCTAAACTCAAGGAGCAGCACCTCGACAGCAAGGTGCTCCTTTTCGAGACCACATCGCAGCTCTACACCACCTACTACACACTGCTCGACCTCGCCGACACCTATTATGGAGCACTTCCTCCCTCCACGGGATATGCCCCGGTCTTTGCCCTGCACCCCTACGCCGACGGCTTCATCCTGATGGGCAAGGATCCTAAAAATCAGGATATGCCTCTGAAGCCTGAACAGCAGGACAAGATGTTTAAGGCCTTCACCGACTACATGCACTTCAACGAAGTGGTGGGAGTGCGCAATGTGGGCCAGCTCAACCATGCCGTGCGCGAGCGGCGCGCCGGAGACCTCATCACCGTAGCCGAGGCTATGCACGAGCGTCAGATAGCAAGGATAGCGGATGAGATAGTGGAGCGCGGAGCAAAAATAGTTATGCTCGCAGGGCCCTCTTCTTCGGGAAAGACCACTACATGCAAGCGGCTTGCCGTGCAGCTCATGACCCGGCTCATCACTCCGAAAATGATCTCTCTCGATGACTATTTCGTAGATCGGGATAAGACCCCGCGCGACGAGACCGGAGACTATGACTATGAAAACCTCCACGCGCTCGACCTCGCGCAACTCAATACCGACCTCACGCGCCTGCTGGCCAGAGAGACCATCAACCTTCCCACCTACAGTTTTGAACTCGGACGCCGTATTCCCAAAGAAAAACCTCTGAAGATGGAACCCTCCGACGTGCTAATTATGGAAGGCATACATGGTCTGAACCCCGAACTTGTGTCAGACATCGACCTCTCATCAATCTTCAAGGTCTACGTGTCGGCTCTCACCACTCTTGCCATCGACGACCACAACTGGATCTCACCAAACGACAATCGCCTGCTGCGACGCATAGTGCGCGACTACCGCTACAGGCACACGTCGGCACTCGACACCATACGGCGATGGCCATCCGTGAGGCGCGGCGAGGAAAAATGGATATTCCCCTATCAGGAGAATGCCGACGCCACTTTCAATTCCTCCCTGCTCTTCGAACTGGGAGTGATGAAGGAATATGCCGAACCGCTTCTGCNCCAGGTGCCGCACCAACGTGGAGCAATATGNCAATGCCTACCGGCTGCTTAAATTTCTCGAATATTTCGATCCNATTCCCGTAGATCAGATTCCCCGCACATCGCTGCTCAGGGAATTTCTCGGCGGCTCCGCTTTCCACTACTGATACTTATTAATCACGGCCTCACACCGCATTTACATCGCTGTGTTCATAACCTGTAGATAACTGTAGAAAAGTCGAAGAAAGAAGGCACTGAAGTGTTGAAAACATTACTTCTCATTTTTCACCAACATCTGAGAAGCATACCTGCATGCGGAATTATTTACTCAATTCTTCTGTTTTTATTCACCAAAGCCCCCTTTTTTCTTCTGTTTTTTGCCCAGTTTCTACACTCCTTTGCCAAATATTTATTAACTTTGCAATTGTCTACAGCGTGTAGACAACCTCCGCATCTGCGAGGAAAATCAACAGTTTGGACTCAGGCAGCATGTAGATAAGTATTTCTTATGATTCAATAACCGAGATTTCCAAATTTTTAGGAGAAAAGTAATCTACCGTTATCTACACCTGTTGTTGCTATTGTTGATTATATTTAATTTTAAAAATATTTTTAAAACTTAAAAACATAATAACAAATGGTGTCGAAAATCACCCCTTCATCATCTTCCGGCAATGCCCGGCTTGCCGAGGAAATATGTCGACTCAAGAAAGAGAAAAACGCAGTAATCATGGCTCACTATTATCAGCGCGACGAGGTGAAGGAAGTGGCCGACTTCATCGGAGACTCGCTTGCGCTTGCGCGCAAGGCTGCGGAGACTGATGCCGACGTGATAGTGATGTGTGGCGTGCATTTCATGGGCGAGACGGCAAAGATACTCTGCCCCGACCGCACGGTCATCATCCCCGATGCCGCCGCCGGGTGCTCGCTGGCCGACAGCTGCGACCCTGAGGAATTTGAGAAATTCGTAGCCGCCCATCCGGATCACACCGTGATAAGCTATGTCAATACTTCTGCCGCGGTGAAGGCTCTCACCGACATAGTGGTGACTTCGGGCAATGCCCGCAAGATAGTGGAGGCCCTTCCGGAAGATGAGAAAATCATATTCGGACCTGATCATAATCTGGGTGAATATATAAATAGTGTCACCGGCCGAAAGATGCTGCTATGGAACGGTGCCTGCCATGTTCACGACCGCTTTTCTCTCCAGGCGATCATCGACCTTAAAAAGGAGCATCCCGGGGCAAAGGTGCTCGTGCATCCCGNNTGCAGGCGTNNGCTNCAGCTTATNGCCGATAAGGTTGGNAGCACGGCCNCTCTGCTCGACTTCGCACGCAACGACGATGCCGGGGAATATATAGTGGTGACTGAGAGCGGTATTCTTTTCGATATGCGCAATCAGTGTCCGGAAAAGACATTCATAGCCGCGCCGGCCGAAGATGCGGAATGCCAGTGCAACGAGTGCGACTATATGAAGATGGTGACTCTTGAGAAGCTCCGCGATGCCCTGCGCGACGGCAAGCCCGAAATAGAGGTGGATGCTGATATTGCGGAGAAGGCTCTGCGTCCTATCGAGAGAATGCTGGCGATGAGCTGACGAGGCCTGAAGATGGAGAACATCAAGAAAAACCTCGCGCAGCTCACCAACTGCAGCGTGGAGGAATACAGAAGTATTAAAAAGCTCCCTTTCCGCGTGCTTCTCGACAATGTGAGGAGCATGAACAATGTGGGCTCAATACTCCGCACGTCAGATGCCTTCCTTATTGAGGAGGTAATAATGGCGGGCATCACGGGTGTGCCTCCGCATAAGGAGATACAGAAGACTTCGCTCGGAGCGGAGGAATCGGTGAGATGGAGGCAAGTGAAGGATGCGCGTGAAGAGTGCCTTCGCCTCAAGGCTGAGGGTTGGAAGATATGTGTGCTCGAGCAGGCTTTCGGCAGTATGGATCTGATGGATTTCAGGGCTGCCGGGGGCGAGTCTTACCTGCTTGTGGTGGGCAATGAAGTGAATGGTGTGGATCAGAGCATAGTGGATATGGCCGACCGCATACTTGAAATACCTATGCACGGAGTGAAGCATAGCCTTAATGTGGCTGTCTCTGCCGGGATGGCTATGCTTGTAATGGCACATGCAATGAACAATTAGGGGCATTGCGGCGTAATGATTTCAAACCACTTTTAAAAATGAAGATTATGAAGAAAGGTATACTCCGATCATTAGGTATCGCGTTTGTGGCGTCGCTGGCCATTTTGTTTTCAGGTTGCGGATATGTAGACACATCGTGGGATCCGGAACCCCCATACGGATGGAATGATACTTTCTATGACCGTGATCTTGACGGATGCTGGCAACTTTATCAGATCAACGGGGAGCAGGTGAGGCGCGATCAGGTGAACTATATGCAGTTCTACGGCAACGGACGCGGCATGTATTATTATTATGACCGTGGTTATCTTGAAGATGAGAATCTTGCCTACTGGTGTCAGCGGTCGGTCAGCGGCACTTCATCGCTGCAGATCAATATTAAGTATGAATATGACAATCCGGTGACGATGAACTACTGGTTTACCAACCGCGACACACTCTGGATGCAATGGCGCAATTCCTACGGGGTGCAGACCTACGTCTACGTATGGGTCGACCGCATTCCGTAGTGTATCTTTCACACCTCAACCTTAGCCTGCTAAAGTTGAGTTATTTCTCGGTGCTTGCTTGGTGGAATGAAGAAAAAATATTATCTTTGCCATCATGAAGGAATTCACGGAGGAAGATATTGAGAAAATAGAGAGCATGGCCGATTCGGGAGATGCGGAAGGGATTAAAAATGAGATTGCCGACCTGCATCCTGCCGACATCGCGGAATTATTGCGCGAACTTTCGCTGAAGCAGGCAGAATATCTTTTCAACCTTATAGAGGATAAGGAAAAGAAGGCCGACGTGCTCATGGAGCTCGACGAGGAGGATCGAAAGAAACTTCTCGAGCACATGGAGCCGGAACAGATCGGCGAATTCATTGACAAGCTCGACACTGACGATGCCGTAGACCTTATTCAGGAACTCGACGAGGAAGACCGTGAGGAGGTGATCCAGCACATCGACGACATGGAGCAGGCAGGCGACATCGTCGATCTTCTCCAGTATGACGAAGACACGGCGGGCGGCCTCATGGGCACGGAATACATAGCCGTCAATGAGAACTGGTCGATGCCCGAATGCCTCAAGGAAATGCGGCGTCAGGCTGCCGACCTCGATGAGATCTACTACGTCTATGTGGTGGACGACGACAACCGCCTTAAAGGTATCCTTCCGCTGAAGAAGATGATCACTGATCCGAGCGTGTCGAAGATCAAGCATGTGATGCAGACCGACCCCGTGAAGGTGCACACCGACACTCCTATAGATGAGGTGGCCATCGACTTTGAGAAGTACGACCTTGTAGCCATGCCTGTGGTAGATTCCATAGGGCGCCTTGCCGGGCAGATTACCGTAGACGACATCATGGATGAGGTGCGCGAGCAGTCGGAACGCGACTATCAGCTGGCATCAGGTATATCTTCAGATGTGGATGTGGACGATTCCGTCTTCGCCCAGACCAAGGCACGCATTCCGTGGCTCCTTATAGGCATCATAGGAGGTATCATAAATTCAGTTATACTTACCGGCTTCGAGGCCCAGATAGCCGCCGTCACCGCGCTGGCCATCTTCATTCCTCTCATCGGCGGCACGGGCGGAAACGTGGGCGTGCAGGCATCGGCCATAGTGGTGCAGGGCCTTGCCAACGGACGTCTTGATATAAAGGACGCCTGGAAGCAGATAGGGCGCGAGGTGCTGATTGCCCTTCTCAACGCAGTGGTGATAAGCGGGGTGGTGCTGATATATGTGTTGTGTACGCAGCCTCACATGTATGCCGTCTCGTTTGCAGTGGCCGCATCGCTCTTCTGCGTGGTGATATTCGCTACTGTTTTCGGCACTTTCGTGCCTCTTACACTCGAAAAATTGAAAATAAACCCTGCACTCGCCACCGGCCCCTTCATCCAGATTATGAACGACGTGGTGGGATTGCTGATATATGTGGCTATGTCTACATGGATGCTGTCTCTCTTCCCTCTTAAATGAGAAATTCAGAATTTTAAGTCTCAAATCTCCACTCGCAACCCTCAACCGACAATAATGGCTAAGATAGTAGAAACCCCACTCATGAAGCAGTATCTCGAGATGAAAAAGAAGCATCCCGATGCGATACTCCTTTTCAGGGTAGGCGATTTTTATGAAACCTTTTCAGACGATGCCATAGCTGCATCTTCGATATTGGGAATCACACTTACGCGGCGTGCCAACGGATCGGCACAGTCGGTGGAATTGGCGGGCTTTCCCCATCATGCCCTCGACACTTATCTTCCCAAACTCGTAAGGGCCGGAAAGAGGGTGGCTATATGCGAGCAGCTCGAAGATCCGAAACTCACCAAGAAGCTCGTGAAGAGGGGCATTACCGAACTGGTGACTCCCGGTGTCAACACCAACGACGCCTCTATCAGCGGCGTGGAAAATAATTTTCTCGCCGGTGTTCATTTTATGCGGAATCGCAGCGGAAAGGTGCTGCGGGCAGGAATTGCCTTCCTCGACATCACTACGGGCCAGTTTCTCGCCACTGAAGCAAAACCGGAAGACATAGAAAAGATTATCTCCACCTTCGCGCCGAAAGAGTTGCTGCGCATGAGCGGCACGCGCGATGCCTGCCGCGAATATATCTCATGGAAAGGGCCGGTGTTCGATATGGAAGACTGGGTCTACACTGAAGATTCGGCCCGCACTCGCCTGCTGAAGCAGTTTCAGACCGCGACGTTGAAAGGTTTCGGGCTCGACGATCTGCCTCTGGCCCTGATAGCGGCCGGAAGTCTGCTCTATTATCTCGACATTACGGGCCATAACAATACGTCGCACATCACGGCCCTCTCGCGCATAGATCGTGACCGCTATCTGAGAATGGATCCGTTCACGCTGCGCAATCTCGAGCTGACGCGTACGGGAGGAGGCGACAGGGGTATGTCGCTTTTTGATGTGCTCAATCACACGGTGACCCCGATGGGAGCGCGAATGCTTGCTGCCAATCTCTGCATGCCTCTGCTCGATGCCGAAGAGATAGGCCGGCGCCATACGATGGTGGATTTCTTCTTCAGGGATACGGACTGCCGCGACTTCATACATCATTGCCTGCAGGCAGTAGGCGACATGCAGCGTATGATAGGACGCCTTGCCAACCGCAGGGCAAACGCGCGCGACCTTCTTGCTCTGGCTGGAGCCATGGAGGGGTGTATGCGCATGAAGAATGCGCTCGTCGGATGCGATTGCCCCGAGATGAAGGCGCTTGCCGAAAACATGAAGCAGCTCGATCCCTATATTCGCCTTATCCGCACCACTATCTCGCCCGATGCGCCGGTGGCGATTGCCAAAGGGGGAACCATAGCGCCGGGAGTGTCGGAGGAACTTGACCAATACCGCAACCTGCACCGCAACGCCCGCGAGGCGCTCGACGAGATTTGCAGCCGCGAGATTGAGCGCACCGGCATCACATCGCTCAAGATAAGCTATAACAATGTATTCGGCTACTACATAGAAGTGCGCAACACACACAAGGATAAGGTGCCGGCCGACTGGATAAGAAAGCAGACCCTTGTGAGCGCCGAGCGTTATATCACCGAGGAACTGAAAGATTTCGAACAGAAGATACTCACGGCCGGCGACCGAATATTGCAGCTCGAGAGCGAGATATATGCGCGTCTGCTCGACAGGCTCACCGAAGCCATTTCACTCATGCAGGCTTCAGCCACGGCTGCTGCGGAGACTGATTTCATCCTGAGCATGGCTGCTGTGGCCGCGGCTAACAATTACGTGCGCCCGGTGGTAGACGATTCGCTTACACTCGACATCAGGGAAGGACGCCACCCGGTGATTGAGCGCACTCTCCCGCCCGGCGAGGCATATATAGCCAACAGCATACACCTCGACTGCGAGAAAGATCAGATTATCATGATCACCGGCCCCAACATGAGCGGTAAGTCGGCGTTGCTGCGGCAGACAGCACTCATCGTGATAATCGCCCAGATGGGGGGCTTCGTGCCTGCGGAGTCAGCCCGCATAGGCATAGTAGACAAAATATTCACACGTGTGGGAGCCAGCGACAATATTTCTTCCGGCGAGTCCACATTCATGGTGGAGATGAGCGAGGCCGCATCCATACTCAACAATATGAGCGCCCGCTCGCTCATTCTCTTTGACGAACTGGGCAGAGGCACCTCAACCTACGACGGCATCTCGATAGCATGGTCGATAGTGGAATATATACATGAAAACGGCGTGGTGGCCCCCAAGACACTTTTCGCCACTCACTATCATGAACTCAACGAGATGGCGAAATCTTTCGGCAGAATCCACAATCGGAGCGTCTCGGNGNAGGNTATAAAAGGGAAGATAGTGTTTCTGCGCAAGCTTGTGGAGGGNGGTTCNGAACACTCCTTCGGTATTCATGTGGCCNAACTCGCGGGAATGCCCCCCTCGATAGTGAAACGCGCCAATCAGNTGCTNGAGCNNCTGGAATCAGCGGCACGCAACAATCCCTCAAACCCCGTAGACGGCGTGGCAAAAGGAAAACTGGGAGAGATAGCCAACCAGCGCGACGGTTATCAGCTCAGTTTCTTTCAGCTCGACGATCCGCTGCTCAGTCAGATACGCGACCGCATCCTGAATCTCGACATCGACAATCTCACACCCATGCAGTCGCTCACCATGCTCCACGAACTGAAAGGCCTCATCACCGGCAAATAATCCCCTCTCCCCTGCCTGTGTAAAGTCTATTCCCTGCATTGTATAGAAACTATTCTCTGCATTGCTGTAGAATCTATTCTCTGTCTGCTGTAGAATCTATATAGCCCGACCCATTATAAACCTCGTGTCCATCATGTATTTCTTTAAAAAAGAAGTGATTTTTTGATGGCAACGTAGGATTATTCCAAAATTTTACGTAATTTTGCACTCGCCAGCCCACCTTTGACAATAAATGTTCTTTCGTGAGGATTATTAATCAGTAATGATGTTAAATATATTCTTTAGAAATGGCACAAAACAATGAACACGTTTCTTCTTAAAAGACCTGTTGATCTTTCGCTACTTACTAATGGTTTCCATATTCCAGTCATCTTCCATCCATTAGTTTATTCTATGTGTGGTGAGATTCATCGTGGAGATAATTTATCAGTAGAAATATTGATTGGCGATGAGGCTTTTAACGCAAAATTATATAATATTAATTTTGATCAGAAACGTTACTCTGGACATCCAGATCTATTACAGATAAGATATACTCCTAAATCTCCTATAGCAAAAAGACTGCAAACTATATTTCGTAATGAATATAATTTTTTGCTGAACGAAAGAACTATTATTGGACCTCGTAAACAAATTCATCTTCCCAAAGAATACAATAGTCATGTAATATTCTATGGTACTCCTGTAAATGGCATTTTTATTCTTGAATGTAACCCAACCTCTAATAGTTTTGAGGAACTTCAAAAGTCCTTTCAAGGCATTACAGAAGAAGAATTTGAAATGGTTACTCCAATTGAGGATAAAACAGCATCTATAAAAGAATTATCACGTATACAAAGAATCCGACAACTTGACCGATCTATAGGTGATACTTTAAAACTGCTATATGGATATCGTTGTCAAATGACAGGAGAACAAATTGGAGAAAAATATGGGATAACATGTGTTGAAGCTCACCATATTATTCCTTTCACTAAAAGTCTAAATAATGACACATCAAACATTATAATACTTTCTCCTTCATATCATAGAATAGTTCACCAAGCAACACCATTTTTTAATAGAGAACAATTAACATTTGAATTTCCTAATGGATTAANTGAAAAAGTAAAATTGGATAAACACCTAAAAGNATAATGTATGGCTAACGTCATTACCTATNGATANATTATCTAAAGCATATTATCATTCTAATTATATGGAACGAATTTATACATATTATAACGAACAACAAAGTCTTGAAGCAGCAAGAGAAGATTCGGCTTCAGCAATTGAAAAACTTCCGGCTCTTATAGAGCTCATAAATTTTATTTATGATGGGAGTCTTGGATTAGATGTAGAAATTAAGGAAAAGACTATTGATGATGCTTTTGATTGCGTTATCGATCGGAATAAGGCTTTTATTAAAACAAGTAATTTGTCTAAACAGGATAAAGATAATAAAATCAACCAACTTGAAAGCCATATAAACTTGATGAAGGTGACTTTCAAAAATTCCTTAAAGCTAAAGTATTAGTACACTATCATCTGAGCTATTTCGAGTGTCTAAATATTTCAAATATTTATCATCATAGAGAAAATCTTTGTTGTTTACAGATGATTTTATTTAGAATTAACTCTGAATATTAGTTTCTTTGGGTATTAATCAGTATAGATTATCTCAATTAAAAATAAAAGTGATTCCAATTTTTACCTCATGAGGGATTGATAAATTTAGTGATGACTACACTGAAGCTTGAGTGCTTTTCATCTCACACAACAACTCAAAGTCAACTATGACCTATCGCCACCTCTGCCAAAAACGAAATGAATACATCGCTTCCATCTCCGACGAACTCGTTTTTTCTTCTCTCACTTCAGAAAGCTCACTATATTCATTAATCAATTCAAGTAAAGCAATACGAAAGCTATGATCGTTTTAGTGTAAAATGCTCCTTGGAATGTAAAAATAGCGTTCCATGTGTTTTTATATTGCTGTTTTTGAAATCTCTCTTATTGATCCTTAAAGTCGAAGGAATTAAAATATCGTGATACTAAACTTGAATCTGAGTCTGTATCTTATTTGCTATAATCTGAGCGATCTCTCCGTAAATAGGGGTTTCTGTTGTTTCTATTGAAACAACAAGCGCATATTTAATTAGATTCTCTATTTTATCAAACTTTTGCTCCTTCCACCAGCCGGGTCCAGGATATATCATGATTTGTCCACATTCAGCTAATTCTGCGGCGGTACATTCAAGCCAGTCCGATTGTATAGTTCCAGATTGCCTTTTTCTAATACCTATTTCCCATCTTGAAGCAGCTGTAGTAGCTGTATTCTGTGCAGTTTCTAATTTGTTATGTCTGGCAACAAAACTATCTATCGATTCAGTCGGAGCCTTTAAATCAAAATTCAGAGAAGCATTATGGTACCGATAGCGGTTTAGGCGTCCCCGCTTTCCAGGAGCTGGGTCAACATAGTACGACAATGTAACTTTTAATCGCACCAATTCTTCCCCCATATTTTGCAATACTTCCGTAGGCCATGGCAGATCCAACAATTGAAATCCGGCGTATTTTAGACTATAAAATCCCATTGTTAGGCGTAATATCCAGGCCGGCGGCTTCGATGAGCTTCCGGTCTTTCTTCATCACCTCGGCCACGACCCACTTCTTTTCCACCCGTACAGTCCGTACCCTGCT
>WFLX010218659.1_pt1 | contig 12137 bp, 10 predicted proteins | sample 4967041 | NCBI WGS metagenome assembly WFLX01 (sample SAMN12857096, study PRJNA449069) | gut metagenome | isolation source: stool from male and female vole | host: Microtus ochrogaster | place: USA:Florida | collected 2017 | reverse complement strand
CTTTCCTTCGCTCTAAAATCTTCCTCTCTTTTATTGTGCATCCTTGCCCAGATCTTTGTCCAGAGCTTCATCAAGCCACTCTACAAGCCTCAAATCCACTTTTCCCTTCTTCGCCATATCCTTCAATATCCAAATTGCCTTTTTCCTCGGGATTGGTTCCTTATAAGGTCTGTCTGTTGCTACAAGCGCGTCATAGATATCCACCACCGTGAAGTCTTGTTTCCAGGTCAAGTTCATCGCCTTTCAGATGGTTCGGATAACCACTGCCATCCATATATTCATGATGGGCGCCAACCCACTTTGGAACCATGGAAAATCCTTTATAGAACTTCACTTTCTCTAAAATCCTGGAGGTCATGACCACATGGTTCTCCATTTCTTTGCGCTCCCGTACCGTCAATGTTCCGCTTCGGATGTTCAAGCAGGTTACCTCCTCTTCTGTCAGATACGGAAGCACCGAGCCGTCCGCATCCACATGCTGTTTTCCGGAAAGCTCTTTTATGTGTTCGCAGGCCTTGTCATCCACATAGCCGATCACATCGATCTCATGGATAAATTTAAGTTCGGACTCAAGATCAGCAATGACCTCCTCATATTCCTCCTGCGTGATCCTGCCCCGCAGCATATCAATCTCATACAACGCCTTAAGCAGCACAAACCGGTCATCGATCTTTTCAATCTCCTTACCCAGTCTGGTGGCCTTGTTCATAATGCTAAGCGGAACCACCATCTTTCCAATATCATGAATGATCGCAGCAAGCATCAATTGCTCTTTTCTCGCAGAATCAAATGTCTTTTCACATTTACCCTCTTTATGCAATTCTGTAATATAATCAGCCAGAAGGCTCGCATACTTTTCTACATTTCTCGTATGCAGAGCATTGTATGGCGTCCGCTCCTCCAGTGCTGTTGTGAGCGCCTCCACAAAGGAATAGATCTGTGTCTTAAGAGCTTCCACATAAGAAAGATTCGTAAGCTCAATTGCGGCTATGGAACCCAGCGCACGGATGATGATCTCATACTGTTCACCAAAGGCGATGACATTTCCCTCCTCATCCATAGCATTGATCAACTGCAGTACCCCGATCAGCTCATTTTCATTATTCGCAAGAGGTACTACCAACTGCGACTGCGTACGATATCCGGTCAGACTGTCATACTGTTTCGGACCGGAAAAATCAAACTGGCGGCTGGCATAAACATCCGGTATATTCACAATCTCCCGATGGATTGCCGCATAAGAACACACATTCTCCTCACTCATAGGCACAGGCGGCAGATCAATAGGCTTCCCGTCCATCCCCCGGCTGACTCCCTGGGAAACTGTTCTCATAAATTTAAAAATCAATTCATCATTCTCGTATAAATACAGGGTACTGGCATCACAGTTCGTAATCTCCATCCCATTATCCAAGATGGTCATGAGCAAACGGTTTCTGTCTTTTTCTGTAGAAAGACGTATTCCAATATCCATTATCTTCTCATAGTCTTTGTATTGTAAATGCATCTTACCTCTCCTTCTCTTTTTCCAGCGGATATATACCATGTTGTTTCATATACTCCAGTGATTCCTTCTGCGCTTCATAACCGCTTACCTCCACCAGCACCGGCGCCTCTATCCGATACTGCCTGATAAGCTGATCAAATTCCTGCCAGTCTATCCGTCCGGCTCCCACTGCCAGATGCAAATCATTTTCCAAATCATTGTCATTAATGTGCACATGTCGAATATAGGGAGCCAGTGTCTCGATCCACTCCCGTCCCGGGCAGCCCGAAATCACCGCATGGGCATAATCCAAGCAAATTCCGAAATTCTTGATGCCCTGCATCTGCTCCGCCAGTCCTGCCAGAATATCCGGCGCTTCATCGAACATATTTTCCATATAAATCTGCTGGTTCGGATATTGAAGAGCTATTTCCGTAAAAAATTTTACATTTCTGTCACGCCAGTTTTTCAGATATTGCGATGCACGGAATCCGGCAAGACGTCCCGTATGAAATACAACGCCTTTTAATCCCATATGCTCCGCTATCTCCATAGACTGACGAACCCGCAACATAGAAGCATCTCTGATCATAGGATCATCACTGTGTATGGTCACATCCAAAAATGCTCCATGCATCGTGTCTCCTGAAAAATCAGTTTTATACCTGCCATAATCTGCGATAGTCTCTGCCTGTCTTTCAGGATCATCCATAACCTTTGCTATATAGAAATCATTATATTCAAATGCACANCCGNATTCTACNGCCAGNTTGCACATNCGNTTCATATCCGCCCTGTTGGGAACTAAATATAGCTTACTCATTTTCTTTCACTTCTCTCTTTACATTATNCNCTTNATATACATAAACACCCTTGCTTTTTCNTTTCAGAGNAATCTCTCCAATAGGTGTTACCGTAACTCTGTCCTTTACCACCTCATAGACTTCACTACTGATCAGGATCTGCCCTGGCCGCGCATTGCTCTCCAATCTGGCTGCCGTGTTGACCGTATCGCCGATGGCCGTATAATCCATACGGAAATCACATCCAATATTCCCCACAACGGCATTGCCACAGTTAACACCGATTCCAAAAGATACACTCTTACCATATCTCTTATGAAATTTTTCAGCAATCGCATCTGCCCCTGCCTGCATATCCCATGCAGTAGAAACTGCGCGAAAAATATAGTCATCCAGATCAAAAGGGGCATTGAAGACTGCCATCGTTGCATCTCCCACAAACTTATCAAGCGTTCCGCCGTTGTCAAAAATTGCCTTCGTAGTCAGTCCTAAATATTCGTTTAAAATTTCTACCACTTCCTCCGGTTTTAAACTCTCCGACATGGTCGTAAATCCCCGGATATCCACAAATAGTACCGCAATATGGCGGTTTTCTCCGCCGATCACCAGTTCAAAATCCTTGTCCTTACTGATCTTATCCACAACCTGAGGCGCCACATACTGTTTAAACACATTAATAACCCGATGCCTGCGCATGATTTCTGAGAGATATCTGCGGACCATCTGTACCAGATAAATAACCCACAAGCAAACCGGCAAAAGGATTGTCGGAACAATCCAGCCTTTCACATACATTCCTCTTGCGAAAATAAGATCAAGGATTGTCAGCACTGCTAAAAGCATTGCAGAATGCAGCAGTCTCAGCTTTTCGCTGAATACATAGAACAATCCACACAAAAGCGCNNCNACAAGTGCATATACAAAGGGCGNTACCGGAAGCTGTGTCCTGCCTTCCAGCAATGCCTCTATGATGTTGGCATGTATTNCCACCCCGTACATTTGGCTGTTATGAGCGATAGCNGGNATANAGGANTCCTGCATTCCCACGGCNTAAGCACCCACCAGNACCACTGCATCCCGNAAAATCGCAGCATCCACAGTCCCATCCAATACATCCGCCATGGAAACTACACTGTATCCTCCTGCTTTGCCGGAATAGGCAAAATAAAACCGATTATTTCTTCCGTAAGTTTCTGGAAATACTGCTTTCTCTCCCCTGCTCTCCTGATAGACTTGGTATACCTGAGAAGAAAGACTGTACTTTCTCTCCCCTTCGTGATCCAGATATGCCATTGCCTGACGTACATATCCATCCGTATCTACAAAGGTATTTGCAAAACCGCACAGAACCTTGTTTTTCAGGCTGTCATAAGGTTCGATCACATGATCCACATAATAAGGATTATAAATGACCTTTCCATTTTCTCCTTTTTCGGGCTGTTCCTTAAAAGAAAAACTCATGGNGGCAACAACGTTTCCCGCCTCCCCGCAGACCTCTGCAAAATAATCATCCGCCTGTCTGTCCGCCGCCTCACTGTAGATCACATCGAATCCGATGACTGCTGGATGCACATCTTCTGCACCGTTTAACAACGATACAAGCTTCGCTGGAATTTCCCTGCTCCAAGTATTGACAGGTCCATATTGATTCAGCGTTTTATCATCAATTCCTATGATATATATTTTTTTGTTGGTGACAGTTTCCCTCTGGTTTAATCGGTCAGATATTCCCATGTCCCAAAAGCCCGCTGTACCAAAATACAAAAATGCCATAGATATCAGAATAACGGCGGCTGTAACCGCCGCCGCTTTCATTCCGCCCAGATGTTTCATAACTTTTTATCTATTGTCCTTCCCAGGTCAAATATTATGATTTCCACTGTATTGTCGTATCAGCTTCAATCCTAGTTTCAAACTTGAAATCCCACTCTCCACTCGCCGCCGGAGCAAGCATGGGAGCTGAAACGGTCTCTCCGCTCTTTACTTCCTGAGTTGCAAATGTTTTACCATTATACACAAAAGTCACCGTATAAGTCACTGCTTTGGGTGGTTCTACAGGCTCATCATTGCCCGGCTTATTATTATCTGACTTATTATAGTCCTGTTCATTATTTTTGTCAGAATCATCCGCATTTCCGTCCTCTGAACTGCCTCCCTCTGCAGTATCAGAATTTACATTGCTTATCATTTCCGATACTTTGGGCTGTACCTCTTCCTGAGTCTGTGGTTTCTGCTCAGGCTGATTCACCGCCGTTTGTGGCGTTCCGGAATTCTTCTTTGTGTTTTTGCCTGTCTGCGTAGAAGTATTCTTCGCTGCGTCTGCCACATCTGTGTCTGCGTCCGCATCACTCTGTTTCAGATTCTCTTTCGGCTCAGACTGCACTGTCTGCTCCTGCTCGCTCTTTTCAGGCTCTTCACTTATATCTGCTTCTTTATTAATCAATTCCTCCACATATTCCAAAGTTATGTCTTCCATAGACTGGCCGCTCTCCAACAGTTTCTTTAATGTCTGCAGCGCCTGCATGGGAAGTTCTTCATATACAATATCTCTGGGACTGTCCGCAGTTCCGTCACTGTATACAACCAGTTCACTGCCTGCCGGTACCAATATCTCTTTCCCGTAAGTTCCGTCCGGAAGAATCGGCATTACCTCAACTTTCCCCTGAAAACAACACATCTTTGTATTCTGATCACCATTTTCGTCAGTAAATAATTCCGCACGATATATCGTTCCACGAACCGCCATGACAGAGTTCGGTGTGGAAGTCTCATATTCAGAATCTTTGCTCAAAGGATTCTGAATTTCGTTGGTAATGGCTCCCTGTTCCAGACAAATCTTCGTCTTGGAATTTACGTCTGTTCCTTTTGCCACAATGGAAAAGACCGTATCCGCTTCCGCCATCACATACTTATCATCATCCAGCTTCATGCGCATGCTGCTGTCCTGCCCTATACTGACGCGATCCCCGGATTCCAGATACAGGTTTTCCGTCGCATTCATGGAACCCACACTTTCCCGCTCGATCATAGCGGTTCCTTCCACTTCATAGACCAGTATGGAACGAAAAGCTTCTTCCTTATTAACTAAAAGCACAATCACTGCCGCAGCAATCACGGCCACAGCAGCACATATACCAATTATAATCTTCTTATCTGCTATCTGCTTCTGCATAATTATCCTCGCCCCTTTTTGGCTTACCGCTTTCATTGTCTTAACGTTTCGTAAACTTGTAATCTCCATCTTTTTTTACATAAAAAGTACTGCCGCCCGAATAGACTGATTTATCACCGCCTACCTGCCATTGTCCTTCTCCCAGCTGGTACTTAGCATTCGCTTTCAGCGAGTAAGTTCCGCTCTTAGAAATGATACCATCTTCTGCCGGATCTTTGGATATGGTAATACTGTAAGTCGTCTCATTGCCCGCTTTGTCCTTTACCTTGACCACACAGGATGTGGATGTACCGTTTGCACTCACTCGATAACTTTCATCCGAGTCAGGATTTACAAGCACCTCATTTACCTTGACGCTCTCTAAATTAGCTTCCGACACTTGGAATGTTGTTCCTTCCGGATAAGTCCCTCCATCCACCAATTTAGTTACTCCTGGCGCTATGGTATCCACCACGATTCCTCCGGATCGGGCATAAGTGATCTGCCCACCCGCTTCTGCTTTTACATATAAAACATAGATTGCATCCTTATCTTTCTCAAAAGGAATCCTCATCGAAGAAGGTGAGCCCTCTGTCCATGAAGTTATTTCTCCAATTCCTTTCGCTTTGACAGTTGTGCCTTCTGTTTTGTCTAAATAGTAAGAAAACGAGATTGGCTGACCATCCTGACTTGCAGAACACTCAAACGCCTGATCACGATTATTAATATATTTGTAATCAATCTCATCATTCAGATTATAAGTAATGCAGCTCTCTCCCTGCCACTTAATCACAATCACAGGTTCAGCAGTGTTCGCCTGGGTCTCTGCGCCTCCTGCTTCTGGCTCCTCTGTTTCCGCCATGACTGCAATGCCGCTATTGTCTGTATTCACTTCCTCATCAACATACTCAGCCTCATCCGCACTAATTATATCTTCAGCATTCTCATCATCTTCATTCACTTCATCACCGGCAATTCCATTATCCACTTTCTCTTCATCGCCAGCATCTTCACCATCCAAGATGGCTTCCTCATCAGAAACAGAATCCACCTCAATTTCCTCCGCTGCTACTATCATCGTGTCCACCGGCATCATACAGCCAATCAACACTGCCATTCCCAGTGCAGCCACACTCTTCCATTTCTTGTACATATTTATCGCCTCCAACTTTCACACTTGAAACATAAGTTGATCTTGTTACAAACATATACTACCAATGTATATCGGCCTTTCTATCCTATTATATTACACATAATTCATAAATTAATCAATATCACTAATGTTCAAAAGACCATTTTTTTAAGCATGTTTTCTAGTGCATCTCTCCCAAACAGACAGTCAAATATCTCCTGATTTTCAATATGAATACAACATCTGCGCTGAACTCTCCCCTATTTCCAGCCTATATACCTCTGAATGCAGCCTGCGATAACCGTCCCGCCAGCCGATACAAGTCTCCTTATCCCATGCATTATATTTTACTGTAAAATACATAAATCCATCTGCATAATACAGATCCTCATACTCTATCAGGTCAGCTTCCTCATTCTCCCATTTTGTGAAATAACCACCCAGATCCATGACAACCCTGACAACTTTGCCGGAATCGCCTGATAATGCATAGATGTTCTTCTCTTTTTCCTCTCCATCGTCATATAAAGTCTGCTCACACAAAGCGCACTTATTGCCAGAATGATAACACCCTGTCAAATTCATTTGTCGGTCATATGATCCCAAGATACTTTGTGGCAGTTCAGAGAGACAGCATATATTCGCATCCACATCCCATACTGTTGTATCATATTCTTCGCCATAATCTGCCACCGGCCAGCTGCGACTGGGAAAATAAACCAACGTCTTTCCATCATCGTGACTAATATAAAAGAAATCCCCTCTTGTCTCTACCGCCCTATAATCCGTGCCGTCAAGTTTCACGCTGATCAGTTTTCCGTCCTGAAATACATGAGCAGTTCCATCATAACCGCCAAAAATAAAATAAATCCTGTCCCTGTCTACTTCTACATGCAATATGTATTCCCTATAACTATATAATTCTTCTTTATTGATATTCGATGTAAGCGCTATGATTTCCCTGTGTTCGCCCTCCAGAGAAACTGCGCATAGTCTATCAACAGGACTATCCCCCTTTTCGTTCTTCGTATAATAAAGCCATCCATCCTGATAATCCTCAAAACTGGTATAAAAGTCATCAAAATCAAAAGGTATCGTTTTCTTTTCTCCTGTTTCATAGTTCATAACATAATAGCAGGGACCCTCCTGTTCCCGCATCCTCAAAATGATAGTTTTCCTCTCCCTGTCAATGGCAAGAATCTCTCCATCCCCATAGTCAATCCGGTCATTCCCCTGCATATCAACGGAATACAATTGTCTATCTACAACTCCACTCTCTTCATGTAACTTTCCATCTGTCATATAGAACCGGTCATTGATAAGGTAAATATCACCATATCCTTCGTCCGTAAACAATTCCGTTTCTTTTCCGTTTGAATCAATACAGACAATTTCTTTTTGAGTTCCGGGAATGAAGCCATAATCTGCCCACAGTGCCGTTTCCTCATAGGAATCTTCATGATACTTTCTGTAATACACCCTGCCATCCTGATATGCATAAATATTGTTTGTATCCTTCAACCCCTCGATAAGTGACAGATCATCTATGTACTGTACCGGTACTGCCTCGTCACTATATTCAATATCTTCTGTTATATATGCTGTAATGACACCATCATTCTCCAACTGTCCTGATTCCTGTTCCTCTGCTGCGATTGTAACATCTTCCTTTACCGTGTCATCCGCTTTCTCTTCTTCTGGTAAATCTTCTGTTATTGCTTCATCTTCCTTGATTGTGTTTTCCACCTCTGCCATAAATTCTTCCATTGCCAGCTCACTATCGCATTCAATATCCGGATAAACCAATTCATCCGTACATTCCTTATCTGCCCGATAAAAACGCTTTGTTGAAATCTGCATATATAATTCCGAGTTTGGCAATTTGTAAATCACGATTTCTCCGCAGCCATTGGGATTATTTCCCGGTGCTTCTCCTATGATCGTACCCAGCTTATTGTCCTTCACATACTCTGCAAACATCATGGCAGAACTGAATGTTCCTGCTGATGTCAGAAGATACAAATTTCCATTGAAAAGTAAATCCTCATATCTTGGATTTTCAGAAACACCACTGCCAAGATTCAGATAAAGAAATCCTAATCTCCATCCCATTGAGGCAATCTTGTAACTGTCAATGTCTAAATACTTGAAAAATTCAGACACAACCTGATCGTTTCCACCGCCGTTAGACCTCAAATCAACTGCAACATTCTCAATTTTTTCCGCCTTTACCTTTTCAAACATCTCTTTCACACAGTTGATGTACTCGCTATTATAGGTACACTCATCCAGATATAATATTGCAACGCCTTTTTCCGTATCAATCTCATAGCTTACAAAGCTTTCTTCGTCTTTTGGAGACTCATCAATGTTATTAAATTCGAGATACTCATCCCAAGTAACGAAATCGTCCAGATAGCATATTTCTACTTTTGTCTGTCCATCTGCTGAAGTTAATGTATATTCTATGCCATCCTTTATGTCAAGCCCCAAATAATCAATTCCTGCCATAGTAGCAATATCATCAGACAGCCATTCATATTGCCATGAGACTGCCTCAAAACTGTAATATTCATTTTTTTGTTCCAGAAGTTCTTCAATGGAAATGCCATTAACCGCTGTGATTTCATACCCCTCATCTGCCCATTTTCGATAGTACTTCAAAACTTTTCTATCACTATAATTGCCACGGACAAATGTGTGCCCATCGCTTAAAATTGAAAAAATAGATTCTATCTCTCTGGCCAGCACACTAACACTTATGCCATCGCACTTCTCAAGCCGATTTTTTACATTTTCATATTGCCGGCTTATGTTTTCAGGAACCCTGTTATAGAAGTCCGGATGAAGCTTTCTCAGATATTTCATTGCGTATTCCAAATCCTCGACTGCTTCCTCAGTGCTGATCTGATCATCATATGACCTTGAATAAAAATCCACGTTTGCTCGAAATGCAATTCCATTCCAATATGGATTGCAATAACTTCCTGCTAATAATACAAATACTGTAAGCGCTGCAAAAATCCCCACAATTATCTTTGTTGTCTTTCCTTTCTTGCTTTTAAGAAAAAAGAAAACTGTAAATGTCAGCACAATAAATGAAGCTGCCACACACACAAACTCCGGTATATTACAATTCAGCCAAAAAAGATTTAAAGGTATCAGCATAGCAGCGGCTATATCCAATAAAATACATAAAATAAAAAATTTCTTATTCATTTCCAGACTCCTTAATATATTCCTGTTACATTCTTTAAGTTATATCTTCACTCCCTCATGCCGCAACAGCCACTCTTTCTTTTCAATCCCTCCTGCATAACCGGTCAGAGAGCCGTCTGCCCCCAACACCCGATGACAGGGAATAAGAATGGATATAGGATTATGTCCTACCGCGCCTCCAACAGCCTGTGCAGACATGGTCTTTCTTCCCATTTCCCGGGCCATCTGCCTTGCAATTTCCCCATATGTAATTGTCTCACCATAAGGAATTCCACAGAGAATTTTCCAAATCTCCTGCCTGAAATCTCCTCCTATAGGTGCCAGCATAAGCTGTGGCCGCTCCGGCTTTTTCCCTGCAAAATACGCATCCAGCCATTCTTCTGTTTCTTGAAGAACAGAAACTTTACTTCCCGGCCTCCACTTCTCCTTAATTCCATTCCCAAAATATTTTTGACCTTCAAACCATGCCCCGACCAAACTTTCTTCGTCACTTACTAAAATCATTTTTCCAATCGGAGAAACATATTCACTTCCATAATACATGCAAAATCCTTTTCCTTTTCAACTTCTCTAAATCCTCTTAATTGCTTACCATCTCCCCGGCCTTCCAGCTTTCGGACGGTGCGCAATTCCATGTAATATCAGTTCCGTCACTGTACGCAGCGATACTTCCCTGCTCATCGGTCCGAAACACCCGAACGCCTTCTCTTCGGAGCAGATTCAAAACCGCCGCATGGGGATGACCATAATCATTTCCTTCCCCGCAGCTTATGACTGCATAGGCAGGAGCGACTTCGTGCAAAAAATCCTCCGAGGTAGAGGAGCTGCTTCCATGATGTCCCGCCTTAAGCACATCCGCTTTCAGTTCCAGTCCACTCCTTAACATTTCTTCTTCCGACTCTTCCTGCGCATCCCCTACAAACAAGAAGCTGTTTTGTCCATACACAAGCCGAATTCCTATGGAATAATTATTTTCTTTTTCATAAAACTCCTTTTGAGGAGCTAATATAGTAAAAACCGCATCTCCCAACTGATAGGTATCTCCCGCTTTGGGCAATGTATTATGATAGTTCTTTGCCTCTATGGCATCAAACAATTCCTCACTGGATCTGGTATCCTTCTCATACTCCGGAACTAAAATCAACCCACAGTCAAATTTGGTAATCACCACATCCATTCCGCCTATATGATCCGCATCCAAATGGGTTCCAATCACGTAATCCAGCTTGTCCACATTTTGCTTTAAAAGGTATGCCCAGACCGCACTTCCCTTTGTGTAGTCTCCGGCATCGATCAGCATCGCATGCCCGCCGCACTTTATGAGGGTGGCATCCCCCTGCCCCACATCAATATAGTGTACCTCAAGCATACCTGCCCGTCCACCTGGATCTATACTTTCTTTTATTCCTCCGTCCGGATCCGGTATTCTGCCTTCCTTCACAAACCAAAAACCTGCAATTAGCAAAATCAGCAGCACACCGAATACCCCGCCGGCTCCATATCCTCTTCTTTTTACCCTTCTTCCGGCTTTTCGCTCAGACTTTCTTCTCTCCACAGTTTCCTTCCCCAAACTCCATCCGGACCCATCTCGGATGCAATTCCTTCTCTTGTCCGCACACACACATGCTATAACCCATAAGCTCCCGGTTCTCTTCAAAATAGGCTAAATGCTTCTTCTCCGCATTCAGGATTGCCTGATTCTTCCAATCAATTCCAAAACTGTCCAGTCCCTCTCTCATTCCTTTTCCGGTAAACTTGATATAGCTCTCCCGGATGCTCCAGATCCGGAAAAACCACTCCTTCCTCTCCTTTTCATCCAAGCCGGCAAGAATTCGATTGTCCTCCTCAGGGAAAAAACGCTCTGCTAATCCGTTTTTTACCTCTTGGTATTTCTGTATATCCACACCAACCTCATGGTCCGCAACCGCGCAGCACACATATTCTCCAGAATGAGACAAGTTGAAATAAATTCTGGGATAATCCACAAGATAAGGCTTTCCCCATCGCCCACGTCCGGTTTGAAACGGAGGTGTCTTTTCAGGCGGATAGTTTAAATACCTACATAATCCCGCATGAAGCAGGACTCCTGCCGCCAGAGAACGGGCCTTAGCCTCCTGATTCTTTTTACATAAGATTTCCTGTCGCCGCTTCTCTTCAATCTGATCTTTATGTGCAAAAAAGGTGCCTTCCTCAAGAAAGGGAAACACCTTTGCATAATATACTGTAATCATATTCATTCCTACTTTAACGGATTTTTATAGAATTCTTCAAACTCCATATAACCATCTTTATTTAACTGTTCTTTCTGGAACTTTTTGTTCTTGTTCATTCGAACCACCAGAACCT
>WFLX010006452.1_pt1 | contig 12138 bp, 11 predicted proteins | sample 4967041 | NCBI WGS metagenome assembly WFLX01 (sample SAMN12857096, study PRJNA449069) | gut metagenome | isolation source: stool from male and female vole | host: Microtus ochrogaster | place: USA:Florida | collected 2017 | reverse complement strand
CTACAACCAAAGTCTTGTCTATTTGTTGATTCTTATAGAATAAGCCATTACTATGAAAATCAACAGAGGCACTTCCATACTCCATCAATTAAAGAGCAGACATTCAGTAAGGAAATATCATCCCTCGCCGGTTACACAAAGATCGACCTTAGAATCGCCATGTATAACTTCGAGATTGGAGTCGGCCGCGAAAACTTCAAGTGGGTTGACTCCCCGCTATAATTATTTAAGGAATGTTCTTAATGATATGGACGCACAGATAGTGCGTCCAACTATCCAAAATTTCAAAAAAAATTATTACCTTTGCAGAAAATATGAATATGAGTCACATTGATATTGAAAATCACTTGATCGGCAAAGGAATAAAACCTACAGCTAATAGAATCCTTATCTTAAAGGAAATGATGAGGAATACTCATCCTGTAAATTTGGCAGATCTGGAAATTGCCTTAGATCCCATGGACAAAGGCAGCATCTTCCGTGTGCTTCAACTTTTTTCCGAAAAAGAGGTGATTCACGTTATCGAAGATGGCACACGCTCTTTGAAATATGAGCTATGCCATGCAGAAGATCATCATACTGCCTCTGATCAGCATCCGCATTTCTTCTGTGAGAGATGTGGATCTTTATATTGTCTTGACAAAATGCCCTTGCCCGCTGCCAACCTGCCTGACGGCTTCAAGGTGAAATCAATCAATCTGATGATCAAGGGTATTTGTTCGAAATGTAATACTGAACTGGCATAAGAATTATTTGATTAATGATTTCAANGCTTTATCCTTATGAAAATAAAAAGGATTNNNCTNGCATTTCTGTTTGCTGTCTCACCCTTCTTTGGCTATGCTGATCGGATGAATGTCGGAAACTCCACCCAACAGGAACTCCCTGACACAACGGATCAGACATCTTCCGAACTGGAGGAAGTAGTGGTGAAAGCTTCCCAATCAGGCAGAAAGAAACTTAGGGGAGGCACTAATACAGAAATCATTACCTCGGCTGAACTTAAAAAAGCTGCCTGTTGCAATCTTGGTGAGAGCTTTACTACCAATCCTTCTGTCGACGTGTCATATACCGATGCTGCTACCGGTGCGCGTCAGATAAAACTTCTCGGTCTGGGGGGACAATATGTGCAGATGCTCACAGAAAACTATCCCAACTTCCGTGGAGCCGCTTCCGCTTATGGGCTTGGCTACATGCCGGGTCCTTGGATGAGCTCGATACAGGTTTCAAAAGGTGCAAGCAGTGTCAAAAACGGTTATGAATCTGTCACCGGCCAGATCAACATCGAAATGCTGAAACCACAAAACGACCAATCACTCTCCCTCAATGCATACGCCAACCACATGGGTAAAGGGGAAATCAATGCCACCGGCAACCTACACTTCGGGGAGCGGTGGAAAGGGGGAGTGCTTCTACATGCCGAAAACTCCTTCGCAACCCATGATGCCAACGGAGATACCTTCATAGACTCTCCTAAAATCCGTCAAATTTCAGGAATGTCCCGGTGGATCTATCAAGGAGACCGGTATGTGATGCAAGCAGGCGTGAAGATTCTCGACGAGCTTAGGGAAAGCGGGCAGATCGGTCATCATTCCTCTCATATCCAAGATCCCTACACAATCAGTATCGATACCCGAAGATGGGAGGCTTTCACAAAAAATGCGTATATCTTCGACCGAGAGAACTCCGGCAATGTGGCACTCATCCTTTCAGGATCGCTACATAACCAGGATTCACGATATGGAAAGCAGTTTTACGACGTTGACCAGAAGAATATCTATGCTTCCTTGATGTTTGAGAAGACTTGGAATGAGACTCACGCTCTTTCTACAGGAATAAGCCTGAATGGTGACTACTTCGGCCAGACTATGGACATCAGCCGTCAACTTCCGGGAGTGCGTCATATCAGGGAAAACGAAACCACACCGGGAGTGTATGCCCAGTACACCTTCACTCCATCTTCGAATTTTACAGGCATGGCTGGTTTGAGATATGACCATAGTTCGCTATATGGCTCAATGGTGACTCCTCGCTTGCATCTGCGATGGAATCCGATGGATGCGCTATCGCTACATGCTTCAGCAGGCAAAGGCTACCGGTCTCCACACGTGTATGCCGACAATACTTGGCTGCTTGCTTCAGCCCGAAGNATAATCATCGACGAAGACCTGCATCAGGAAGAAGCCTGGAACTTTGGCGGAGGACTGAGTGGAAAATTTAATATCGGTTCAGTTCCTTTTGATTGGAATGCCGAGTATTACTACACCAACTTCCTTCATCAGGCGGTAGTTGACCTCAATATGGATCCACATGCCGCGCATATCATGGACATCACGGGCAAATCTTACTCCCACTCTGCACTTGCAGAACTTTCAATCGCCCCCATAAGCGAACTGACCCTTACTTTAGCCGGGAAGATGGATGATGTCCGCATTGATTTCGGACGCGGAGTGGAAGAAAAGCCTCTTCATTCACGTTGGAAAGGATTATTCACAGTTTCTTATGCTCCAATGATGGGACTTTGGCAGTTTGACATGTCGCTCGCCATCAACGGAGGCGGAAAAATGCCGGTATCATATACCGACAATAATGGGCAAGCAGCCTGGGCACATACTTATAAGACATTTCCTCAACTAAATGCGCAGATCACTCGCAATTTCCGCCATTGGAGCATATATGCCGGTGGTGAAAATCTTACCGGTTATCGTCAGAAAATGCCAGTGATTGGAGCGGCAGACCCATGGGGGAATAATTTCGATGCCACAATGGTCTATGGCCCCATTGAAGGAGCTATGATATATGTCGGATTCAGATACAATATTACGAAATACTAAGCGTTAAACAGACATATCACAATATTATAATACATAAGAGTATGAAGAAACTAATATATGTTGCTGCTCTTGCAGTCCTGTTTGCAACGAGCACAATGGCTGAGACAAAGGAAACAGTCTATACTGTCAATCCGCAGATGAGCTGCCAGAACTGTGAAAACAAGATCAAGTCTAATCTTCGTTTCGAGAAAGGGATAAAGAAGATCGAAACCTCTCTTAAAGATCAGACCGTCACAGTGACCTACGATGATACGAAGACTGATTCTGATAAGATCATCGCCGGATTCAAGAAGGTTGGCTACACTGCAGTAGCAGCCGACGGCAAACCTGCCGCTGCCTCAAAGCAGTGCTGCAAGACCTCCAAATGTGAGGGCAAAGGAGAAAGCAAGTGCGAAGGCAAATGCGGAAATGACTGCAAACATAATAAGAAATAAATATTATATATAATAATGAGGGCCGTGTCTCACCAAGTTTGAGACGCGGCTCTCATCATTTTCTTATTGGGGTCAACTATTGCTACAATGTCATATCCCTCCGCGGCTACTGAAAAGTTGTTTTATTAGCATTTTTAAACTGTCAAACCAACCATTCCTCTTGCTTCGGCGTTTAAATACTTGAAATCTGATTATTGATATTATGGGAAAACTCGTAGATAGGCGTAAAGCCGTCAGTCATTTTGGGAAATTGCCCGATAGCGGCACTATAGAGCACTGTACGATGAGCAGCAATGTGTTGGGAGTAAACAAAGAATTCTCTGTCTATCTTCCTAATGGATATGATAAATCCGACTGTCATTATCCTGTATTATATCTTCTCCATCCCGCCGGTGGTACGCATGAAATATGGATAAGCATGGGGCAGATACCCCAAATTGCGGATGATGCTATACGCTCAGGAATGATGACCCCAATGATAATCGTAATTCCGGATGCAAGTGGCGAAGCAGAATTTCATCTGGGCAAACACTTAGGTTTCTTTTCAGTGCCCGGTTGGGATTATGAGGCATATTTCTACGATGAACTTATTCCTCTGATAGATTCCACCTACCGCACTATTCCCGACAAGAACCATCGTGCCATTACCGGCGTTTCAATGGGAGGGGAAGCTTCAATAGCATACGCTCAGAAGCATCCTGACACATACGCGGTGGCGTGTGCCATAAGCGGGATAGTAGGTCGTCCTGAACAAAGTCAAATGGCTCAGACCGACAAGGACTATGCCGACTCATTGATCGCCAACGATCCCACCAAATTTGTGAAGAATGCCACAGCGGATATAATTGAAAAGCTGAAGACCGTAAAATGGTATACAGACTGCGGCGACAACGACTTCTTCTATCAAGGAAATGTAGAGTTCTATCTTGCGATGAAAGCACAAGGCATCCCAATCGACTACAGGATGCGAAGTGGAGTCCACAGCTGGTATTACTGGATTACCGGCATCGCCCCAATCCTCCACTTCATCTCCACAGCTATGCATTAAGGATACTCGACTTTCACATGTTCTCAATCTCTCACGCAGAGGCCGCAAAGGCGCAGAGATTATACGTTTTGCGTAATGCGTGGTGCGTTTTGCGAAGCTTCGCGACTCGGTTTTGGCAAGCTCTCAATGGAAACGGGCTGCTTCGCATCGCCCGGAGTACGCGGAGAATAAGCGCAGTTCCTGCGCTAAAGAATTGGAACTTATGAAAATTGAGCTTACAAAACTTAAATAAGTATATTAAAAAGAATTAAAGTTTATTCTGTCTATTATTCCTTGCTTTCGACGGGCTTCTTGCTGAAAATTTTNCAGATTCGCTTCATGTCAAACTTAGGNGTGCGGTCATAGAAGTAAATGCCGTTCNGCTCCTGCTCCACATCGGTCAGCNGTGTATAGCAATAGCCCCAAACATTATCAGAAATCGACATTAGGGCATCGACCTGCCCTTCAAGGCGAGAATAGAATTCCTCAAGAGAGTGGGGAGGCTCACCATAACCCCATGATTCACCGGTGTTGCCACTAAAGGCATCCTGACCCTTTACCCATTTGATTCCTCCGAACTCGTCAAGGAGATAAGGTTTGTTGGTGTTTTTATCATATTGTGGATATTCGTAGAAATTGAAATCTGTCGGACGATTGAAACCGGTGTTTGTGCGATATACGTCAATAGGTTCGTATGGAGTCTGAAACCAACGCTCGCCATTAAACACCACATCTTTAAGGCGTTCAGGATCTTGTTCGTAATGGTGCGCACCCCAGATGTCGGTCTTCACATGTGTGCCACCGCTCACGTCGTGCACCGGGCGCGTGGGATCAAGATGTTTGGTTAGGTCATAGATATCGCTTACGAATCTCGGGAATTGCACACGGTCGGGCCAGAATTCCTCGTTAAAGGGTGTCCATGTCACAATCGATGGATGGTTACGGTCGCGTACAATCTCTTCCGTCCACTCCGTCAAGAAATTGCGGGCCACTTCAGGGTCATTGGCATCCATACCCCATGAGGGAGCCTCGCCCCAAGTGATGTAACCCAGTTTATCAGCCCAGTAGTGATAACGCTCCTCAAAGACTTTCTGGTGTAGGCGTGCGCCATTGAAGCCAGCTTCCATGGAAAGTTCGATATCACGACGCAGGGCTTCGTCGGAGGGTGCAGTCCATATTCCGTCGGGGTAATATCCTTGGTCAAGCACGAGTCGCTGGTAAAACGGCTCGTTGTTGAGGTAAATCTTNTTGCCGTCAACATGAATCTNGCGTATCCCCACNTATGACTGCACNTCGTCNNCGACCTTGCCGTCGGCATCTTTTACAATATAGGTCAGATCGTAAAGGAAGGGAGAAGATGGCGACCATAGCTTAGGGGACTTTATCGGAAGAACGACTGTAGACGCGTTATTGGCTTTCACCGTGCGTGAAGCCACCTCTTTCTTGCCATCTTTCAGGATAACTGTGAGCTCATTACCACCCTGACTGTAAAACCGAGGGTGAATTATTATTTGATTCTGGTCAATATCGGTGATAACCTGAGCACTATCAAGGGCATTTTTGTCAACCGGTTCCATCCATACTGTCTGCCAAATACCNGTGCAACGGNTATACANGCATTCAAAGGGGTCTNTACGGACATTCTGTTTTCCGGCTGCCTGTTTGGTGGTGCGGGTGTCGCTGTAGGCATGCACCACAAGCTGGTGTTCCTTGCCGTCCTTGAGCCACTCTGTGACATCTACTGCAAACGGTGTGCTGCCCCCAAAATGACGTCCCGCCAACTTGCCATCGACAAATACTTCCGAATTATAGTAGACAGCCCCGAAGTTGAGCATAACATTCTTGCCGGTCCAATCTGTAGGCATCTGAATGGTGCGATGATACCAGATATTGTTGATAAAATCTGTATATCCAATGCCTGAGAGTTTGCTCTCGGGGCAGAACGGTACTGTGATCTTACCATCGAAACCTTTGCTCTCGTTCATACGCTTTTCCAGACCTGAGCCGACAAAGTCAAATTCGTAGCTCCAGTCGCCATTAAGGTTTACCCAATCCTTTCGTTCGAACTGCGGCCGCGGGTATTCCGCTCTCGGCAGGGCCCACGCAGCTGCATAAACAAGAGAAATCATCAGTGCTATAAAAATTTTTCTCATCAATTATAATATTTAGTTTCGCATATAGAGTATACTAACGAGTGCAAAATTACATAATCATTTTGTAAAACTCAAATTTAACAATAGAAAATTCTCATTTCTTTCCTGTCTGCATCCATCTATGAGATAGGCCACCTTTCAACGAGCATGAAAAGCAGACAAAACGAAGATGAATGACGCAAAAAAAATAGATTTGGTGTGAATTTCGTTATATCTATATGGAATGACACTGTCTATCCACTCTGAATCTTCAGCCGAGAACTGCTGCTACATATTGCAATTCTTTGCCTCACATAAATTTTAAGACGGCAATGACAACTAAAGGAAAGATTTTAAGTTTAATATTGGTAATACTGATGATGATGGCGGCCGCCATTACTGTCAATAAGACTCTTTTCGGCAATAGTATAGAACGAATTGTAACAGCTGACAATAACTCTGAAGAGCCGGCTGATACAATAATCGTGCAATCGGCAGGAAACGCGGTCATCCACACGGAGGGTATGAAAGGTACAATAGCTGGGTATGCCGGGCCTGTTCCTCTCGACATATACATTATAGATGGTAAGATTTCCGAGATAAAAGCCCTGCCAAATGCCGAGACACCTTCTTTCTTCAACCGTGCCGCAGAATTACTCAGCAAATGGAATGGCAAGACTCCTGCCGAAGCTCTTGGAATGAAGGTCGACGCAGTAAGTGGCGCCACATACTCATCTTCAGCTATCATCTCCAATGTCAATGCCGGACTTGCACATTATCAAAATACCAACGCCAAGCCCAGCAGCAATATTCCATGGAAAATCTGGATCGCACTTGCTGTCACTTTAGCCGCTTGCATACTACCCCTGTTTGTGAAAAACAAGGTATATCATAATGTGCAACTCATAGCCAACATAATTGTGCTTGGATTCTGGAGCGGACAGTTTCTGGATTATTCCCTGATGCTCAAATATCTATCGGGTGGATTTACCCTGCCAGCGGGACTCGTTGCTATCGCCATGCTTATAGCAGCTTTCATCTATCCGCTCTTTGGCAAGCCACAACATTATTGTACACATATCTGCCCCCTCGGATCGGCGCAGCAACTGATGGCGCATATCTGCGGATACAAGGTACATATTTCCGCAAAAGTCCTTCATGGACTCGACTGGTTCAGAAAGATACTTTTGCTATCTTTGCACCAAGAAACTAAAATAACCGACATGGATAATCTAATAAAGCTTTCTATAATCTCGAGATATCGGGATACGACCTTGAAAATACACAACTCAACGAAATAGCATCCCGCATCCTCGACTCTAACAATCACGCTGAATGCATCAATATCCTTGAAAATTGGCTCATCAGAAAATTGAAGCCATCTTTAAGGTAGCATTAAGATACTTGTCAAGATTCTCTTTATCAGTTGCNCGGACTGCATTGAAAGNAAACTTAATGATAGGTTTAGGAGTCCANTCTANNTCATCNGTATCAATNGCGAGNCCNTCAAACAGNTNTCGTCTTCCTTCGAAANAAGCTTGGAGAGTAGATAAAAAAAAGACTTTTCCCAAAACGCCGGGGACGACTGAGGAAATAATAGCCAGGTGCAGCTATCATCTTAGGCCTAAAAGACTCATATAAGGATAAGTTTGCCATTGGCATTATCGATAGAATAAAAAACAACTGGGATACATTGATGAAGGTATCTAAATCCGTAACGTCAACTATTGACACTCGCTTCAAAAGTCTCTTCAAAGCCCTTAGAAGAAACCAAGAATTCAGAAACCTTCAAAAATCATTAGAATATATGGTAATAAACCAGTATAATATCGATGAAGAAGAGCTAAAAGAGATTTTCGAAATGTCCTAAATAAAACACTTTTAATTAAGTCCTTTTAGACCATAACGACTATCTTGCCAATTTGANCGCGTTGCTCGGCGAGTAGGTGGGCATCGGAAATATGATCGAATGGGAAGGATTCGGCTATTATCGGCCGGATTTTTCCTTTTTCTATTAGATTCATCATGTCGTTGATCTGAGCCTGTGTTGGATTATTGCTATAGAAACCGGTAAGATACACTCCTGTCGGCACCTCCTTTATCGGATCAAAATTCTTGAGACCGAATACTCCGCCGAGAAGTCCTGTATGGCACACTATACCATGATATGATGTCAGACGCAACGATTCCCTAAGAGTGGAAGCCCCTATTAGCTCAAGCACTTTTGTAGCTCCCGCAGGATACTTTTCAAGAAAACGATGGCGGAAGTCATCACCCTCCAATACTACATCATCTGCACCATATTCCACCAGCAACCCTGCTTTTCGCTCACTTCTTGTAGTAGCCACAACCTTTGCACCCACTGCTTTTGCAAGTTGAAGGGCTGCTATTCCAACTGTCGATGAACCACCACGGATAAGCAACGTATCACTTGAGGAAAGTTGCAGCGACATAATAAGAGAACCGTATGCCGTATAGAACGTTTCCGGAATGGCAGCGAGTTCGCTCCAACCCAAACTGCTTTCTACAGCAAAAACATGGCCCGCAGGCAACAAGGCATATTCTGCATAGCTGCCATTGAAACTGCGACCCATTCCTCCCATTAGAGCTATTACCNTCTGCCCTACTTTAAAACCGCTATCAGACGGGTCTATTACCTCTCCAACACATTCTATTCCGGGAACAATAGGCTTATTAATGTAGGACTGAGCCACTTCAAACTGACGCAAAAGCACCTCAGAATGATTTATCCCGAATGCCTTTACCTTAATCAATACCCATCCCGGGCGGACTGCCGGCACCGGAATATCCTTAAGTTTCATTTCGTCGGCCCGACAAGGAGCCGTAAGAACTATTGCTTTCATGTCTCTTTCCAACATTGAGGGTCTGGTGAATAAAATGAACGATGATAACCGTATGCCACTGCCGGGCATCCTCTGCAAAAACGAAGCAGCTCGCACTTCGAGCATTTTTCAAACTTGTCATATTGCCGATAATAAGCCATCTCCTTGCTTTCCCAAAGTTCATGTATTGGCTTTTGAAACAGATTTCCGACAACACTCTCAAAACGTCGGCATGCCATCACGCTTCCATTTGGCTGTATGGTGAAATGGCAATCGCCACAATGGCAACCATCATATATAGCTTCCGGATCGCTATCTCCAGGAATCTTGAAGAGAGCCTTTTCATAGAGAAAGAGAGTCCACAGATGATCCTTCAGATTGAAAATAGTACCCCCATCCTTATATTGCTCAAACTTCTTCCATACGCGTTGAAGAAAGGCTCTATATTCCAATGGCGAAATATGAGTTGATTTCTCTTCCGATGTAGGACAATATCGTCCAAATGCAAATACGTCTACTCCCTTTTCCACCACAAGATCAATCACTGATGGAATTTCATCTATATTNGTNCCAGAGACTGTAGTCATNACTGCGACACGGATACCATTTCTTTTCAGCACGCCGATCTTCTCAATTGTAGTGTCGAAAGATCCCGGCTTACGTATAGAGTCATGCGTCTCACGCATCCCGTCGATGGAGAGCTGGTATTTTTGGCAACCCATAGATTTAAGTCGCACGCATACCTCATCTGTAATATGGAAAGGATTGCCAAGAATTGTGAATGGAATATCCCTTTTCTTTAGCAACGCAAGTATTTCCCAGAAATTTCGGTGTAAGATTGGATCGCCTCCGGTGATGTAGAAATATGGCAACCTATTCATGCGGCGACACATCTCTACGCATTGGTCTATGACATTAGCTGCCTTAACAAGAGGCATTTCAATTATTTTTGGGTGTCCTTCAGAAAAAATATAACAGTGTTCACACCTCTGGTCGCAACTGTCGGTAATATGCCATTGAAATGCAAAATATTCCATTAGATATAGTCTTTTTAAATCGGCTTCCGATGCAAGGCATTTAGCGATGCATCGGAAGCATAGATGCAGTAGTGGGATTATTTTTCGCCTGCACCGCAAGCTGAGCCGCAAGCTGCTGGCTTTTCTTCGGGCTTTTCATCACCTGCACCACATGCGGAGCCACATGCTCCGGAAGGAGTTGCATTCTCAGCTACTGTACAGAGGTAAGCCTGAGCGGTGTGCTTTACAGCACAATTAGAAATACGTGTCATAGTCGTACTTATTTTAAGGGTTGAACACTGTTTATCATTGCAAAATTAATCGTTTATTTTCAATTAATCAAGAGGTTACAATTCATACACTAAGTAACANATTTATCTCTTTTTTGAAATTCANCAAGTTGCTTAATNAAATTCAAATAAANAAAATTACTTTTNNNCAAANACTTGCAGAAATTAGATTTTTAACGTAATTTTGCGAATAAAACCAGCCATCAGATGAGAAAGAAAGAACAATTGAACTCAATTATTGAGATATGTCCGGTAAGAAATGTCATAGCCCGTTTTGGCAATAAATGGGGTTTACTGGTAATTCTGGTAATCAGTGAAAACGAACCTGTACGCTACAACGATCTTCGGCGTCTCATTCCCGACATATCATCAAGAGTTCTCTCCAGTACCCTCAGGGTCCTTGAAGCCGATGGACTGGTAGTGCGCACATATTATCAGGAAGTCCCCCCAAGAGTAGAATACTCCTTATCCGTAACGGGCCGATCACTCGTGCCGATCATCATGCAACTGACTGAATGGGCACAGAATAATATGAAAACGATTATTGAACATCGAAAGAAAACGGATGNATGACACATTGCTGACTCCATCATAGTCTTACTGTCTGTCATGCGCGGCACCATGCTGAGTTGCCACTTGTCAATCCTTTAGTTTTGATTATGGTCACCAGACCGTCATTGACAAGCCGTAACTTCATGTCGGCTCCAAATTTCCCTGTCTTTACTTNTTTACCCATAATTTGGGCANGTTTCCGGCAATAAAGCCCATACATTGGAATTGCCAAGTCGTCTCCGGGTGCATGTATGTAGCTCNGACGGTTTCCCCTCTTTGTATAAAGTTACGTCCGGATGCTACCATTATTGCAGAATTACCTTGAGCTTCCTCCTCTGTACCGTCATCTTGGTATTAAAATCCGTAATCTTGGTAGCAAAATCTATCATCCGAATCAAACCCACACCAACCCGAAGGCGTTCTATTTACAAAGAAATCTCTCGTAAGCCTCTTATAAACTCATAACCTTATAACCCTTAAGTGAGCCTGCGAACTTAAATTAAAAATTATGGAAAATATAGATCTCTCAGAAATAAAAACTCCGGCAGACATCCGTAAGATGTCTATCCCGGAGCTTACACAACTCGCAAAAGAATTGCGTAGTACACTTATCGAAAAACTTGCAGTACACGGTGGTCACGTAGGCCCAAACCTCGGAATGGTAGAAGCAGTAATAGCCCTTCACTATGTATTCGATACTCCGGAAGACAAGATAGTCTTCGACGTATCCCATCAGACATACCCTCATAAGATGCTCACAGGGCGTATGCAGGCTTTTACAGACCCTGCACATTACGATGACGTGACAGGCTATACCAATCCAAACGAAAGTGCATTCGACCTCTATTCACTCGGACATACATCTTCTGCAGTAGCACTCGCAGCCGGACTCGCCAAAGCCCGAGACCTTAAGGGAGAAAAGGAGAATGTAGTAGCCGTTATCGGCGACGGTTCACTCAGCGGTGGTGTAGCTTTCGAAGGTCTTGACTATGGTGCAACACTCGGCTCCA
>WFLX010271813.1_pt1 | contig 12139 bp, 20 predicted proteins | sample 4967041 | NCBI WGS metagenome assembly WFLX01 (sample SAMN12857096, study PRJNA449069) | gut metagenome | isolation source: stool from male and female vole | host: Microtus ochrogaster | place: USA:Florida | collected 2017 | reverse complement strand
TCTTATTCAGAAGTATGCCGGTATAAACGCTAATATACTGCTTGCGTAGGGTGCTATATTTCACTGAAATATCAGTGATGCGAATTATACGATTGTCTAAATCCTTTACAATATCACCGACCTTGTAGGGATTGTTCGACAATACAAATTCCGTGCTGAGTTTTCTTTTGGCATCTGCATAATGCTTCTTGGCTGCCAAAAACTCATCATCTATCTTTTTCAACTGTTCGTTGTATTCTTGCTCAGTCATAACTGTTGTACTTTTGCTGTTGGGTATTCTTATGAACGCTTGCACGTTGATTTTGCATCAACCTCTGCCATGATAGCCTGTTTGTCAGTGCCACCCCATACGATGACATAATCAACTTCCGTGGTCTTGTCGCCATCGGCATCACGGTACATCACGGCTTCAAACATTTCATCGCCATCTGTATCAAAGAAAAGCGACCATCTATCCTCATCCCCTGTATCTTCCTCAACATCCGTAGCCTGATTCTGCTTGCTTTCGCTAANGGTCATCATATCATTCTTGAGGCAANCCTTGAGAGTCTGCTTATTGCCCTCGTAGTCAAATTTAATCGTTATCGTTANCATANTAATCTCATTTTGCGTTTATTGGGTTTGCAAAGTTAATAAAAATCCTGCTCTCAGCCTAATCTTAATTCAGCATTTTCGCATAGTAATACGTTGCCGACCAGATGATAGCCAGTGGTAAGGCTTGCACGTGGATTGTATTGAAGACCTATCAATTTGCCCTCTTCATTGACCACGGCTCTTCTTTTGCCGTCAGANAGGCTAATTNGTTCAACATATCCCTGAACAATCNCTTTNAGTTCGTCAAGGGTGAATTTTTTGCCTATGCCGGCTTTAGGGTGAACGNCTTTCAAAGTTCCGTCCGGGGTTATTAGTGTTGCCATCTTGATTTCATTTTTGGTTAAGACTGGGGATAACCGAGAAGCTCACAAGACATATTCATTCCGAAGATGATGTTTCTATAAGCATCTATCCTTATTGNGGCATCTGTGACAGTCACNCCTTTNTGNCGTTCCGTGTGCCAGTNGATATATTGCGGTGCGACTTTATCAAAAGCNTCNGGGTGTTCTTTACGCTTTCGCTCAACCTTATCTGCNAANNATTGNAGATAGTTGATTTGCTTATCGGTTGCCAACATGATTTTCTTATTTTGCGCCCATTTGTAAGGCAAGGTTATCAATCTGTTCTCTTGTTAGCCATTCCGGTTTGCCATCGTCAGGCATCCCATCCCATAGCTCACGCATCTTGTCGATTTGTGCCTGTTCACTGCCAGCCCATAACTGCTTGGCATTGCGGTTGCCATTGCCTAAGTAATACTCGCAGTCTTGCGCGAGGCGGTCAAGAAGCATATAGTCAAATTTTGTTGCCAAAGTCGTAGGGATTAAGCGATGATTCTACAATAGGGGTTAGACGGTTCTGCATAGCGTTTAACCAAACGATTGCCGCAGAAAAGCGCATATTGTAAGCGATTGCTTGCTTTCTTTTCAGCCATGTCAGCATCAAAGATAGCCTCTTCATCAGACTCAGCGCAGAAACGCTCAGAAGTAAACCACACGCCTACATAATACATCAGGCAATATTCTTTTACACGAAGCGGTCTTTCATCAATTTTGACGTGTTTTGCTGCTTCAATCAATTTTGCAGATATGTCGTTGGTCTGTGTCATAGCGGTAGAAATTTAAGAATTAGTTATTAGCGACTTCTTTAGTCCAGAGGTCATTAAGTTCTGAGTAGGTAACATCTGCATCAATGTTATCATACTTTATAAGAAGTGCTTTCGCAAAGTTGATGTGAAGATTTGCGAGTTCAGCGTCATACTTCATCATCTGCTGTGCATCTGAAAGGTGGCTCATGATTGCCATTCTAACTCTTGTTGTCATATCTTGTTACTTATTGGGGTTTGTTATTGATTACGATGCAAAGTTATACAATTTAGTTTAATTCTGCAAATTTTTAAGCAATAAAATTTAACCTTATAGTTATTTTTAACATACGTTAATAAAACTATTTGGTTTAACTTGCTGATTCTATGATAGATTACAAAAACGCCACACCTGATGAATTTTTCAGGTATGGCGCAACCAGATATGAATTTCAAGAATAGGCTATGCACTGACTGAGTTTCGCGGAATATTTACCACCGGTTCAGTAGGGTTCTTGTCATCGTTGACGGAATCGTTCTCAGACTTCTTCTGCTGTTCTTTCAAGGCAGCCGCAGCCATCAGACGCTCAATCTCCTGTTCCGGCGCATCAGTCAGTGAAAGCATGGTGACAGCGGTTTCCAAAGAAACAAGACCAGCCTGATACAGTTGGGCGATTGATTGCCATTTTGCCTGTTTGTCATCAGCGAATGGTTCCGCAAATTCAAACTTAATCTTGAGTGACTCAAGAGCCGCTTTTTTATCAGGATGGAGGTAGGCGAGTATGCCGATTACGATGTTGCGGAAACGTCCAATTAACTCCTCATAGACCTCCTTACGGTTGTCACGCTTGATAAATCCAAGTATGAAAGCATTGCGGATTGCCACACCGGATAGTGTTCCGAACCCTTTCATCGCCTCGGTATCGAAGTCAGGCGTGAACGTATCAAAGAGGATACTCTTATGGAGGTCGCTCTTTTCAGAATTGCGTGTTTCGGAAGCCTGCGGAGGATTGATATATTCAAATTTTGACTTATCGCCCGTCAACTGAATCAGCTTACCCGGCTTATTGGGGTCAACCATAGTCTGAATGACATCAGCGGTGGCTGCTGCTATTGGGTCGGAAAAGTAGTTGTTTGTGTCGCCGGTCTTACTGTCAAGCATCTCCTCACGGTTGATGCGCTGTTCCGCTCCATCCCATGCTTTCGGCTGCTGAAAATAGACAAGATTGATTTTGCCGGTGGGATTTGGGTAAATTTCCACATCCCATCCCATCCTGCCTTTCTTGCAGAACGCGAGAATGTCGGCAGTTTGGAAATCCCAATGCTGGATTGTGCGGTTGCCCTCATTTGTAGCATATCCATAGGCAAAGGCGGTCATATTGCCAATCGTATCGAAAAGAGGGCGCAGTCTGTACCCGGTGGAACGGGCAAGGACATTTGTCTTCACCTTACGCTCACCTGTGCGGTCATCACGATAGACGTGACAAATGATTGCGGATTCNGTTTCCGCACCGGCAAGNCGTTTAGCCTTACGGNTGCNTGAATTGNAATATTGGTCATCCAGAAATTCNNTAAAGAGNGNATACNCTTCATCATCNNCATCTTCTTTCTTCCANAGGNTAGGATTAGCCAAAAGAAAGAAAAGCTCAATCTCGTTAATGTATCGCGCACGGGTTCGTGGCAATTTTTCCGTGATATAGGGGTCATCCCCTTTACGATACTTGTTAGGACGTTTCATCACATCGTGCGTCTGCGGATTATATTCCTTGATAGCCTCATCCACTTCATCATCGCGGTTTTGAAGCATCTCAAGCGCACGGTTAATATCTTTATCCTGCAAAAGCTGATACAGGTTTCTGCTTACACCGACCGAGTTCAGTGTAAGGTTGCGGAAAAAGGTTAGAAGCTGCTGTAAATAGTTATTCATATCTGGAGTTTTTAGTATATTCCTAAATCTGATTTCTTGACTTTCTTAGGTTTGATTATCTTACCCAAGATGCGACCGAGAATGTAGTATCTGGCGGCATCGATGCTATGGTTAAAGGCATCTACCGGAAGATTGATGTAGTTGCCATCCTTGTCTTTATCCCATACATAGTTTCGCAATTCATTCTGCACGTTTATTGACCGCTTCGTTACGAAAATGTTATCAAAGGATTTCATCTTCTCTATACCGGCTATGATGCTTCCTGCTGGCTTCGCGACTGGATAAATGATGACACCACCGAGAGCAATCTCATCAATCAGTCGTGGGTCGGCACTGTCGGCATAAACGAATGAATCATCTTCACTCAATGTCTTGATAAGTTCGGAAGAAAGCATCCCGGTCTTGTAGAATTGCTCGTCGATGTAAAGGTCATTGTTAAGGACACCGCATTTTACACACGCACTGACATCATTGGAATATCCGAAGTCAAGACCACGGGCTACATTCTTGCAGTTCGGTGGAAATTCATTAACGATACCCCATTTCTTGAAAACTGCACCCTCAGCGACATCTGCCCATCTGCCCATGAAGATGTGGGCGTACTTTTCNGGGTCACGCTCTTTCATNTCTTGGGCAGACTTTATAAACTCTTCCGAAAGATTATCCTTGTTGTCGAGATAGGTCGTATGGATGTGAAGCACTTGCGGATGTGTGGAAATCTGAACCGGGAAACCATCATAATACACAATCTTATGCGTATCCTTGATGTATTTCTGATAGATGAAGTGGTTGCTATCTGTCGGATTCATAATGATGATAATCCGATTCTGAATACCGGGCTGACGAATGGAAAAGGCGATTGTTTCAAATTCGCGGTCGGAAGTCCATTCCTCAGCCTCATCGCAAACAAATGTAGTAATTCCGTGGATTGACTTCAATTTGGCGGTCTGATTACCGGATGATGTCTTGATACCACGGAACATGATGCGACTGCCGGTCATCTTATTTACGATGTCCGTCTTTGTCGTATGGAAATATCTTGTTGTGCCATCAAGTTCTATCTTCTCAAGAAATTCAGGGATTACGGAAATGTTGGCACTGGTCATCGTATAGCGTGTGTATAGAATCTTATGCACAATCTTGTCGGTATCAGCTTTGGAAAAGCCTCTGCGCTTCAATTCAAAAGATAGACGATGGATGAAGTCACCTATTCCGAATGATTTACCCGAGCCACGACCGCCTGTGACAAGAATAACGAAATGTTCCTTGTCAGTATATAGGGGGTAGTATATTTCGTGGTTGATTATCATTGGTCAGTTTCGCGTTTCTTCTGTTCCACTTCTTTTCTTATCCAGTTTTCAATATCGATGCCTTGCTCAATGTCCTTTGGAATACCGCTATCATCATCTTCTTTGACAATGGGATTCTCGCCATAGCCATACTTCCGTCCGGTGGTGTTCAAATAAAAGCGCATCATCCATTCCGACGGGAAGCGATTCCAACCTTTGAACTCATCTTTGCCTTTCACACCGCCCAAAGCAAGGATGCGACCTGCAATGTCAAGCTGTTCCAAAAATTCAAGGTCACGTTCCGCCATTATATCAGCGAACATCGGCTCTTGAGCAATCCAAGACTGCAATTTCGTCCAGCCTATTCCGAACTTTTTCATCAGCAAGGTGCGTCTGCCTTTACATTCCGACCATACCTTTGCAAACAAAGCCGGGGATGGCATTTCAGCACCACACTCACGCGCACGCGCACGGGCAGACTCCAAAGTGTTGCGCAGTTTTTCGCACTGTGAAATAGCCATTTCTAATTCGTAACGGCTAATCTGCAATTCATCAGCGATTTCGGTATTATAGAAGCCCTCAAAAGCGAGAGCTTCGACACGAGCAAGGAAATCGTCATCCTCATAATCAAAGGATGGCTGTGCCTTTGGCTTTCGTGGTGTCTTGTTGCTAATTCGCTTCCTCGGCATTGTGGTAATGATGAAAAATGTGAATTTATACTATGCTGCGTGTGCAGGAGTCGAACCTGCTGTTTCCGCTATGCGGCGAGATGACCGATTCTCTAACACGCACACCTGAATGAAGTCAGGATTGTCATTTGCCCCCCCGGTTGCTGTTCTGATTGCTTGGAACATATTCCCACTTGCTCTGCCAACCATATTCAGGTATCGTTCTTGAGAAGAAGCTGGGATGTTCATTTGTCCGATGCGCTGACGCAGTGCCTGTGAACGATTGTGAATTGCCACTTGATTTTGGGAGTATCCATATCCAGACATCATATTCTGGTCACGGTAGCTTCCTGTGTAGAAAGCCCTCGTTCTGCTTGATGGTGTTCGTCTTCTTCTAACTCTGCTATATGTTAAGGTTGTTAAAGAATAATCAAGCCGCCACCGTCAAGCAACGGCTTGAAGATAATTGAAAGTTCCTATTTGCCCCCCCAAGTGCGTTTCGTAAACCCATGTAGGTTGAGCGTGAATACTTGCGGTTGTCAACATTTGCCTCGTTCCCACGTTGATAACTTCGGGTAGATGCAATATTGTTAATATACCGATTTGCGATACTCGTTACTCCGAGTCCTCTGCGCTGACCTGCCAGCGATGAAAGGATACGCTGTTCCTGTGCCGCTATGTCAGCTACTGATTTTCTACGTCTAACTCTGCTGATGTTTTTAAGGGTGATGGTCAGCCGGGGTGTTAATCCGACTGACCGATTAAGATTCTTCGTGATTGCTATCCGGTATTAGTTGTAAACCAAACCGGTGAACGTGATAGCGTTGATGCGCCTTTTCCATCCTTTGATGAACTTGCTCTGACTTGGCTTGCGAGCCACGATGTCATCAACGAATTTCAGACGTGCAGCGNGNATTNCATCNAACAACTNTTTAGGGTCGCTTGCGNTCAGTNCTGCAAGTGTCTTTGGGCCTACTNTTNCATCTTGCTTCACACCGANGATGCGCTGCGGTATCTTTATTCCGTTTACACCGCTTGCCCATACCCAATCGACAAGGATGTTTGCAAGTGCCTGATTGTTGATTTCGTCCGCGAGCCATTTATCCCAGAAAAGCGACTTGAGGACATCGCGCCACTGTTCATAGGTGATGTTGCGGAGTCTTGTGACCGTGGGAACCGGGTAGCCTTTCTTGCGACAATATGCCTGATAGGTCGCAATGGTGATTCCACACATGGTTGCGCCTCCGGCATCGTCGGGGTCGTTTGCATATCCGGTCTTCTTTGCCTGTTCAAAAATCTGAGCAGGGGGAAGATTCAGATAGCGTTTGTTCACACCGGCTTCAAAGTATAGGATGAAAGGGATTATTTCGTCTATCTTTGCCATAGTAAGATTTTATTAAGGGTTAGGATTATTCGTCATTATCATCGCCAAACTCCAGCCTATGCTGAAATTCCTCGCCATTGACGTATTTTGCCATCGGGTCAAATCCGTATGATTCCATAAAACGCGCTTTCTCGCTCGGTGTCTTGAAACTGATGACAACATAGGACAGCATACCGCCATCCTTATCTACATCGTTCTGGCTTGCGATGCGGTCTTTGATTTTCTGAACCTCATTGTGTCGGGCTATCTGATTAGCCTCATTGTCGGAATAAAAATCCGTTGACCGGTCGAGCTTGTGGTTTTCGCCACTTTCCTTTGTCATTTCATCGTGAATTGCAAGGTCTTGACGTTCACCAACGACTGATTCCTTTGACCATTCCTTATTTTCGGTCTGTCCGGGAGTGGATGTAAGGGATAAATCTGATGGTGAATCAGAGTCTGAATCCGCGTCAGGGTCTGCTTCGTCATCATCATCGCCAAACCCAAAATTCATATTGTCAAAGTCGCCATAATCACCAAGACCAAGAATCTGCAAATCCATTTCCTCAAATCCAGCGTTTGTATAGTCGATTTCCGTAAGCAAGGAGCGCAGCATATCATCATCGTATGTACCCTGAACCGCCTTATTGTTCATAAAGAGGTTTTGCTCCTTTTCCGTCTTTTCATCAAAGTCAACTACTTCAACACGAAATTCATAATCGTTTTTGCCTGTTTCCGCTTCATAGCGGTTGACCGCATCCATTATGCTGACTTTCTGATGACCCGATACAAGGTTGCCGGTGCGCTCGTTCCAGACAACACCGCCAAGCAAGCCGACAGTCTGCAAGTTTTTCTTGAGTTTCTTTCTTGCATCATCACTGATGACACGAGGGTTGTAGGAAGCAAAGTTGATTTCACTCCTTTTCACCGTGCGCTGTTCAGCCTGTTTAATCTTGTTTTCTTTCATTTCTCTATTCGGCTTCTGATTCTCTTTCAATACGCTTGATTATTTCCGCGACCTCTTTTTCCTGACCGTGAGGCAGGATGCCGTTTTCATAATCAAAAATCAATTTCTCGCAAAATGGGAACTCGCGGATTGTACGCTGATAATCGCGTGGGAAGCGTTGACGCAGGATAAGGAGCGAGCGCAAATCGACACCGAAGCCCTGACTAACATCTTTCGGATTGTAAACGAAAGGCTTGATAAGATTCCGCATCTCTATGTATTTCAGAACCTCCTTGTTAGTCCAGACCGCGAGCGGATAGACCATGCCTTTGTCNGTGATATATGTGCCATTCCGTTTCTTGAATGTCAGAAGACGCATCCGCTTCATATAGCCATCCACGCCNNTCATACCACTGAAAGCCCATTTTATACCGGTTTCCTGACGCACCATTTCCTCAACTTCGCCNACNTTGCGAGGCTTAATGTCNGGATTGCCATCACCCTCCTGAAAGAATCCGTATCGGTCATAGAAATCGCGCTGATAGTGCTGAATTTGACGTATCTCAACATTCGGGTATCTCGTTACCGCCCAATGAAGATAGGGTTTCACGTGGTCAAGCCCCGGCACAAGCCACATATAGTAGCAAATGACCTTATTGAAAATAGGCGAAAGCATATCAAGCAAAGCGATGCCATCTTTTCCACCGGCTGAATAAAATAAAACGGCAGTATCCGTCTGTTGACGGATACCCCGGATTATTTGCATAGTTTCTTCGTACCTATTCATGCAAAAGTCGCGTTAGCCGGTTGTTCCACCAGCGGCGCGAATCTCTTTTGCGAAAGCCGCACGGAGGTCAGCGCGTCGCTGTTCACGACTTCCGAGCTGGCTTTTACCTGCCACTACTCCTGCCGGTGTACGACGGGCTACGAGGCGACCACCTCTGCCGGCACCATTCATGTTCCGNCGGTCGCCATACTTCTTATTGATTCGNTTCTGTATACTTTCAACTCAGCAAATGTGATTTTAGAGGNTGAAAAANTTATTCGGATACATTCTCGGNGTCGATTATATCGCCCAGTNTGTACCACACCTGACAAACATAATNTTCAACACCATTTTNTTCAAAGGTAAGNTCATTNCCCTNTTCGTCTNTCANTNCGANAAATTCAGAAGAAACGACATTGACGGTCAGCCGGGGTGCATCCTNTTTCATTCCGACCGAAAGTTGAAGAGCATCGTAATGAACCGGGGTCACGATTGTGATTGGCTCCCCGTTCTCATCGGTCTTGTCTTCTTCGATTACATACTTCTTGGCGTTGTTGGGATACACATACCGGCGTAACACCTTTTCCTCACCTTCCAGAATTGACTGAAAGGTCTTTTTGTCGATTCGTAGTTTTAACTTATCCATCGTTTTTAGTTGTGAAAGTGTTTTTAGTGGCGGGTGTCAGACTCGAACTGACGACCTCCAGCAAGTTAAACTGGCGAGCTACCAACTGCTCCAACCCGCGATGTTTCATAGTGCTAAATTAAGCATAAATCAGCACTATAAAACATTTCGGTTGCTATCTCTTACGACCTATTAAACAAAGTCGTAAATGGGTCATTCGCCATCCGTCCATACTTGAAGAGTCGTAAGACCAACGCCCTTGCATCGGATTCCTTTCTTCGCAAATTCAAGTGCGGCTGCAAAAGCCTCTTCAAAACTATTGTATTCTATCGTTTTCATAATTGACAAGTCTTTATAAAACCTTTTGATAATGGTGTTATGGTGATTATTTTTCAGCATAGTTTTTCATCGGCACGGGCGTATCCTCAATCCCTGATGCCGTGAAAGTCCATTCTGGCAACGTCATTATGTACTGCCATGCTTTTCTGCCATAGCGGTTGCAAATCTCGCAAGCACGATTTAAGCGTTCTGCCTGACCGGGTGCATTGGGATTGTCAAAATAGGCGCGAATACGTTCAATCTGCGCCCAGAGTTGATTAAGTGTCTTGGTCTTCATCTGTTTTCTGATTTAATGTTTAAGGCGAGTCGCAAGGTCTATCTCACGGCTCGCCTGATGTGATGTTTCAATACGCCATTTCAGTTTTGTTCAACACTTCTGCAAGTGTGGTCTTGCCACAATCAAAGTACATATCGCGCTCTACACGTAAGCCCNAACGACCGCGCAAGGATTGCAGTTGTGAAAGGGTGAAATACCCAAACTCGCCCTCTAAGCCATCAACATAGCCAAAGAACTCATAGTCGCCATTGTCAAGTTTGGCGGCTTCTGTCGCGTACCATGTGAAGCCGCTACCGGGCATAAAGAATTTTGCGATGACTACTGCATCATACTTCTTGCCATCCTGAGAATATGTAGGATATTTGGCGAATAATTTCTCAAGTGCTTTTGTTACAAGTTTCATACTCTTTACTATTATTGTGTTATTGATTACGATGCAAAATTATATTAAATAGTTTAATTATCCAAATAAAACAACAACTATTTTGTTTGTGTTAACAATAATTAACATAGTAAATGATTTAATTATGTTCCTATTTTACTACCTTTGTAAAATCATTTAGTATAAGCCAAAATTAGGAAAATGGAGAACAGAATTAAGGAGTACATCAAAGAAGTCGGCATAATGCAGAAAGACCTCGCGGAAAAACTTGAAATAACGACCGTAGGGTTGAATAAGATTGCCAATGCTCCTATGCTGAAAATTGAAACATATCAGAAAGTTGCAGATGCTCTTGGTGTTCCGGTGTGGAAACTTTTTTTAAGTGATGCCGAACTTGAAGAAATCCGTTCCGAGGATATAAGCAACCGCCCGGCTGATGAATTTTGCTGTCCAAAGTGCGGTGCTTTGCTTAAAGTAGTTCCAACCGATGAAGACTAAATTTGAACGTGCATTGATAATTTATGGCAGTCAGGTTATGACCGCCATTTTCCAATATGCTCTAAAGACTGAAAGGTATGAGGACTGTGCCATTATCAAGGCACTGTTTGAAAAGTATCATCTTGACCTCGACACATCGGTGGAAGATTATCAGGCACATTTCTGGCAGATGGGATTATCCGGCAGAATAGCGGTTTCAAATCTGAATGAATATCTGGCTAATGCCCTTGTGATGGTCGGATACCCATCTGACGCTATCAGAATTGAAAAGTGTATTCCGCTTTAATCAAAGACAAATGACTCGTCAGGCAAAGCTGCAAAAACCTCATTGAAAATCAAATCCACATCCCTGCGAAAATCGGCATAAGCGTTATATTCAACAATCAGACCGGCGCAGTTGTCGGAAATAGGTGTGCTTGTAGTCAGTCCGAATAACCCGGATATGACTTTACGCAAACCCATCCGCATCCTATCTCCTGCAAGTGCTTTGGGGGAATACAAGTATAGCACAACCATAAGGAACTTCTTACGGTTGCGCACTAACATTGCGTCCTGTGGGCATCCCCTCCGGGCGAATATACGTTTATAGGCTTCGTGGATTGTCGGTAATAGAGCAAGGTCAGTAAGAATAGGTTCACCCAATTCTTCAAAGATTTGGGAAAGTTCGATAACTTTCTTGCGCATCCTTTTCAATGCCGCAATCTTTCCCATGTTGATTCTGGCTTCTTCGTTCATTTTGGCAGTAGGGTTAAAGGTTAATAACACCCTTTCTGCACAATTTTTCTATTTCACAATACAAAGTTACGACTTTTTTCTGATAGTTTGTTATACGTGCGCGGAAAATAATGTGTAACGCGCTCTTTAGCGGTAAATTGGCTGGTTGAAAATCACCAACATCAACCGATATGCCGCTTTTATCATTTGAAGTATATTCCAACTACGAGGAAGTGACAAGACTTCGCTCGGAGATTACGATGCTTGAAAATCGTCTGAGGTCTTTTGGCCCCGGTACTTCCGTTTCAACCATCCGTGCAGTGGAAGCACAACTCCAGTCTGCAAGGGCAAAGTTCAGAGGACTTGCCTTAGATGCAGCGCAAGCCGGTGCTTCCCTTGAACTTAATATCCGCAAGGGTGCTAATGGCGCAATCGCAGCCATCAATGACTTACAGCAGAAACTTACCGACCCTATTCAGGGATTGACGCAGATAGCCGGAGTTGCCGGTCTTGGTATGTTCCTTAATAGGGTTAAGGACATTCGCGGTCAGTTTCAGTTGATGGAAACAAACATCAACACCCTCCTCGGCAGTGCTGAAAAAGGTCAGGCTATGATGGCAGACCTTACAGAATATGCAAAGGTATCGCCACTTGACTTTCAGGGAACGGT
>WFLX010191254.1_pt1 | contig 12143 bp, 10 predicted proteins | sample 4967041 | NCBI WGS metagenome assembly WFLX01 (sample SAMN12857096, study PRJNA449069) | gut metagenome | isolation source: stool from male and female vole | host: Microtus ochrogaster | place: USA:Florida | collected 2017 | reverse complement strand
TATTATTGGCTGAAACTGAAAGCGGATTGGTTTTCGGACAAGCGTATCAAGAAGCTACGCTCCATAGCGGGCGGTGATACGCACACGATTATTTATCTCAAAATGATGCTGTTATCGTTAAAAGACGAGGGAAAACTTTATTTTGAGGGTGTGGAGGACAACTTCGCCTCGGAGATTGCGCTTGCGCTCGATGAGGATGCAGAAAATGTAAAACTGACACTAACATTTTTACATCGGCATGGGTTGATAGAAATCTGTAATGATGATGAATACCAGCTTACGGAAGTGCCGACAATCATTGGTTCAGAAACAGCTTCGGCTATGCGCGTGAGGGAGCATAGGGAACAGAAAAAAGCGGACAGGCTGTTACAATGTAACACGAATGAAACAGGCTGTAACAATCTGAAACAGATTTGTAGCGTAGAGAAAGAGATAGAGAGAGATAAAGAGTTAGAGAAAGAGAGAGAGAAAGAAATGCCCGCTCCCGCCGCTTATGGGAAATTCCATAATGTTTTTCTCACTGATGCGGAACTTGGCAGCCTGAAATCGNAACNACCANACAAATGGAAATATTACANTGACCGTNTATCCGTACATANTGCTTCAAACGGGAAACAGTACAATAACCATGCTGCCACGATTTACAAATGGGTACAGGAGGACATTGGAAAGGCAGCGCCAAAGAAAGGAATACCTGATTATTCATACAGCAAGGAGGATAGCTTATGAACGGTTTGACTGATACGATTCTGAAAATGATGGATACTACGCTGGAGCCAGAAGATTACAAAGGGGAGGACGGACTGCTGTACTGTGGGAAATGTCATAAACCGAAAGAAGCCTATTTCCCACAAGGAAAGGCATTGTTTGGGCGCGACCGTCACCCGTCTGAATGTGACTGTCGTAGGGCAGAGCGCGAAATGCGGGAAAAAGAGGAAACTGAGAAGAAGCACAATGACGAAGTGGATCGTTTGAAACGGGAGGGCTTTACTAATCCGGCGATGTATGAATGGACTTTTAGAAATGATAACGGGAACTGTCCACAGATAGAAAAAGCACATTTTTATGTAGAACATTGGGAAACGATGCGTTCTGAAAATATCGGTTACCTGCTGTGGGGCAATGTTGGTACAGGGAAAAGCTATTTTGCGGGCTGTATTGCAANTGCCCTAATGGAGCAGGAAATACCCGTCTGCATGACGAACTTTGCAACGATANTAAATGATCTTTTTAACAGAGCAGAAGGCAGAAATGAGTACATATNAAAACACNGNGCTTATCCGTTGCTTATCATTGACGATTTTGGCATGGAGAGGAGTACGGAATATGGTCTTGAGCAGGTCTATAACGTGATAGACAGCAGATACCACAGCAAAAAGCCGCTGATTGTCACAACCAATCTCACGTTGGAGCAGATGCAACGTCCAGAGGATACGCCACACGCACGCATTTATGACAGGCTTCTTGAAATGTGCGCACCTGTCCGATTTACGGGTGAAAACTTCCGCAGGGTGACAGCACAGCAGAAATTAGAACGGATAAAACAACTCATGGAGGGAGGCGAAAGTCAGTGAAAGAAGTTCCGATTTGGGAAAAGAGCAATTTAAGCCTTGAGGAAGCAGCGGCTTATTCTGGAATTGGCGTTAATAAACTACGTGAGCTTACTAATGAGAAAAACTGTCGCTTTGTTTTGTGGGTTGGCAATAAGCGGTTGATCAAACGCCGCCTATTCGATCAGTACATTGAGCAGGAGTATTCTATCTGATATAGTTATTGTTCTTATATTAAGACTTTTGGGTTATTCCATAGCAAGAATCATAGTAGTTCAAGTTCTTGCAATTTTTGTGAAACTTGTGGTGTAAAATCGGCTTTGATATGGTACAATGAATGAGTCATATCAAGGCTCTTTCCACTACGGAAAGGAGTTTGAAAATGTCTGAGAAACGGAAAGACAATAAAGGACGAATCTTAAAGACAGGGGAGAGCCAGAGAAAAGACCTGATTTATCAGTACCGCTACACGGATATCCACGGAAAGAGGCAGACGATTTATTCCTCTGATTTGAAGGAACTGCGGGAAAAGGAAAAGANNATCCAGAAGCAGCTTGATGAAGGGATTGACTATGCTGCNGGAGAAGTTACCGTTATTGCCCTTTTAGAACGCTATATCAGTTTGAAACAGGGTGTACGCTACAATACCAAAGTCGGTTATAATTTTGTGCTGAATCTCATCAAGAAAGAAGATTTCGGCTATCGACAAATAAGGGATATTAAGGTATCGGATGCNCAACAGTGGATTATGAAGCTGCATAATGACGGTAAAGGGTACAGCACAATTACGAGTGTCAGAGGCGTTATTAAGCCAGCATTTCAAATGGCGTATAACGAGGACATTATCCGCAGGAATCCTTTTGATTTCAAGTTGGTCGATGTTGTTCCCAACGATTCACAAAAGCGGATTGCCATGACTGAAGAACAGCAGGCACTTTGGATGAGATTTATTCGGGAGGATAAAACTTACTGCAAGTATTATGATGAGTTTGTTGTCCTGCTTGGAACGGGGATGCGTGTCAGCGAATTTTGTGGTTTAACAAAAAGTGATTTGGATTTTGAAAGCCGGAAAATCCGTGTGGATCATCAGCTCGTTCGGGAACGGGGCGGAAAGTATTATGTTGAAAAAACAAAGACTGAGTGTGGATGCCGTTTTATTCCTATGACAGAGGAAGTCTATCAAAGCCTGAAAAAAATCCTTGCTCGCCGCAAGAAGCTGAAAACAGAAGTGATTGTTGACGGATACAGCAGCTTTCTTTTGCTGGACAAAGATGATAAACCGAAAGTAGCGTTGCATATCGAAAATGAGATGCGTTGGGCAATGAAGAAATACAAGAAACTTTATCCTGANAAACCATTGCCACACATCACACCTCATGTNTTCCGGCACACCTTTTGTACCAACATGGCAAACGCAGGTATGGANATTAAGACTTTNCAGTATGTAATGGGACATTCNGATGTAGGTGTTACGCTGAATGTGTATACTCATGCCAGCTATGACCGNGCAGCGGAGCAGATGGCGAAAATTTTNGACTTCAAAGAGGNTGATATGCAAGGAAAACAGAGAAAATCAGGTTAAGAAANGCACTAATCTACTACACCAATTACTACACCATTTGCCCGTAAATTTGCGTAGATTTATAACGAAATACGCAGATTAAGGGTAAAAAGCCAAAAATGAAAAAAGCGCCGAAAAGCTTGAAATATCAAGGTTTGAAGGCTTATGAAGGGATATAAAAGATATGATAAAAATTTTATTCGTCTGCCACGGCAACATCTGCCGCTCTCCCATGGCGGAATTCATCCTAAAAAAGAAAGTCGCCGACCTCGGCATTGCCGACCAATTTTATATTGCCTCCGCCGCCACGAGCACGGAAGAAATCTGGAACGGGATAGGAAATCCCGTTTATCCGCCAGCGAGGGCGGAATTAGCGAAGCACGGCATCTCCTGTGAGGGAAAGAGGGCTGTGCAGCTTACAAAATCCGATTACGATGCGTACGACTATCTGATCGGCATGGATGAGCAGAACATACGCAACATGGAACGCATCACGGGACACAAAGGCGGGAAGATCCGCATGCTGCTTTCTTATTGCGGAAGAAATGATTCGGTGATCGATCCGTGGTATTCGCGGAAGTTTGACGCGACCTATCGGGATGTGGATGAAGGATGCGATGCGTTTTTAGCGTATCTGAAGAAAGAAGGAGCCCTTCAAAAATAACGGAAACAACACTTAAGGAAGCGCCGATCAAACCGGCGCTTCCTTAGCACGTCCGGCGGATGCCCACGAATTTACAAAGGAACATGTTCTAAAATACTCTTTTCGGTACGACAAAGCTGATCACAGGCAAAAAGAACCCGCCGATCACGGATGTAAGCCGCCAACGATTTCCCGACAATGATGGAAAACAGTTTATGGAAGTAATAAGGAGAAAAAAATTGCGCCGACAATGTTTCGAGCGTGATCGGTTCCTCCAAGTAACAATTCTTGCGGATATTTACCTGATTCCACAATAAAAATACAAAGAAATCCCAAAAAACAATTGCATTTTTCTTCCAATGCGGTATCATATAGGATATAATGATATTAAAAAACACATAACATAGTAATTAAAACCATTTGATACAATCTCATTGCAAAGGAAAACAGGTATATGGATCAGAAGTTTCAAATTGTGAGTGACAGCTCATGCGATCTTCCGGCAGAACTGGCCGCAGAAAAGAAAATTGAGGTGGTACCGTTTTATGTATCCATGAACGATAGGGAATCCATGAAGGAAGGCGTCGATATCTCCGTACGGGATTTCTATGAGATGATGGTGCAGAATCCGAAGAAGTTTCCGAAATCCTCCATGCCGTCCGTGCAGGATTACGCGGATGTATTCGAGCGCTACGCAAAGGAAGGGATGCCGGTCATCTGTATCTGTATCACTTCCAAATTCAGCGCCTCGTACCAGTCGGCGACGATCGCGCAGGGAATGATAGCGGAAACCTATCCGCAGGCACAGATCCATGTGATCGATTCCGCGGTGGATACCGTATTGCAGGGGATTTATGTATTGGAGGCCGTCAGCATGCGCGAAGCAGGCTATACGGCGGAGCAGACCGTAAAAGAGCTCGCGGACATTCAGGGCAGCGGACGTATTTTTTTCACGGTCGGGAATCTGCGTTATTTACAGCACGGCGGGCGCATCGGCAAGCTGACGGGGATGGCGGGCGCGCTGCTCGATATTAAGCCGCTCATCACGCTCAAGGAGGGCGAGATTTTTCCGTCGGGCATCTGCCGGGGCAGGGAAAAATCAAAGGCGCTCTGCAGAAAGCTTCTGCTGCAATATATAAAGGGGCTTGGGTGCGGCAGCAAGGCGCTGAGCATCTGCATCGGTTACGGGTATGACCGCGAAGAAGCGGAGGNTTTTCAGCGAGNTTNCGTTGCTTTTTTGAANGAGAACGGGTATGCGGTGACAAAAGAGGNCTTACCGCTGTATCAGATCGGCGCGACGATCGGGGTGCATACGGGANCGTATCCGCTCGGCTTCGGTGTGATACGGCATCATAGCTGAGNAGGGACAGCGNNCGAAAGGGCAGGNAAATAAAATGGNAAAGGTTCTTCTTTTTCGGGTTCCGGATGTGGAGGCATCGGCAATCGCTGACATGCTTGCCGCAATGAAAGTGAGATGTGAGAGAATTCCGGAAAGTGCGTTCCGGCAGACGATCGGGGTGCTGGCATCGGGAAAAATGAGCAGACCGGACGGCAAAACAATCACCGATGCGCAGAGCGCAGAATCGATACAGAAAGCCGAGCCCGATCACGGAAACGCGCCGGCGGAAAGCCTGATGGTGTTTTGTGATGTGAGTGANAAACATTTTAACAGAGCGCNCGCGCTGCTGCGTGAGCGGGCGGTCAGGATTGATTACAAGGCGGTGCTGACGCCGACAAACAGGGAATGGAATGTCCTGCGTCTTTACGCGGAACTGGCGCGGGAAAAAGCGGAATATGAACGGATGAAGGGATGACTCGGTCATCCCTTTGTGTTATACTGAATTCATATGATCTTTGTTAGGAATGGAAAAGAGAATCAAATATCTGAAACGAAAGGGGATCCTTATGGAAAAAAGAACATGGAATAACTGCGGGGTGGAAACGTCGCTGCTCGGTTTCGGGTGTATGCGTTTCCCGACGTTGGAAAACGGTCAGATCGATGAAAAAAGAACGGAGCGCATGCTCGATGAGGCGATGGCAGCAGGTGTGAATTATTACGATACGGCATACCCCNACCACGGGGGCGAGAGCGAGCGTGTAGTCGGGCGGCTGATGAAAAAATATGACCGNAGCTCTTTTNATTTAGCGACAAAGCTGCCATTATGGCTCGTCAAGACAAAGGAGGATGTGACACGTTATTTTGAAGAGCAGCTTTCGAAGCTTCAGGTCGATTATATCGATTTTTATCTGCTGCATGGGCTTGGAAAAGACCGCTGGGCGGATGTGAAAAAGCTCGGAATTCTCGATGTGCTCGAGGAGTACCGGAAACAGGGGCGCATCAAGTGGATTGGATTTTCGTTTCATGATGATTATGCGTGCTTTGAAGAAATCCTCCGTTATCGGAAATGGGATTTTTGTCAGATTCAATATAATTATATGGACACGGAGGAACAGGCGGGCGACCGCGGTTACGCGCTGACGGAGGAACTGGGCGTGCCGCTTGTCATCATGGAGCCGGTAAAAGGCGGTTCGCTTGCCAAGCTGCCCGAGGAGGTAGAGAAGACCTACCGTGCGTTGAAGCCTGACGCATCAACGGCGTCGTTTGCGCTGCGCTGGGTCGGCTCACATCCGAATGTCAAAGTTGTCTTGAGCGGGATGTCTTCGGAAGAACAGGTGCGGGACAATGTACATACCTTTACAGATTTTGAACCGCTTTCCGAAGAAGAACAGGCGTGCATCAAGGAGGCGGTAAAAACGCTTCGCGCCCGTGTGAAAAACGGCTGTACGGGCTGTCGCTACTGCATGCCCTGTCCGTTCGGCGTGAATATTCCGGGCACTTTCAGGTTCTGGAATACGTATCATATGTACCAGAATTATTGGGCGGTCAACTGGGGATGGGAGAACATGAAGGCGGAGGAGAAGCCGGAAGCATGTAAAAAGTGCGGAAAGTGCGAGCAGGCATGTCCGCAGAAAATCGCCATCCGCGAGGATCTTGCGCGGGCACAGGCGGATCTGGACAACCCTCAGTGGAAGCCGTAAGCGGAACACGATTGGAAGCAAGAGAACGTAAGCGGAACACGATTGGAAGCAAGAGAACGTAACCGGAATACGATCAAAAAACCGGAGTGAGGAGCGATGGAAAAAGCATATAAACTGGAATTTCAAAATGAGATGACGGGCGCTCTGTACCTGATCTGCTGCGGCTGTTCGCAGACGGAGCCGCTGCACAGCTTCGGACCGGCTCTAAAACCGCATTATCTGATCCACTATGTGATGAGCGGGCGGGGCAGATTTGTGATGGACGGAAAAGAATATCCGCTCGAGGCGNGANCCGGTTTTTACATTGAACCGGGAGAACTTGCTTTTTATCAGGCGGATGAGACGGAGCCGTGGACCTATGTGTGGATTGGCTTTTCGGGGACGTGCGTGAGCGATTATATGCGCAGCATGGGACTGTCAAAAGAGCATCCGGTATTTGCTTCCGATGCGTCGGGGGAGCTGTATCAGACGGTCAGGGATATGATGGAGCATAATACCTGCGGATTTTCCAACGCGCTGCGCCGCGACGGGCTGCTTGGTATTTTTCTTTCCATCATCGCGCGCACGGCGTCCGTGCAGGAGGCGGGGGAGAACAGCCGCGCGAACGATTATGTCAGCCGCGCCGTTGATTTTGTTAAAAGCAATTATTGTAACCCGATCCGGGTAACGGATGTGGCGGACTATGTCTGTGTGCACAGAAGCTATCTCTATACGCTGTTTCAAAATCATATCGGCATGTCGCCGCAGCAGTTTTTGACGTCGTTTCGCATTGCCAAGGCGGTCGAGCTGCTGCAGATGACGGAGCTGCCGATCGAAAGCATCGCGATCTCGGTGGGCTATACGGACCCGCTCGTTTTTACGAAAGCGTTCCGGCAGACAAAGGGGATTTCTCCTTCGGGCTATCGAAAAGAATATTTGCAAAGCGGCACGCGGCACCGCCAGAGCGACTTAGAGCAGATCGAAGCGTTCTTAAACGAGCGCGGAGTCGGCGCGGCAGAGATATAGGGGCGGTATGTCTGCACAAGCTGCCGCTTTGCATGAGAAATACGATCAAATGGTGTAGGCACGACAAATCCAACATTTTGACAGGTTTTTGTAACAAGAAAGCCTATGGAAACAAGGTAAAAACGGGTTATAATAAGCGTAAAGAAAAAACAAGCGGGTAACGGGGTAACAAGTGCAAACAAACGATTAGCAAAAAATAAAATGGAATAAGGAGAGGGAGAAGGGCATGAGTGAAACAGAAATCAAGGGAATGCTGCTTGACAAATTTGGGGAATTGTTTGGGGATACCGACGGGGTGAAAGTGTATTTTGCACCGGGACGGGTGAATTTGATCGGCGAGCATACCGATTATAACGGCGGTCATGTTTTTCCATGCGCGCTGACGATCGGAACGTATGCGGCAGTAAGAAAACGGACGGATAAAAAGCTGCGGCTTTACTCGATCAACTTTGAGAAGGTCGGTGTGCTGGAGTCTGACGTTGAGAAACTGGAAGCTTCAAAAGAAGCGGGTTGGACAAACTACCCGAAGGGCGTGATGTGGGCGTTTTCCCTGCGCGGCATGCAGATGGACTGCGGTCTGGATATGGTTCTTTACGGCAATATCCCGAACGGTTCCGGTTTATCCTCCTCCGCATCGCTGGAGGTGCTGACGGGATANATCNTGCGCGANCNGTACGGCTTTACCGTGACGAATGTCGAGCTTGCGCAGATCGGACAGTATTCCGAGAACAATTTTAACGGCTGCAACTGCGGCATCANGGATCAGTTTGCGTCTTCGATGGGAAAAAAGAATCATGCGATCTTCTTAAATACCGCCGACCTTTCCTACGNGTATGCGCCNCTTGCGNTCGGCGATGCAAAGATCGTCGTGACAAATTCCAAGGTAAAGCACAGCCTTGTGGATTCCAAATATAATGAGCGCCGCAGCGAGTGTGAGAAAGCGCTTAAGGAGCTTCAGAGCGTGGTGAAGATAGGCGGACTCGGCGACCTGACCGAGGAGGAGTTTGAGGCGAATAAGTCCGCCATCGCAGACGACATTCGCAGGAAGCGCGCAAAGCATGCGGTATATGAAAATCAGAGAACGCTCCGCGCGGTGGAAGCGTTAAAAAATAACGAGCTGGCATTATTCGGAAAGCTGATGAACGAATCCCATGTATCTCTTAGAGACGACTATGAGGTATCCTGCGAGGAGATCGATCTTCTTGTGGCTGAGGCGTGGAAGGTGGACGGTGTGATCGGTTCGCGCATCACCGGAGGCGGTTTCGGCGGCTGTACAGTCAGCCTTGTAAAGGATGAAGCGATCGGGGAATTTCAGGAAAAAGTCGGCGCGGCTTATGAGAAGCAGTTCGGAATCCAGGCGGACTTCTATGTCGTAGAGATCGGCGACGGACCGAGAACACTCATATAAGATTGGAGAAAAAGGGGGAGCATGCCATGTCGGTGGACAAAAACATTAGAAAGTTAGTTGCATACGGATTACAGACGGGGTTGATCGAGCAGGATGACGCGGTCTATACCACGAATCGTCTTTTGGAAATACTGGAGCTGGACGGACTGGAGGATTGTGAGGAAGCGATCACGATGTCCGAGGACGAGCTTGAGAGCGTCCTGAATGAACTGCTGGACTACGCGTATGAGCACGGTGTCTTAAAAGAGAACAGCATCGTTTACCGCGACCTGTTTGACACGAAGCTGATGGGCGCGTTAGTGCCGCGGCCGTCCGAGGTCATCCGGCATTTTGAGGAGTTAAAGAAAGAAGACGCGAAGGCGGCGACGGATTATTTTTATAAGCTGAGTCAGGATTCCGATTATATCCGCCGTTATCGCATCAAAAAGGACAAAAAATGGATCGCGCCGACAGAGTACGGGGATCTGGATATTACGATCAATCTCTCCAAACCGGAAAAAGACCCGAAGGCGATCGCAGCGGCAAAGCTTGCGAAACAGAGCGGTTATCCGAAATGCCTGCTGTGCGTGGAAAACGAGGGGTATGCAGGACGCGTCAATCATCCGGCGCGCCAGAATCATAGGATCATTCCGGTGACAATCAACGGCAGTCAGTGGGGTTTCCAGTATTCGCCCTATGTGTATTATAACGAGCACTGCATTGTATTTAATTCCCAGCATGTGCCGATGAAGATTGAACATGCGACATTCTGCAAGATGTTTGATTTCGTAAAGCAGTTCCCGCATTNTATTNTCGNCTCCAATGCNGATCTGNCNATNGTCNGCGGTTCTATNTTGANCCANGATNATTNTCANNGCGGCAATTATGATTTTGCCATGGCGAAAGCGCCGATCGAGCGCAGCTTTACCGTGAAGGGCTTTGAGGATGTTGAGGCGGNGNTCGTCAAGTGGCCGANGTCCGTCATCCGGNTCAAAAGCGCTGACNGCGACAGGNTGNTTGCGTTTGCANACCATGTGCTGGAAGTATGGCGCGGCTATACGGACGAGTCCGTGTTTCTTTTTGCCGAGACCGACGGGGAACCGCACAATACGATCACGCCGATCGCGCGCTGCCGTGACGGTATTTATGAGCTGGATCTGGTACTGCGCAACAATATTACGACCGAGGAGCATCCGCTTGGGGTTTATCATCCGCACGCGGAGCTGCATCACATTAAAAAAGAAAATATCGGTCTGATCGAGGTAATGGGACTTGCGATCCTGCCGTCCCGCTTGGTATCCGAATTAGAGCAGCTTTCCGACGCAATCGTCAATAAAAAAGACATTCGTGCAAATGAGGCGATTGAGAAGCATGCGGACTGGGTGGAGGAATTCCTGCCGAAATATGACACGATAGATGACACGAATGTCATGAAAATCCTTCAGGATGAGATCGGACTTGTATTTTCCAAGGTGCTTGAGCATGCCGGCGTGTATAAGCGGGATGCGGAAGGGCAGGCGGCGTTTGACCGGTTCATTGCGGCGCTATAAAATGGTGCTGAAACGGAACACGATATTCTGTTCGGTCAGAAAACGCCAGATGCATCTTTTTTAAAAAATCAAAATTTATCCCATAAAAAAACAATCCCCTGTGCGTATCTTAAATAGGCACAGGGGTTTTGCTATGGGCAGCCGCAAAAAGGCAGGCGGCGCATAGGTAAGACGGGAGGGATTGGAATGAAAAGGCAGAAGGATCAAAAACGAAAGAAAGTATGGCAAAAGGCGGTCTGTATTGGTACGGCGGCGTTTTTGTGCTGTGCGATGCTGCCGGGCTGTGGCAAAGATAACGGATCCCAGCAGGGGCAGCGGATGACGGACGGGGAAGCGGAAACACAGCAGGGGCAGCGGACAGAAGGAGGATCGCAGGGAGCAGCGTCGGGGCAGCAGGAAGGCGGAGCGCCGGAGAAACTGCAGGGGCAGCAGACCGCGGTGGAATATGTCAGAACGGATACGTTAGATGAAACCCTGATGGAATCGACAAACGGGTTTGCCTTTCACTTTGGCGAACGACTGAGCGCGGACGGAGAGAATTATTTCTTTTCTCCGTACAGCATCTGCTCTGCGCTGGCCGTGCTTGACAACGCGGCAGGGGGAGCGACGAAGGAACAGATCGAGGCTATGTTAGGCATTGCGGATCTTTCGCATTATAATCAGCAGTTGTCTTTTTACATGCAGAAACCGCAGCATGTGCAGGCAAATGTCCAGAGCGCGAATTCTCTCTGGATCAATAAAAACTATCCGCTCGCGGATGCGGCATATACGGACTATCTGCCGCTTGTTGGGTTTTATTATGATGCCGAAATATGGAAGGCGGATTTCACAGGGGATCCGATCGGAACGCGGGATGAAATCAACCGGTGGGTGGAGGAGCACACGGGCGGCATGATTCCTCATTTTAAGGAGGAGGTTGACCCGAAAACGGCGGTATCCATCATCAATGCGGTTTATTTTTATGGGGAATGGAGCTTCCCGTTTGAGGCGAATGCGACGTATGAGCAGACCTTTCACGGGCAGACACGGGACACGGATGTTCCCATGATGCATCAGGGGGAGCTTTATCTGCCATATTATGAGCAGGGCGGTCTGTGCGGAATATCCGTGCCGTACGGAGACGGAAGTGTTGTCATGAATCTTCTTCTTCCCGCGGAGGATGTAGAGCAGAGCGCCGCCGAATTGTTTGGCGCAATGAGTGATGAGGAAAAAAATGATTTTTTAATGACGCTGATGAACGGGGAATCCACGCAGATATGGAGGCTGGCAATTCCGAAATTTACGATGGACTATTCCGTCAGAGATATGTCCCGGATTTTGGAGGAGCTCGGCATGGAGAACGCGTTTTATTCCGGACTGGCAGATTTCAGAGGGCTTGCGGATCCGGAGACGGCGGAGTTTCATGTTT
>WFLX010194711.1_pt1 | contig 12147 bp, 10 predicted proteins | sample 4967041 | NCBI WGS metagenome assembly WFLX01 (sample SAMN12857096, study PRJNA449069) | gut metagenome | isolation source: stool from male and female vole | host: Microtus ochrogaster | place: USA:Florida | collected 2017 | reverse complement strand
ATAAACCGGATACCNGCAAANTGGCGGTCTGTTGNCANCATGGAGGATTCGTATGGNTTTNATTTTTATCATCGGTCCGAGCGCCGTCGGAAAGACGACATTGGCAAAAGAATTATACAAGCATTACAACGGCGTATATGTTGAGCAGAGTATGGTTCCTGAATTTATGATTCCGAAGAACGTAGAGGATGAAGGAATCTATGAGGAACAAATGTGTTGGGAAAACGTACTGCTTCAGTTACAATTTTTTTATGAAAAAGGGTGCAGAAACATTGTTGCGCTCGATTTTGACGATGTGAGAACGAGAGAGCTTCCGGCTATTTTTAAGGGTTATCGGTTTATTACGTTAAAATTAGTGNCCGGCGACACGGAGCAGATCAGGCGTCAGATGGTAAAGCGCCGCGACCATGAAGGAGGATTGTTTTATCCGGAAGGAATTGAGCGNAGCAATGCCGTGATACGAAACAGGAAGCTTCTGCCAAACGAANNTTTGATCGATGTGGCGGGAAAAAGCAAAGAAGAGGTGCTGGAATACGCAATCCGTGTGATCGATGCGTACAAGCCTGCTTTGGATTATGAGTATGAATTGGATGATGAGCACAATTACCTGTCGTGGGTTCAGAGCCGTCATTTAACATGATCGTGTCAATTGCAATGGGCGATTGCGCGTCAAAATGAGGAGGAGACATGTCGGAATTAACATCTTTAAGAAATATCGGTAAGGAAATGGAAAAAAAGCTGACCTCGGTCGGGATTGATTCTGCTGAGAAACTGATCGAGTCAGGTGCAAAACAGGCATTTATGAAACTGAAAGAGGCGTATCCTTCTGTATGTCTGGTACACTTATATACTTTGGAGGGCGCGATTACGGATGTGGAATTTAACAGTCTGTCGGAAGATAAGAAAAAAGAATTAAAAGAGTTCAGTGACTTTTTAAGAAAGTAATCAGGGCTCATGAGACGTAGAGTTATGATGCGCTCCGATTAGTTTTTCCATCCAGATCATGTCATACCAGCGATCGAATTTGTAGCCGCATTTGTGGAAGGTACCCGCTTTTGTGTAGCCTAAATGAGCATGAAAGTCTGCGCTGTTTCGGTTCAGATACTCGTCTTCCGTTTCTGGCCAGCCGATGCAGGCATAAAGATTCAGAAATCCCATTTCCTTCAGTCTGTCTTCAAGCGCTTCATATAGTTTTCGACCCAATCCCTGCTTATGGGAATGTGGGTCAAGATAAATCGTCATTTCACAGGAGTATTGATATGCGGCGCGTCCGATGAAGCTGCCGGCATAGGCATAGCCCTGAATCCCATCGTCTGTTTCAATGACCAGATAAGGGTAGCGTTCCAGGGTCCTTTTTATGCGGTTTTGAAATTCAGACAGCGTGGGTACGGTGTATTCAAAAGAAATCGCCGTATGTTCCACATAGTATGCGTAAATTTCTAAAATGCGTGCAGCGTCTTTAGGCGTTGCAGTTCGGATCGTTGTGTTCATAAATAAACCTTCTTGATATACTATACTCGAAATTCAGCCGTTGCGTGTCTGCCGCGCTTCGCACTTGATTTCCTGCTGACATGATATCATGAGCGTTAGCGAGAAGAATGCGCTTACGCATTCGGCGAGCGGCGAATGTCGATCATGAATCTATGATTCATGATATAACTTCGTCAGAAGAAAAACAAGTCTGTCCTGCTTCATTCTTAAAATAGTTTAATCGACAAGGATTTCGATATGGGATTTGCAGGGATTCTGTGATACAATGAGCGTTAGCGAGAAGAATGCGTTTACGCATTCGGCGAGCGGCGAATGTAAAATTAAAGCAAATATAAAAGAAAAGAAGGATGATCCTTTTTGAAAACATTATTTTGTGCGAGAGATACACGATGATAAGAGCGGAGGTATCACCATGAAAATGATCCATCTTTCGGACCTTCACTTGGGGAAACGCGTGCATGAGGTTTCCATGCTGGAGGAGCAGAGCGATATTTTACAAAAGATCATTGCCATCATTGATGAGGAAAAGCCGGATGCGGTACTCATCGCAGGGGATGTTTATGATAAGTCCGTGCCGCCCGTGGAGGCGGTCGGGCTGTTCGATGACTTTTTAGTGCAGCTGGCAAAAAGAGAACTGACCGTTTTAGTCATTAGCGGCAACCATGATTCCGCCGAGCGGCTTGCCTTTGGCGGAAGGCTTATGAAGGAGAGCGGCATTCATATTTCTCCGGCCTATCATGGCGCAGCGGAGTCGGTCACGCTTGACGATGAATACGGCAGCGTACATATCTATATGCTTCCTTTTGTAAAGCCTGCGCATGTGCGCAGTGTTTTTCCNGATGAAACAATNGAAAGCTATACGGATGCGTTGNGCACCGCGGTCTAGTCAGATGGAGATTGACCGAACAGATCGCAACGTGTTAATCACGCATCAGTTTGTCACGGGAGCGAGCCGTTCGGAATCGGAGGAGATCTCGGTCGGCGGCACCGACAATGTGGATGCGTCTGTGTTTGACGGCTTTGATTATGTGGCGCTCGGGCATCTGCATGCCCCGCAGAACTGTGGGGGAGAGCGGATCCGTTACTGCGGAACCCCGTTAAAGTATTCTTTTTCCGAGGCGGGCGATCAAAAATCCGTCTCTGTTGTCACGCTTTCAGAAAAAGGAACGCTTGCAGTACGTACCGTGCCGCTTACCCCGAAGCATGACATGAAGGAAATCCGGGGAACGTATGAGGAACTGACGAAAAAGAGCTTTTATGAGCATACAACGTATCAGGAGGATTATCTGCATATTACGCTGACGGACGAGGAGGATATCCCGGAGGCGGTCGGCAGGCTGCGCTCCATCTACCATCGTTTGATGAAGCTTGATTATGATAACAGGCGGACGAGGAGCGGGCAACAGATCACGGGTACGGCGGATGTGGCGCAAAAAACGCCTCTTACCCTGTTTGAAGAATTTTACACGCAGCAGAATAATCAGTCGATGAGCACAGAGCAGGCGGCATGGACGGAACACTTGATTCAGCAGATATGGGAGGGATAGGACAGCGATGAGACCAATAAAACTGACGATGTCCGCGTTCGGTCCCTATGCAGAGACGACCGTGTTGGAGATGGACGAGCTGGGCAGGAGCGGGCTCTACCTGATCACGGGGGATACCGGAGCCGGAAAAACAACAATTTTTGATGCAATGATCTTTGCATTGTATGGGAGGGCGAGCGGAGAGAACAGAGAACCCGCCATGCTCCGTTCCCAATATGCCGCGCCGGATACGCCGACCATGGTGGAGCTGCTATTTGAATATGCGGGAAAAAACTATACGATCCGGCGCAATCCGGAATACCAACGCCCAGCCAAGCGTGGCGGCGGTATGACGACGGAGAAAGCGGATGTCACGCTTTGGTTTCCGGATGGCAGAGTGCTCACTAAGCAGCGGGAGGTGGATGAGGCGATCCGCGACATCATCGGGATTGACCGCAGCCAGTTTACGCAGATCGCGATGATCGCGCAGGGAGATTTCCTCAAACTGCTGCTTGCCACCACGGAGGAGCGGAAAAAAATATTCCGCCGGATTTTCCGGACGGAACCGTTTTGGGAACTGCAGGAGCGGTTAAAAAAGGAAGCCGGCAGGCTGAAACGTCAGCTGGACGACGCAAGGCTTGGTATGGAGCATCATATCCGGTCTGTTCGCTGTAAAGACGACGATATACGGTCACAAGAAGAACTGCAAAAAGCGGTAAGCNGGCAACTGCCGTTTGNGGATGTCATGAGTCTCATAGAAACGCTGCTTCTGCGGGATCAAAATGAGGAAAAACGACTGGAGAGGGAGATTGCCCGGGATGAGGAGACGCTGACAAAGCTCACGGCGGCGATCGGGAAAGCGCAGACGCTTCAAAAGGCGCGCGAAAGCCTGCGGGAGGCGGAGGAAGGGCTCGCACGGGAACTGCCGCACAGAGAGCGCCTTCTCGCGTCATGGAACGCGGAGAAGGAGAGAGTAAAGGAGCACAAAACGCTGACGGAGTGGCTTGAAGCGTGCGGGGAGCAGGCGGGCTGGGATGCGAAGCAGGGTAAGCGTATAGAGGAGCGGGCAGTCGATACGGAGCGAAAAACACTCGAAGAGTGGATTGCCAGGCTGGAAGCGTCCCTGCCGGAATATCGGGAATTAGATGAGCGGAAAAGGAATATTGCAGACCTGTCCGATCTGCTTGCGTCATCCGGACGGCAGCGTACACAGAAGCAGGAGCGGATGGGGACTCTGAAACAGGAGACGGATGGTAAAAAGCAGGAACAGCAGGAGCTTGTGCACGCGGGTGAGGAGCGGGAGCGGCTTTTATCCGACGCCGGAAAGTTAGAGGAACGGCTCGCTAAGCTTGACGGTTTGGAACGGACGTTTGACGAATATCAAAAGTTGGAGGAGAAATGCGAAAAAGCGCAGGAGGTTTATCGGCAGGCGCGCGCCGAAGCGGAAGAAGCAAAGGCGGTATATGACAGGGACAACCGCGCCTATCTGGATGCGCAGGCGGGGATCCTCGCGGAAACCTTGAAAGATGGGGAACGCTGTCCGGTCTGCGGCGCATTGGAGCATCCGCATCCGGCGCATGGCGGGGCGGCCGCTCCGAACAGGGAGCAGCTTGACGAACGGAAGGAACAGGCGGAACAGGCACAGGAAAATGCCGCAGAGGAGAGCAAACGCGCAGGAGAAGCGGCGGGAAAAGCGCAGGAGAAGCGCATGTCGCTTATAGAACAGGTGTCGGAGCTGCTGCATGTGGATGCGGACATAGAACCTGTCGAATATCGAATATTGGCAGCGGAGCAGAAGGCGGATACGGGAACGCGGCTTGCCTTATGCCGCGCCCGGATTGCGGAAGAAGAGACCCACATTGCAAAGCGTAAGATGCTGGAACGGGAAATAGCGGAAGCGGAGCAGACATTGGAAGCTCTGAAAACAGAGCTTGCCGGACTGGAAATCGCGATCGCTTCCGGCACAGCGCAGAAGGAGGAAGCGGAATCAGGGCTGAAGCTGCTTTCGGAAAGACTGCTTTTTGAGGGCGGTCAGGATGCGGAGGAAAGTTGGAAGCGGCTGAAAAGGCAGCAGGAGGGACGTAACGAAGCGTTGGAACAGGCGCAGCAGGAGACCGCGGCATGCGAGAAACAGATCGGCAGTCTGGAGGGACAGATCCGGCAGTTACGGGAGCAGCTTGCGGACGCATCCGACAGTCATGCAGAAGAAAACGAGGAGCAGAGGGACCGTCTTCTTTTCCGGAAAAAAGAACTGACGCGGGAAAAAGAAAATGTTCATGCCAGNTGGAGCGCAAATGAGCGGAGNAGGGAGTTTCTTGCGGCACAGGCGGAGGAGGTCAGAAAGACGGAGGAGCACNTNANATGGGNGCGGGCGCTGTCCGATACGGCAAACGGTAGTCTTGGCGGCAAGGAAAAGATCATGCTGGAGACGTATATTCAGATGACCTATTTTGACCGCATCATTGCGCGTGCCAACACGCGGTTTATGATGATGAGCGGCGGACAGTATGAGCTGGAGCGGCGCAAAGAGGCGGAAAACCATGTCAGTCAAAGCGGGCTGGAGCTCAATGTGGTTGACCACTATAACGGAACCCGGCGCAGCGTCAAAACGCTTTCGGGCGGGGAGTCCTTTCAGGCATCCCTTTCGCTGGCACTGGGGCTTTCCGATGAGATTCAGGCGTCTGCGGGAGGCGTGCGCTTAGATACGATGTTTGTGGACGAGGGCTTCGGCTCGCTCGATGAGGACGCGCTTGAACAGGCGATGAATGCGCTTTTTGGGTTGACGGAGGGAAACAGGCTTGTCGGCATGATTTCCCATGTTGCGGCGCTCAAGGAGCGGATTGACAAACAGATCGTGGTGACAAAGAGCAAAAGCGGCGGCAGCCAAGCGCGGATTGTCGGTGTGTGAAGAAAGCTTCCCTTCCAAGAGAATCGCTAAAATATGGAAAAAAGCACAGAAAGCCTATTAACAAATAAGCTTGTATCTCCGATAATATATGTAGAAACTGTAAAGTAGCGTCGTAAACGGATTTACGAAGGAATGTCAAGGAGGAAAAGAGCATGAGCATGGATGTATCAGGAGTAAACAGCCAATACGGTCAGTATTATACCGGCACAACGGCAAATAACAACACGAGAGCAGCAGAGAAGGCGGCATCGGAGCAGAACAAAAAGGGTGCGACCGTTGAGATTTCCGGAAGCGGCATGAAAGCATATGAGAACAGCAAGAGTGATGGAACCGTTACCGCGAAGACGGATAAGTACGCAACAGCAAAGAAGTCCGAGAAGGATCGTGCAGCGATCGTAAAGCAGATGCAGGCAGATCAGGATCAGCGTAATGCTACCATGATAAGCATGGTTAAGAAGATGCTCGGACAGCAGACTTCCGCAGCGACCGGGGACAACAGCATTTGGAAGTTCCTTGCGGACGGTAACTTTACCGTAGNTGCACANNCAAAGCTGGAAGCGCAGCAGTCAATCNCCGAGGNNGGANATTACGGCGTAAAGCAGACCTCTCAGCGTTTGTTTGAGTTTGCGCAGGCGCTTGCGGGCGATGATGTAGACAAGATGAAGGAAATGCAGGCTGCGATCGAGAAAGGTTATAAGCAGGCAACCGGCGCATGGGGCAAGGATCTTCCTTCCATTTGCCAGGAGACCATGGATGCAGTCAACGGCATGTTCGATGACTATTATGCAAGCAAGTAATTAAAATATTCGCATTGATAAGAAAAACATAAAACAGCCGCAGTTATGAGAAGATCATAGCTGCGGCTGTTTGGTTCATCGATAGAAAATTCTCAATCTCAGAAAAAGCTTTGAAGNATNNTTATNTTACCGATAGNAAATATTATACACGCGAGTTTTGCAAAAAGTGCGAAGCGCTTTTAAGCAAAATCTCGCAAAGAACGCGAAAGCGTTCTTTTACATGCCAAGCCCCTTCATTAAGGTTGCAAAGGATGGGGGATCAGGCATGAATACAAAAAATCCCTGTACATTTGCGGACTCTGCCCGAAGCTGTGATTGAACAAATAAAATCTTGCCGTTGTTTTGCATGGCGGCAGCAAGAATATTTTCAATCGTATCAATGATGACGGTGGGAACAGATTCATCAATCGTCAGACCCGTCATTGTTGAAAGGCTGTTGATATAGGAGGCCGTGATGATATTTCCGACTTCCTGCATGGCGGAAGTCTTCATTTCGTCCGGCAGCATGGCGGGATCCATTCCGCCCGTCATGGCGGAGACCAGACTGTCCACACTCTCGCGGTGCAAAAGAAACAGCATGCGCCCGTGAATTTCTCCGACAATGTCCAAATACACGCCAACCATGTGTTCATGACCTTCGGCACGGACATAGCTGCATGCCTCTGCTGCGCCGATCAGCCGCACGGTTGTAACGCTGAGCTTGATCATGATGTTGTTCATCATTTGGGAGAGTGCGGTTGCGGCGTTACTTGCGCCGATGTTGCCTAATTCANTTAATGCATCTTGAAAAATTTCGNNCTTTTTTGCNGNATCGANCTGAAACANGAATGACNCCTTAANGNAAAAATNGACAGTACCAATTACAGAATAACATAAAGAGAAAAAAAACAAAAGACAGAAAATAAATTTTTTACGACAAAAATTGCCCAAAAAAGATGGCGAATTTCCTATAAGCCCAAAAAAGAACCCGCAAAAAGCGGATTCTTTCAAAGATTTACGTTATGCATAAATCTTCTGCATGAGACACGGGGGATTCGAACCCCCGACAACTTGATTAAAAGTCAAGTGCTCTACCAACTGAGCTAGTATCCCATATGCAAAGTATAGCCGTAAACGGCATAGTTAGTCACGAAACTGGGCTAACCAGATTCGAACTGGTGAATGCAGGAGTCAAAGTCCTGTGCCTTACCGCTTGGCGATAGCCCAAAATTGTAAGCTGTGAGGCATGGTAGCGACTACACTCTTACAGGGTGGATAGAGGGACTCGAACCCTCGGCCTCCAGAGCCACAATCTGGCGCGCTAGCCGACTGCGCCATACCCACCGTATTGAAAACGGACATTCCGCGAAATATCCGAGCGTGCTCGAAGGGATTCGAACCCCCGACCCACGGCTTAGAAGGCCGTTGCTCTATCCAACTGAGCTACGAACACACAGCCTCAAGGCTATCAACATTTCCATATTATACGGAACATCGTCGGTCTTGTCAATTGTTTTTTCACGAATGGTTGCTTTTTTTTTTATGAAATGATATGGTAGACGATAGCAGAATTTGATGACATCAGATTGTTACGAAAGGATAGGAGAAGAAGCATGGCAGTATATGAGGGTAAAGAAAATAAAATGGGTGTGATGCCGGTGAATCGGCTGTTGTTGAATATGTCCCTTCCGATGATGCTATCGATGCTTGTGCAGGCGCTCTATAATATTGTAGATAGTATTTTCGTTTCCAAGATCAATGAGGATGCGCTGACGGCTGTATCGCTTGCATTTCCGATTCAGGCGCTGATGATCGCTTTTGCAGTCGGGACGGGCGTAGGCGTCAATGCGCTGCTCTCGCGTTCCCTCGGCGAAAAAAATNCGGAGCGTGCCAATCAGGTGGCGACGAACGGTATNTTTCTTGNAATTGTCNGCTATGTTCTTNTNGTACTGATCGGTATTTTTCTGACCGGCGTTTTCTTCCGGACACAGACCCGTGCGCAGGAGAACGGTGAACTCATCATGCAGTACGGCACGACCTATATGCGCATCTGCTGTATCTGCTCGGTCGGGATGTTTGTACAGGCAATGACGGAGAAGCTGCTGCAGTCCACAGGTAAAACTGTGTTCGCCATGATCACTCAGATGACTGGCGCAGTCATCAATCTGATTCTCGATCCGATCCTGATCTTCGGCTATTTTGGGATGCCGCGCATGGGCGTTGCGGGTGCGGCGACTGCGACGGTCATCGGTCAGTGTGTCGCGGCGGTGCTTGCAGTGGTCTTAAATCAGTTAAAAAATAAAGAAATTCATGTGAGCTTCAGAAAATATCCTGTAAACCCCGGCATCATCGGGGAAATATACCGGGTCGGCATTCCTTCCATCGTCATGCAGGCGATCGGTTCGGTCATGACTTATGGCATGAATCTGATCTTGATGTCGTTTTCTTCGACAGCCGCTGCGGTATTCGGCGTTTATTTTAAACTGCAGANCTTNGNGTTCATGCCGGTATTCNGCTTGAATAACGGGNTGGTGCCGATCATTGCATATAATTACGGCGCNGGCAAGCGTGANAGGATGATNAGGACCGTTAAGCTCAGCGTCGCCTATGCAGTCGGATTGATGGCAGTTGGTTTTTTGGTGTTCCAGATCATACCGGACAGGCTGCTGCTGTTGTTTGAAGCGTCAAATGAGATGCTTACGATCGGTATGCCGGCGTTACGTGCGATCAGCTGCTGCTTCGTTTTTGCGGGCTACAGCATTGTGGTCGGTTCTGTATTTCAAGCGCTCGGCAAAGCGTTTTACAGTATGATCGTTTCCATTGCGAGACAGCTTTTGGTGCTGCTGCCGGCAGCGTATCTTCTTGCGAAACAGTTTGGCTTGCAGGCGGTATGGTATGCATTCCCGATTGCCGAGATCATCTCGCTTTCGTTATCCACGATCTTTTTTGTTCATATTTACCGTACGATCATTAAACATGTTGGNCTGCAGGGGGAGGAACATGANGTACGATTGTCTGATCGTTGACGATGNAANGNTGTTTGCAGACAGCGCGGCGGAATATTTTNATCTGNTCGGGGTCCGGACGGCAGTCGTCTATGACACCGCCGGANGNCNGGNTTNTATAGAANAGAATACGGCTGATCTGATGCTGCTTGACATCAATCTCGGGGAAGGCAGCGGATTCGAGCTGTGCAGGGAGCTTCGGGAAAAAACGCAGATACCGATCCTGTTTCTTTCTGCGCGGACAAGTGACGATGACAAGATCGCTGCCTTAAATATCGGCGGCGACGATTATATCCAAAAGCCGTGTTCGCTCAGCGTACTGCTTGCTAAGATAAAAGCGGTCTTAAAGCGGTATGGGNAACATTTGGAAACGGGGNANTCCGATGAATGGATGACGATCGACTTTGCCGCAAAGCAGGTGACGGTCGGTGGAAATCCCATCAAGCTCACGACACTGGAGTTTAAGCTGCTGACCTACCTGATCAATAATGAAAATAGGGTGGTTTCCAAGAAGGAAATTTTTGAGAATGTCTGGGAGGATAAATTTGCAGGCGACGGAACGCTGAACGTACACATCAGAAAACTGCGCGAAGCGATAGAGCGGAATCCGGGCGAGCCATGTTATATCATCACGGATTGGGGCACCGGCTACAGGTTTTGCGGAAAAAGGGTGAAAAGCGGTATGCAGGGGGGATCGCAATGAAATATCGCAGATTCTTATGTTTATTCATAGCGTTTTTCTTGGCGGAGATTGCGGCGTTGATCTTTTTCATGAGCCGGAATGTGGACGACCGGCAGGATGTGGTGTCCGTCAATGAGGCGCTGCAGTCCGTACAGGCGGATTTTGACGAGATGGAACGGCACCAAAACGTGACGGTTCTTGATTATACTGTGCTTGATAAAGACGGTGCGGTCCTTTTTCAGACCGCATCGGGACTGAGCAGGAACATCAACGAGGCGGTAATTCATCGGGATACGGTTTTAGATATTGAAAGAGATGGCGCCGTAGTCGGAAAAATGATCATTCATAATGACGCGTCTCAAATGAGAGACGATCACAGGCGGCGGATTGCCGCTATTTTTATATTTGCGTCGGTCGTTCAGTGCGGATGCTGCGTAGGGTATCTGGCCTATATAAACCGTCATGTAAAAAAACCGTTTCAAAAATTGGAGCGCTTTGCGGAGAATGTTGCGGGAGGGAATCTGGACATCCCGCTTGAGATGGACAGGCAGAATCTATTCGGCGCATTCACGGAGAGCTTTGACATCATGCGCTCGGAGTTGAAAAAAGCGCGTCTTGCAGAAGCACGCGCCAACGCGTCCAAAAAGGAGCTGATCGCCCAGCTTTCCCATGATATCCGGACTCCGGTATCCAGTATATTGGCGGCTTCGGAGGTTGGCGCGGCGACGACGGACAACGAGAAGGANCGNCAGAATTATNCGCATATCATTCNCAAGGCAGATCAGATNGGCACACTTGTGANNAATCTTTTTTCCGCCACACTGGAGGAATTGCAGCAGCTTACCGTAGAGCCTGCGGACATGGAGAGCGGTGCGCTTACCGGGATGCTCCTTGACGCNGATTATTTTCATTATTCNGAGCTNCCNCCGGTTCCGGACTGCCTGATCTTTGCGGATAAAGTCCGCNTNCAGCAGGTGTTTGACAATCTNTTTTCCAATTCTTATAAATATGCAAATACGAAGATGGATGTGGCGATCGCCGTCACGGAAGCTTATCTTACAGTTCGGATCGAAGATCACGGCGGCGGGGTCTTGGCGGAGGAGCTGCCAAGGCTGAAAGAAAAATACAAGAGGGGAAAGAATTCGGCTAAGATCGAAGGTGCAGGCTTAGGACTGTACATTTCCGATTGCTTTATGAAGGAAATGCAGGGTGAGCTTGTGATCGAAAACGGAGCGGACGGGTTAGCGGCAACCGTACGGATACCGCTGAGCGGCAGCGTAAGATTTAAGGAATCTNTAAGGAATGCTTAAAGACAGTTAAGCTTATGTCGGGTAGAATGGAACGTGAAANGACANNTTAANNAAAGGCATAGGTAGATTATCATGAAAGAAGCATTGATANGAACCGAGCGTCTCAGCAAGAGCTTTTCCAACGGAGGAGCAATGCAGCACGTTCTGAAAAACATTGATCTTACGATCTACAAGGGGGATTTCACGGTCATTATGGGTGCGTCGGGAGCGGGAAAATCCACACTTTTGTATGCGCTCTCGGGAATGGACACACCCACCCTTGGGAAAATCACAGTCGGTAAAGCGGACATATCCGATTTCAATTCTGATCAGCTTGCGGTATTTCGAAAGGAGCATTGCGGATTTGTATTTCAACAGATTTATCTGCTCGACACCATGAGCGTTTTAGACAACGTGCTTGCGGCGGGGCTGCTTGTGAATAATGATAAAAAAGCGCTTGTTTCACGTGC
>WFLX010002888.1_pt1 | contig 12148 bp, 7 predicted proteins | sample 4967041 | NCBI WGS metagenome assembly WFLX01 (sample SAMN12857096, study PRJNA449069) | gut metagenome | isolation source: stool from male and female vole | host: Microtus ochrogaster | place: USA:Florida | collected 2017 | reverse complement strand
ATGGCAAGAATGGAAAACTGTTCAACGGTAAAGGGTGCCGATTCACCTGAAGCGGCTCTTATAGGTGGCGCTCCGGCTGATAATCCTGATATGATAGCGCTTATCAGTCCGATAACATACGTTTCTGATACCACTGCTCCCACTCTCGTGATTCACGGAACCACAGACAACGTAGTCCCCTACTGCCAGAGTCAATTCTTTTCAGAAGAATTGGGGAAGGCCGGAAAACTCGAACAGTTGATTTCAGTAGAGAACGGTCAACATGGTCCTGTTACTTTCAATCCTGACACCTTCAAAGCTATGGTAGATTTTTTCCTGAAAGAAGCCAATAAATAATATTTATCCGCAGAAATAATTTACGATTGAATGATAGCATCGCGTTGCAAAAGAGCTTCACGATGCTATCTTTCATTTTTTCAGGTTTTTATTCTACTTTCCGACCTTATAATTTGAAAAATTGATTTTTATCGTTAACTTTGCAACAAACCATAAGAAATCTCACGTACCTACGTTAAACTTTAATATCTAATTCATGTTGCCTCTTCATTTGATTAAAATAACCTTTGAAGAACCTGTTTTACCAAAAGAATTGCCATGGTTCAGAGGTGCCATAATCGGTCTGGCCGAGAACCATCCTCTTTTTCACAATCATCAGGATCAAGGTTACCATTATACATATCCTAAAATACAATATAAAATTATTGATGACTCCCCTGCTATTCTGGGTATCGATGAAGGTGCAGAAGAATTACAGCATATTTTCAATGATAGGGATTCGATAAATTGTCGAATTGGAAACCATTACCGAGAGCTGAATATTCAGACTATTGTTGAATGGAACGATGAGGTTGGTATAACAGAAGTCGAGAATACATACTTTATAAATAATTGGTTACCTCTTAACGGTCGTAACTATAATGCCTATCTTCAGGCGGATGGAATGTTAGAGCGCATCGCNATGCTTGAACGCATACTTACAGGTAATATCCTCTCTTTTGCTAAAGGACTTGATCTATATTTTGATACTCAGGTTAACTGCGCAATTGATGATATGCAATGTGTCGGCACCAAGAATTATAAGGGTGTGGAACTTATGAGTTTTTTCGGTTCTTTCAAAACTAATGTCAAATTACCTGATTGGATAGGTTTGGGAAAATCGGCAAGTTTAAATCATGGAATAATAATACGAATCTGATATGTCTGAAACTTTATATTTATATGGAGCAGCCGTACAGGGCATCCAGGAATTTATTTACCGTACAAATAAACTAAGGGAAATTGTCGGCGCAAGTGAACTTGTTGCAATGATATGTACCGAGCTTTTTGCAGATGTGCTTTACAATAAAGAGCGTGACTCCTTGAGTAAGCTTGAAAAAGACATATGTGCTATTGTCAATGCTGCCGGAAATATCAAATATATTTTTGAAAGTAAGGAAGAGTGTCAGAGAGTTGCAAGGATTTTTCCCAAGACAGTAATGGAATTTGCTCCCGGTGTCACGCTCAGCCAGAGTGTTGTTGAGTTGAATTCAGAAAATGATTTCGGGAACGCGGTAAAAAAATTGGAGCAGAATTTACGCGCACAACGTAACCGACCCATGAGAGAGCAGAATATCGGATTAACGGGAATTTTACGGAGCAGGACAACCGGATTTCCTGTTTCCCATATACGGCAAGTTAAAAATAACGAAAATGAGTACCTGGATTCTGCTACATATCACAAACTTTATGATATAAAGACAGGGAAAAGGAAAGAGACGTTTAAGCTTCTTTGCCGGAAAGCTTTCGGAAATAACATAGAGCTCCAATCAGAAATAGATTATAAACGACTTCCTCTTGATATAAAGGATATCACCTCCACTAATGATTGGATTGCAATAATTCATGCTGATGGAAACGGACTCGGTCAGGTTGTACAAAAAATCGGAAACGATAGAGAGAAATTTCGCGATTTCTCACGTTTGCTTGATGAAGCTACTGTTGAAGCGGCAAGAAATGCATTCTATGATACAGTACTTAAGAATCTTAAACAGGACGAAGTTGTACCGGCCCGCCCTATAGTGTTAAGTGGTGATGATCTCACTGTTATTTGCCGGGCTGATCTCGCGATACCATTTACTGAATCATTCTTGAAATATTTTGAAGAGTTTACCAAAAATAAACTTGGAAATCTTTTACTCGGGAAAAATAAAGATGGTAGTAAAAGTGAAGCAATTTTCAAAAGTAAGGAAAATCAGGCAAATCATCTTACTGCTTGTGCCGGAATAGCCTTCATAAAATCTTCTTTCCCATTTCATTTCGGATATAAATTGGCTGAGTCTCTGTGTGACCGGGCAAAAAAAGATACCAAAGAACTTTTTAATGCTGAGGAAGGTTATTTACCGGCATCATGTATTATGTTCCATAAGGTTCAGGATAGTTTTATAACTGATTTTAATGAAATCTCTGTTAGGGAGCTGCAACCTCAGTCTGACCTCTCCTTTGAATATGGTCCATACTATCTGAATACTTTGGAGTCATCGGAACCTTGTGAAAAATATAAAAATGAAAAGCGTTGGACCATAAACACACTCCAAAGCAATGTTAAAAAACTCAACGACATCGAAGGTAACGTGGTTAAATCNTCNCTCCGGAATTGGATAACTCTGTTATCTGACGATCCGGCGAAAGCCAAACAAAAACTCAACAGGATTATTGAAATTCTGGAAATGAGAAAAAGAGATTCATTAANAGATCTGGTNGAAAAAGTCACCCTCTTCAGAGATGATAATTCCGATGTGAGAGAAAAGGTAATCATAGAAAATGGTAAAGTTACCAAAACTGTTAAAGTATTTCCTGTATATGATTTACTTACTATTCATACGATAAATAACCAAATTACGAGATAAAGATGGATATTAGATACAAAGTAAAATTATTTACCTACTGGCATTGTGGTTCNGGATTGGCCGCCGGAGCTGATCTNGATGCACTTGTTATTAANGATGACAATGGNCTCCCCTTTATTCCGGGAAAAACGATTAAAGGACTTCTGCGTGAAGCTATGGAAGATCTGATCTATTACCGATACAAGGAGNAAAATCAACAGAAGAANTCAGTTATTGATTTCTTTATTACTACATTCGGTTATTTTAATGGTAAAAGTGAAANATCAGGAGAAGAGCGTGAGATGATAAAGGGAGGAGCTTTCTTTACAGATGCCGTGTTACCTTTGCAGGAACAAGAAGTTATTATTGATGAGCATCTGCGGNCTTTCCTTTATAGTTCACTCTCTAATACTGCCATAAATGAGAACGGTGTTGCAGAAGAACATTCTCTCCGTAAAACAGAAGTGGTGGTACCTCTGGTGCTTGAAGGTGAAATCCTGAATTTACCGATCACTAAACCGATTGACGAAACTGAATCAAATGAGTTGAAATTATTAAAGGATTCTTTCCGATATATAAAACGTCTGGGAAGCGATAGGAACAGAGGTTTAGGGCGTTGTCAATTCAGTAANATCCACATCATTGATAAAGATTCAAAAAATAAAGAGGGATAAGTATGAAAGTATTGAAATTTAAATGTACCCTTTTGACTGATGTCATACTAAATAAGAACTCAGCGACAATCGGNCCTAATGAGACACTTGACTTTATACCCGGAAGCAGCTTTTTGGGTATTGCCGCTTCAACTCTTTACCCTGAATCGGCATCTAAAGAAGAGAATGGACGAAAAGGCTCGGTAGAGACGACCAACCTGACNATGGAAGAGGCNTGGACACTTTTCCATAGCGGTAAAGTCAGATTTGGAGACGCCAATCCCTCTTTAGGTAATTTCAGAGGGCTGAAAGTTCCCGCCTCTATGTTCTATCCCAAATTGAGTTCACCTGACAAGGAACTTTACATCCATCATCATATTCCGGAAAAGAATGATTTAGAAAAAAAACAGCTTAAACAATGCCGTAAAGGTTTTTATGATTTTTCATCTGTTTCAAAGTCCGGCATAGCAACTTTAATTGAAACTAAACCAAATTTTGCTGTTAAATCTGCATACGACCGAAATGAACGTCGCGCAAAAGATGAGCAGTTATATGGCTATCAATCACTTTCAAAAGGAATAGATCTTTGTTTCTCCGTAGAAATTGATCTGCCGGAAGAGAGTAAAGAATGTGGAAAGTTAACAGAAAAGATTAAAAAGGCTCTTATCGGTAAAAGACGCATTGGTAAATCCAGAAGTGCCCAGTATGGTCTGATAGAAATCGTGGAAGAGNATTTTTCAGAGATTGAGAGCNATCAACCTACTGAACATAAAGACGGCAAGAGTGTCNTTATATCTGTTTACGCTGATTCAAGGCTCATATTTCTTGACGAATTTGGTCTTCCGACATTTCAACCTACACCAAAACAACTTTTGGGTCTTGATTATGAAATTAATGCTGAAATTGTATGGAAAGACTCGCAAATTCGTATTTTCAGTTATGCNCCCTGGAATTTTAAGCGCCAATATTTTGATACTGACCGTTGCGGCATAGAGAAAGGGAGTGTATTTATCGTTAAAGTGAATAGCGAGGATAATTCTAAACTTCCCAAAAAACTGACATCTCGATATGTAGGACTGTATAACAATGAGGGTTTCGGTAAAGTAATCTATAACCCCTCTTTCTTGCAGGATCAAACTTCCGGTAAAGCTAACATAAAACTTATTAATCCGGATAAAAAGAAAAAAACTGTTTCCGAAATACACTCTGTTTCTCATAATATTACAGACAAATCTGATTTGTCTTCCGATAAAGAAGAAATTAAGCTGACTGCTCCAACCACTCTTATAAAATATTTAAAAACTAAACGAGCTCAGGATAATGGAAAGACATATCAGTTAGTAAATCAATGGATAGAAAACAATCTGAAATTCTTCCATACTAAAGAATTTGCCTCACAATGGGGTGAGATACGTAACATAGCTATGATTTCNANGNATTTTGATGTTCTGAAAAAGAATCTGTTTGAAGAATCTTCAATAAAAGGAAAAGGCGGTTATCTCACTCACGGAGTTGCAATGGAAAAATGGTCTGCCAATGATAGATTAAAGATCTTTAAAACTTTTGTTCATAGTCTGGAGCCTGATATTGCTATAGATGTTGTGGTTAATCTTGCATCAGAAATGGCTAAAAAATGTAAAATGTGATTTATGGCTAATATAAATACCCCTAAATATAAAAAAAGAAGCCTTGCCCAAATTATTATTGAGGCGGCNACACCGTTGGCTGTAGGTTCGGGTGAAGCTAATGTAAAATGCGATTCACTCGTTGTAACCGATGTAAATGGGCTTCCGTATATTCCTGCAACTTCAATAGCCGGAGTTTTGCGCGATTCTTTTCAAAGATTAAATAAAGAAAAACTCGATAAGATTTTCGGATTTCAAAATAAAGAAAAAGCTCACGGATCTGAAATCATTTTCAGTGAGGCAAAAATATTGAATCATTCAGGTAAGCCGGTCGACGGCCTTGATCCGGAAGTTATAGAGAACGATCCACTTCTCACCCACTATAAGAATCTTCCAATTCGTCAGCACGTCAGTATCTCTGATAAAGGGGTTGCAAAAGATGGTGGAAAATTTGATGAACAAGTTGTATTTGCCGGCACAAGATTCTGTTTTGAAATAGAATTGGTGTGTGACACTGCGGAAAATTACGAAAAGCTTTTCGAGTCAATACTTACTCAGTTATATGATAAAGAATTCCGATTAGGAAGTGGGACCCGCAGTGGATTCGGAGCTATCAAAGTTGTGGATGATAAGATAAAAATACTGCATCTTGATCTTGAAAAGGAAGAGGATTTAAANATATATCTTGATAAATCTTCGTCACTTGATTCGGATTTTTGGACTAAAAATGCAGCAAGGATAATCTACCTCGATAAAAAGACAGCACAAGTAATCCCTAATGAAAACTATATCGAATACGAGCTTTCTCTTACTCCTGAGTCGTTCTTCCTCTTTGCATCAGGTGTACGAGAAACTGAAACCGATGAAGCCTACTCTGCGGATATAACTCCGGTAAAGGCTGATGTGGTGACGTGGGAAAAAGAAAATGGATGCGATACAGGTACTTTACATAAAAATTTAGTCCTTATGCCTACAACTTCCCTAAAAGGGGTTATCGCACATCGGGTTGCCTACCATTGGAACAGAATGAATAATATTTTTGCCGAAGAATATTGTATAAAAGAAGACAAAGAAAAAGTAGATTCCAAGACAAGTAAGCAAACGAAAATTAGTAAAAAAGAAGTGCTTGGTAGAAATAATCCCGCTGTCAAGGCATTGTTTGGTGCCGAAGGGAGCGAGGCTGAGGAAGGTTTAACCAGAGGAAATGTTATAATCACTAATTTAAGTAAAAGCGTTAGCTTATATGATAAATTATTCAGTCATGTTGCAATTGATAGATTTACCGGCGCAGGCATCGACGGAGCTTTATTCTTTGAGAAAGTTACCTATGGTGCAAATTACAGTTTCTTTTTCAATATACTGATCAACGTTACCGATGCTAAGAAATTATATTCTGAGTCAATCGAATCATTTTCTAAAAAGATACCGGTTGATAAAAGTCTTGGTTTTAATGTTGTCATGAAAGCATTTGAATTTGCTTTAAAAGACATTACAACCGGAATAATTCCTCTTGGCGGTGGTACCAACAGAGGTCATGGAACTTTCAAAGGTCAATTCAATAAAGTTAAACAATAATTATTAAAATAAAGATGGATAATATATTGAATCTACCGGAAAATAATAATTATGAGGGATATGTTTGGAAGAGTGATTCCACAAAACCTATTCTGGTTAATGGGCGTTTACCTGAATGTATTCATTCTTTGAAAGAGNCATCCAANCNTTATATACTCGAGGCTCTTTTGTTTGATAGAGAGAAATATATGTCATACAGCATCAAGAATATCGACGGTAAGTATATAATTANTAAAAAAGAGGTNNCGAAACAATATTGTCANAGTNCAAAGGAANTCAATTTACCTGATAATATCACTTTAAAAAAATATTACGGTAATCGTATGGAGGGGAAAAGGATGGTTTTTCTCCAATACTGGGCTGAGGAAGAGGATATTTTTAATAAAAGTATAAAAGTTCTCCGGCCTGCTGAAGTGGTTTTCATAGGGTTTGAACAGATAATAAAAGATAAAGAAAACTGATATGGCACAATCTAATTACGGGAAGCGGAATAACAATAATAAGAATTCGAACAATAATAATTACTCCAAGAAAAAAAATACCAACTACGGAAAAAACGGGAATAAAAAAAATGAAAACAAAGTTGAAATATACGCACCATTTAATTTTGTTCCTATTCCGGATAAAGAAAGAACAGTTTTTCATCCCGATTGGTATTATCAAATTTCACATGATATTCCCTTTAAAGATGGTCTTAACGGTGAGATTAAGTTGACTCTTAATGCGGAAACCCCTATTTTTACAAAAGATCCGACATCATTATCTCAGGAATCCGCTTTCTGTCGGCTCGGGGATGGAACCTACTTTATTCCTGCAACCACTATAAAGGGTTGCATTAGGAATGTGCTTGAAATTCTCTCTTTCAGCAAAATGTCTGTTGTGGCTAATAAAAAGTTTGAAACTAAGGCCTTCAAATACAATAACAGTCTGACTACACATACTGTTATCCCAGAAGTTTTGTTGAATATAAAAGATGACAGCAATTTTAAACCCGATTTAGCAGAATGCATTTTTGGATATACCACAAAATCAGATTCGCTGAAAGGACGGGTACAATTTGGTCACGCTTTTGCCCAACATGGAACAGCAAGAATACAGGAAGATACAAAAAGTTTTCAAGCATATAGTCCGCATCCCTCCTATTACCCAATTTATTCTCAAGATGGTATAAGTTGGGATAAGCAGAATGCTTGTATAGCGGGCTGGAAACGCTATCTGATTCAAAATGTCGTACAAAAAAATAACAATGATAGGAATGATAGAGGTAATGCTCATGATACTGCGAAAGTACGTTTCTTAGAAAAAGGAGTTAAATTTGATCTGACAATTAAATTTAACAACCTGAAATCAGTCGAATTGGGGGCACTCCTGGCAGCGATTACTTTTAATGGTAATAATAACGACCATTACCATAATCTTGGTTTCGGAAAACCCTATGGCTACGGAAAAATAAAAATTAGTGATCCTATTTTGAAACTTATTAAATATAATGACGAAGGAATAATTATTTCTGATAAAAATTCATATAAAACCTATTTGGATGAATTTAAAGCATTGATGAATAATTTTATCGATAATTGGAAGAATACCAAGAGGATTAAGGAACTGCTTGCGATTGCCGGAGGGTGGAACAAGTCGGTCGGTTATATGTCAATGCAAAATAAGGAATTCAAGATTGCTAAAGAAAGGAATCTTGCACTAAAACGTTTCAGCATATTGAAATCCCAATCGGTTTCAAAAGATACACCACCACCGACACAACAGAAACAACTTCCTGAACAGACTGGTGCCGGCAATAAAGAATTTGACAAAAAAAGTAAAAGAAACAATAATAATCAAGGATTTTCAAACTTTAATAGAAATCCGGATAACCTCGAAGGAGCGAAACCTGTTGCCAAACAAGATTTGAAAGTTCAGACAGACAGAAGTATTAAGAAAGAGAATATAAATACAGAACTCGGTAAACCCCAAAGTAAGGATAGTACAAAGACAACCGTTAGTGCTGTTGCCAAAACCGCTGAGGTTTCTCCGAAGAGTAGTTCCAAATCATTGAAAATAAATGTTTCAAATGAGCTTACTGNAANTTATCTCGGAAANAATAAAGTAAANATTAAAGGTGAGGATTATGAATCGGAACTTATTTCCACGGGGGGTAAATTAAAACTTGATTCAATNATTGGAAAAGAGATAGTTNTCAAGGTTTATGAATACAATAATAAAAAGACAAAAATTAAAAAGGTGTCTTTCCTGAAAATAAAAGACTGATCTATCCTTTCTCTCAATTTAATACTCGAACTAATTAACCGTAAAACAGAACTGCATTCTTAAAGTTTCTCAGACTTAAAGAGTGCAGTTCAGTTTTCTTTCTATATTCTCTCAAATATCACTTAACGAATTTATAGGTATTCCCGTTCACTACCATTATGTAAATACCCTTTTCGAGTGCTGAGATGAAATCTCTATCGGCATCTTTCTTTATCAGAATACCATTGACTGTGAAGATGTCAGCTTNCTCACAATCCTTTAAGATTGATTCNATACCNGACATTGTCATCAAGTTATATTCTGTCCTNAAATTAGAGCCATCCTTTGTAAGAGCCGAGATTANTACTTCNCCGAGAGCTAATATGNTGACATTNCCNTCCGAATCAACCGTTGCAATGTCNGGATTTGAAGAAATCCATTCTATACTTTTATCTGTAGCTTCTTCCGGNAAAATNANAACCGACAATTTAAAGGTATCACCTACATATACGCTCTTTTCAAGNCTTTCGGNNGATTCCTTGTCAAAATCAATTGAAGCTACATAAATAAACTCCTGAATCGGATCCGGATCNGCAATCTTCTCCGTGACTTCCACATAGCAATCCACACTGATACCATTCATGGTTGAAGCTGTTATTATAGCACTTCCTACCGATACAGCAGTCACCAAACCATTCGCATCAACTGTCGCTACTGTCTCATCTGAGGAAGTCCATATTACAGTCTTATCTGAGGCATCCTCCGGGCCTACTGTAGCCGTTAAAATAAAGGTTTCTCCGGGAGTAACACACAAGTAGCCATTATCTATTCCTATTCCTGACGGTTCTATAATTCTACGAATAACTGTAATTTTGCAGCTTGCCGATACTCCATTTTCAGCACTCACCGTAATGGTTGCCGTACCCTCTTTTATTGCGGTAACCAAGCCGTTTTCATCAACTGTTGCAATCTCGGAAGCAGATGAATTCCATATTACTTTCTTTCCTGCTGCAATCGTAGGAATAACAAAGATATCCAAAACGAGCATATCATTCTCCATCAAGGTTGCTTCAGTGACATTCAGAAATATGTCGGTGATTTCATATTCCCTCTCCTCTACTGTTATCTCACAGGTGGCNGTNAGTCCATTGGATGTCGTTGCGGTTATAAATGCTTTACCAGGCATGAGGGCAAGCACCGCCCCGGTCACATCTACAGAAGCAACTTCCGGATTAGAAGAGGTCCAGATCACAGTTCTATCGGATGTCAACTCCGGTTCAAATGATAAAAACAGAATAATACTGTTTCCAACTTCAACAATTGCATCTGTCACATTCAGGGAAATACTTTCTGCCATGATTTCCTTCGGTTCAACTGTCAAATAACATGTGGCGGAAACTCCGTTGACAGTTTTAGCCGTGATGACTGCATTTCCAGGATGTAGTGCACTCACAAGACCCGTGGCATCAACAGTGGCTATTTCTGTATCAGAGCTACTCCAGGATATGGTCAGGTCTGTAGTTGTTGAAGGGTCGAATGATACATTCAACGCAACTGTATTACCCTCTGTTATCGTTAACTCTGAAAAATTTAGACTGATACTCGTAGCAACGATTATTCTCTTTTCTACGGTAACATTACAGTTGGCGGTGAAGCCGTTTACTGTAATCGCTGTGATAACTGCCGTGCCGGGTCCGATTGCTGTCACCTTGCCATCTTCATCCACCTTCGCAATTTCAGGATCTGATGATCCCCATTTCACTGTCTTTACTGTAGCGTTTTCAGGAGTTACAGTAGCATAAAGATTGAACTCCTCCCCTTCTGTTGCGGTGATTTCCACAGCATTGAGAGTAATTCCGGCTACCTCTATGATACCTGTTTCAACTGTAATGACAATGTTTGCCTTTATCTCTGATGAACCTGCACTTGTAGCAGTAATAGTAGCCGTTCCCGGTGATATGGCCTTAACCAAACCCTTCTCGTCAACCGTTGCAACTTTCTCATCGGAGGAAGTCCATAAAACGCTTTTATCGGTCGCATCCTCCGGTTCAACCGTGGCAGTCAGTTGCAGAGTGCTCCCTGCCGTAATCTTTTTATCTGTTTCCGCTCCTTCAGACTTAATACTGATTCCTGTTACCGGGATTATCTTAGCCTCAACTGTTACGACACATTCAGCCTTTAAATCAGAAGCACTCTTGCAGGTAGCGGTAATAGTAGCTGTTCCCAGTGATATGGCCTTAACCAAACCCTTCTCGTCAACTGTTGCTACTTTCTCATCGGAGGAAGTCCATAAAACGCTTTTATCGGTCGCATTCTCGGGTTCAACCGTGGCTGTCAGTTGCAGAGTGCTCCCTACCGTAATCTTTTTATCTGTTTCCGCTCCTTCAGACTTAATACTGATTCCGGTTACCGGGATTATCTTAGCCTCAACTGTTACTACACATTCAGCCTTTAAATCAGAAGCACTCTTGCAGGTAGCAGTAATAGTAGCAGTTCCAGGTGATATGGCCGTAACCAAACCCTTCTCATCAACTGTCGCAACTTTCTCATCTGAAGATTTCCATAAAATGCTTTTATCGGTCGCATTCTCGGGTTCAACAGTCGCAGTCAGTTGTAACGTCTCCCCTTCCGTTATCTTAGCCACAGGCTTATCTAATGTTATTCCGGTGACCGGTTCAATAATTGTAAAAGAAAATTCCTGTCCAATTAAATCACCATTCTTATCATAAAATTTAACTTCATATTCTCCCACATCAATAAATCCTGAGAAAACAGTAAGTCGACTATCATACANAGCTGTGTAACTATCATAAAATTGTGTAATATCAAAGTTACCGGGATATCCTATAATTTTATTATCAGCCTTATTAATGATGTTGTAACTTATTTTACCCTCATATTTTAGATTTCCTATATTTTTAAACTTATAATAAATAACTTGATTCTTTCCATTATTTCCGATATGGCTAACTTCGTTTGGATTATTAACGGAAATGAATACGGCTTCCAGTTTTTCAATTTCAAACGAAATGGCACCTGAATCGTCAACTTTTAGATAAAGATAATCTTGTTCGTTAACCGGTACCGGAATATCATATAATTTATCTTCATCGTTCGCTTTAAAAGCTATGTATCCTTTATATGTACCCTTTGGAAGATTTGAGGGAACTTTGAGAAGCAAGTCATC
>WFLX010172764.1_pt1 | contig 12149 bp, 11 predicted proteins | sample 4967041 | NCBI WGS metagenome assembly WFLX01 (sample SAMN12857096, study PRJNA449069) | gut metagenome | isolation source: stool from male and female vole | host: Microtus ochrogaster | place: USA:Florida | collected 2017 | reverse complement strand
TATCATTTATTAGTCTTTACTAACTGCTGTGTAAAAAAATTACTCTACCTCAATTATCTCGGCATCGGCTTTTCTAAGGGATAACTCATANCCTNTNACCNTCACTTCTACANGGTCNCNCANAGGCGCTACTTTTCTGACAANAACCTCAACACCTTNCNTAATTNCCATGTCCATNATCCGNCTCTTGACNGGACCTTCTCCCGTCAGCCTTTTCACCTTCGCTGTCTGCCCGCAGGCAACTTCTCTCAACGTTTTCATATTAAACCTCCATTCTTGCTCAAACCCGCGGATTTGGGCGCAAGCACAATATTTGCAAAACAAACAAGTTCGTTTGTGGAAAATCTCTGATTTTTCACATTTTTCTCCATTCCTTATTTTTAAATTAAACTAAAATCTTGCTCGCCATATCTTTTCCTATAGCTATTCTGGAGTCTTTAATATTGACTATCAGATTCCCGCTGACCCGGGAAATCACCGTCACTGTACTTCCTACAACAAACCCCAGATTTTCCAAGAACTTGCGTGTTTCCTCCTTTCCACCGACCTTCTTGATGGTATTGAGTTCTCCCTCTTTTGCAATTGTTAACGGCATTATCTCATCTTCTTTCTCTTTGATAGTTGATAAAGCTTTCCATTTCTACATTGGTTAGTATAAGCTAACCTCGCGCAGTTGTCAATATATTTTATCAAAAAAATTGCAACAAATAGCCGGCAGAAATATCATTTCTGCCGGCTAACCAGCTTAGTCTAAATCATTATTCATAATATCTATTTATTATAAAATTATTATCTAATTATTATCAAACTCAAATGTTTCAACAATTTCTTTCAGAACATTCACGCTTGATACCGTATTGCTGGTTAAATCAAAGTTATCACTGGTAACTTCTACTACATTGGAGGTCTTTTCGGCAATATCATTTACACCGATAGAAGTCTCCAGCTGCTCCTTATTCTTCTTGACATTATTGTTCGCCTCTTCAATCCTCTGTACTACCTCATGTAAATTGGCGCTCATTTCCTTTACGGCTCTGCTCATTAACCCTGTCTCANCCTTACGGGTACAAAGCTTATCCNTAAAGCTGGGAGCATGGAGCNTAAGCCNTGCCGTATCATTCATTTCACTCAATTCGGATTTTTTAAGACCACGTCAGAACTTTATCTAAGGTTTCAAATAATTTTTCAATATCAATCGGCTTTGCAATGTGACCGTTCATTCCACATTCCAAGGCTTCCTTCTTATCTTCTTCAAAAGCATTTGCCGTCATGGCTATAATTGGAATGGAAGCCAATTCCTTATTCTCCAGCTTACGGATTTGTCTGNTCGCCTCATAACCGTTCATNACAGGCATCTGAACGTCCATAAGCACCAACTGATAATATCCCGGNTCAGAATTATTCAACATATCTACGGCAATCTGTCCATTACCCGCAATCTCCGTACTAAATCCTGCGCCGCCTAAAATTGCCGCGGCAATCTCCTGATTCATATCGTTATCCTCAACCAGTAAAATACGCCCTGCGTGCCGTGTCTCCGTCTTTTCAACAGTGTTCTTTTCATCTTCCGCCTCCTGCTTTATGACGGAACACAAGCAGCTCCTTAGCTCTGACAAAAACAGCGGTTTACTGCAGAATGCCACAACGCCGGCTTCCTTTGCCTCCGCCTCAATGTCAGCCCAATCATAAGCAGTCAGGACAATAATCAGAGCACTGCCGCCTGTCTCTTTCCGAATTCTCCGTGCCACCTCAACACCGTTCATATCAGGCATCAGCCAGTCAACAATATATACATAATAATCATCACCCCGCATAACAGCCTGATGAGTGCGCAGTACCGCTTCCTTCCCAGACAAAGTCCACTCCGCACGCATTCCCAGCTGCCCTAACATATAGGATACACTGTCACAGGTATTAAAATCATCATCCACTACCAATGCTCTGCAATTTTTCAATTCCGGTATATCCTGCGGTTCCTTCCCCTCGGAATGCAGTCGAAATGTAAACGAAACCGTAAACTCCGTACCGACGCCCTGTTCGCTTTTCACCTCAATACAGCCGTTCATCATATCCACGATATTTTTGGTAATCGCCATCCCAAGACCGGTTCCCTGAATTCCGCTGAGCGTAGTGTTTCTCTCCCTCTCGAACGGTTCAAAAATATGCTCTAAAAATTCTTCACTCATACCGATGCCGGTATCCTTTATCAGAAATTCAAAATTAGCATACCCCGTAGGCGCTCCTGCTTTTTCCGTAATTCTCATGCTTACAATGCCGCCTGCGACCGTATACTTAACAGAATTGCTGAGCAGGTTCAAAAGCACTTGATTCAACCGCAGCTTATCACAATAAATATCCTCATGCAAGACATCAACCGTATCAATTTGCATCTCAAGCTGCTTTGCGTGAACATCAGCCTGTAAAATATTACGCAGCCCATGCAGAATATCCGGCAGGCTGCATGGTTTCTCTTCCAAGTGTATTTTGCCGCTTTCGATATGACTCATATCTAAAACGTCATTTATCAGACTCAACAAATGATTTCCCGAAGTCATTATCTTGCCAAGATACTCCTCTACCAGTTCCTTGTTGTCAATATTTGCTTTTGCAAGATTCGTAAATCCCACAATTGCATTCATAGGAGTACGGATATCATGCGACATATTTGAAAGGAATACACTCTTAGCTTTGCTTGCCCTGTTTGCCTGAGAAAGTGCATTCTCAAGCAAGCTCTTCTGTTCCATTTCATAACGCATTTCTTCATCTACACTGCGGAAACCCAAAACAATATTATGCCTCTTATCCCATGCTCCGGCACGTACAACCTTCATTTGGAAATATTTCATCTCGCCATCTGCAAAGGTACGATAGTTTACATAAAATTGCTTCTTTTCTGCCAGCTCTTTCCTCAGTCTGTCCTTAGAGGAAGCCCCTCGCAGCATTTCCCTGTCCTCCGCATACACAAACTCCTGTATGTAACGCTCCATGCTTTCTTCCAGCGATATCTCCCCGCTAAAAGCAGCGTCAAACATATACTCATCGTCATTATTGTTCTGCACCGTAATTCCCGTTCCTGTGTCAAGATTAAAAGAGCAGACAAGATTGTAATCTATACTCAGCGCATGAACCAGTTCCATCTGGTGCCGTTCCTTCCTCTTTTCCTGTAGCTTTTGAGCCGTACAATCTAAAAGAAAGCGCTGGTAAACCAGTTCCCCATTCTCCCTTAAAAGCTTAATATTGCCCATCACATGCAATATTTCACCGTTTTTATGCTGTACACGGTACTCTACGCTGACATTGTCTCCTTCCTCTTTCAGTGTCCTGATGCTTTTTTGAAGCTTTTCCTTGTCTTCATCCATAACAGATGACGCAATCATATTAAATCCATCTGCCACCAATTCATTTTGAGATTCATAGCCAAGAATCTTGAGCGCTGCCCTGTTGATACTGATAACATGCCTGCCATCCAGCGTGTGGAGCATCACACCGCAATCAATTGAAGTAAAAATCGTCTCCAAAGTCCGGTTCTTTTTCATTATCTCCTGTTGGTAAGCACGCTCCTGCGTCACATCAATCGCCACGCCCACGGTTCCCATCACGCTGTCGTCAAGATTATACAGAGGAGATTTATAAGTCATAAGCGTTCTCATACCATCCCCTGTTTTAATCGTCTCTTCGGATACACAGGTCTGCCTCTTGTTCATTACCTCAAGCTCCGACTCTATGCAGGCGGGATCGTCCTGCTCAACATCCCAAATATAAGCATGTCCCTGCCCTTCTACCTGCTGCTTGGTTTTATTGACCGCTTTGCAGAAGCTGTCGTTCACCTTCCTATGGATACCCTCCTTATCCTTAAACCAGACAAGGTTGGGGGTATTGTTAATTGCCGCCTCAAGATAATGACTGGTCTGCCAAAAATCCCTGCTCATTTTATAGGTCTGCTGCCATCTACAGATACGAAATCTAATTTCTTCATCTGACATAGGCATTGTCCATATATCTTTCATTTCCGAAAAATTATCCTTCAAAAGCAGAATTTGTTCTTTATCCGCAAGCACAATAAGCTCACATTCCCTGCTCTTACCCGACATTAGGGTCCGCAGCGCTTCCTTTACATCCAAATCCTGTAAATTGACCACAAGCACATCCGCCTTAGCCGACAGCGCTTCCTCCGGCTTGTCGCTTTCAGAGAATCTATGCATAAAATGTTCAAGTGGAGTCATTTCCCTCATCATTTCAAATACTCTGCATTGATGACCTGTTAAATAAAAATGAATTTGGCAATGGTACATACCCGTTTCCTCTCTATCCTAAAATTATTTCCCTGACAACTGTAGTACTTATAGACTTTATTTTGACCGGTACCGATATCTTAAACAGTTCAGTTATAAAATTACGCCTATACAGTTATTCTAACAACCATATGAATCTATGTCAATATTCAGGATTGCCCCGTATTTAGGATTCATCCTGCGCTGCTAACGGCAAAGTAACCGTTCACGCACAAAAAGCATCGGACCTTACAGCCAGATGCTTTTATGTTTTTATCCTGTTTACGAATTTCCTGTCCGCCATCCTCTATGAGTCAGATATCATTCGGCTTTCTGCCGATATTTCATATCCAGAAAAGCTTCCTTGTCATTTTTAAACAGATACCCGTATTCGGGATTATTACCCACCAAAATATGTGGAAATCTCCCATAAACCTCTTTCATACGAGACAACCTCTTTTCAGATACACGCGCCATTTCAACCGTTCCATCCACAAGAGCAAGACAAAGATAGTAATTAACCTTATTTCTGACCCGTTCTGTCTCGCTGTACATCCAGACAATTTTTGCGTTTTCCACCAATATGCAGCGCAGATCATGACTGAATGTCCATCGTCTGCCAATCCACACGTTTCCGATTTCCTCGGCTGCGGCAAAATCATTGTTAAGCTGCTCCAGCGTAACCCCCTGATTTTCTGCCAGATACTTCTTCACTCTTTTCCTTACCGAATTGGTAAGCTGTCTTACAAAAATGAGCAAGCCAAACAGCACAAATACAAGCCCCAATCCTGAAATACCGTAAATATTGCTCATGGACTCCGTCTTTGCAAGTTCGGGAACCAAACCTCCCAATGCCTCGACAGCAGAAGGTCCATACTTCCAAAGCATTGGTACCGCCAACCCAAAACATATCAGAATAATTACGCCCGTGCTTAACCATGTCTTTACTGTCAGTTTCGTTATCATATTCTTTCATTCTCCTTAAATATGTATGTCTNACTGNCATTCAGACAAACCTGAAAANATGAGACCGTANACTAACCGAAATGCGTTTTTGTTAATTTACCTTATNATTCTGCCGTGATTTCTATACTGTCGCCAACCCGTTTCCTGACAAGTACCATAAAAAATCCAATCGTATCTTCCGAATTAAAACCAAAAGCTTTATCACAGTTTTTCTTTGCAGTGGCATCCTCATAATAAAATCCGGCAGAGTAACTCTTGTAATAAGTCCGCACTTTGTTCACACGAACTGACCCCGATATGACCTCAGTCTTGATTTTCTTCAGGCGCTGGGAATCAACGACAGTCACCAATCCTGCCCCTGAAAACAAAACCCAATAACGGCTGCCTACAATACCGTAAAGCATGGTATCCTTTCCCTTCTCCTGAAATACCCAATCCTGACCCGTATTCAATATATCCTCGGCAAAGCATTCACGCTCTGCAGGCGAAGGCAGCTCTTTTTCTATGTTTTTTTCCAGTCTTCCCATAATTTTATCCGGCTTTGACTGGTTCTTCTGGGAAGTCCAAAGCAGCACTGCCGAAATTTCCCCCAAAAGCAATCCCAATGGCAGGTGAAAAGCAAGGACTCCCTGCAGATCCTGACCTACCGCTACGCCAATGACTGTCAATATAACCGTGCCGCCTGCCACCGAAAGGTATGCAAGACGACGCGCATGGTTCAGACTGAAATCACACCATTTCTCCACCCAGCCCCGCTGCGCATCCAAAAGCTTCTGTATGGCGCTTTCGGTACCGGATGCCGATCCGGAAGACGGTTTCTTTCCTTTTGAAAAAGCATGAATTACACGGTACACAAAAATCAGAAGACTGAGTACAGCCGCCATAACCGAAATCCATATTTCATACTTAGCCATACCGTTAACGGCTCCTCGCTCTAAATAGTACCATTCCATGCTTTGACCGCCGTTTTCCAGCTTCATGCACATGGTTTCCAAAACCTTACCGTATTTATCACCAAAATAAGCATCGTAAATTTCGGCGCTGCTGTCATCATGGGCATAGTCGGCATAAATTTCCACCACATCGCTGTCCTGCAGATAGGTACATACACGCTCCACATCGCTTTCCCCCATCGGCTCCAAGGAGCCCTCCACGAGAATCGGAGCCATGTTTTTCTCATCCCTCATCTCAGCCACCAGACCCATTTTCCTCATAAGGGCGTTAAATTCTCCGGAGTTCCTCTCCTCAATCACGACATAAATAAATGCCTGCCGCTCCTCGTCATATACTACATACCCTTTAGTCCTGACACGATCCGGATCACCTGAGTAATACTCCTCCACACAGGAGGCAACAGGATATGCCGCCTCATATGATATGTACCTTCCTTCCGCCTGACTAAACTCCTCTCCTGTTTCAAGGGGTTTCGCTCCCGACAGCATATTCAAAAACGGCGAACCGCTAAGCAGCAAAAGACCCACCCCTGCCGCAAGCATACATAATGTTATTATTATATTTAACAGCTTTTTCATATAAAAACTCCTTCCGATTATTATCCGTAAAGCATTTTATTCTCTTACCTTGCATAAGCTTGTGGCTTCAACGTCGAACCCAATTACCAAAACCAAAAAGCGTCTTTTTATAATGCTGAAGCTCCTCTTTTGCCTCTGCATGGTTCCCTGCCTTCTGCAGGTAAGCCACCGCCTTGGGGATATCCTGAGCCACGCCCAGACCCTGTCCGTAAATCACGCCACGCATATAGTCAGCCTCCCAATAGTCCCAATACACCTCATCCAGAAATACCAGTGCTTTCACATAATCCTTGGGCGTACCCCAGCCGTTAAAGCAACACTTTGCCAGATAGAAAACGCCCCATTTGCTTCCTTTGTTATAGGCAAAGAATAGCAATGAAAACGCCTTGTCATAATCCACGGGAACCCCACGTCCTAAAAGGTACGCCTTACCCAACAGATTGTGGCTGCCGATATCGCCGGATGGGATATCCTTCTCAAAACATTTCACGGCATAAGCTTCATCTTTCTGTGTGCCCATGCCCTCAGCATAGCAGCGCCCCACATCGCCCCATGCTCCCGGATGACCTCCCTCGGCTGCCTCCTTAAACCAGTGGAACGCTTCCTCCTTCCGCCCCTCCTTCTCCAGATCCTCCGCATAGACAGCCTGATGAAGGGGATGTCCATACTCAGCACCTATTTTGAAAAGGTCTTTTGCCATCTCCGGTCTGGGAGCAATGATATCCTCATCCCCTTTAGTATAATAACGATTTAAATTATTGGCGGCAAAATACATACCGCCCCGTAATGCCTTCCAGAACCAATCCTCACTCTTGGAGATATTCTCTCTCAAATATTCCTTATAAGCCACCTGATTCGGGAAAGAGCTTTTCTTCTTATTTTGAATCTTTAAGAAATCCCACCAAAAATAGGAATTGCCAATGACATACTGACAGAAAGCATTCCCCTCCTCAGCCAGCTCCAAAACCTCGTCAAAAGCCTCCTGTAGGTTGGCAAAAGGCATTGTCTTCTTCACTGCGGGCTTAAATTCGCCGCTGCGCAGCGCCACCAGCACTCCCAAAGCGCTGCCCTGTTCCACTGACCTATGCAACAACTCTGTGGCACGGTCGTCATCCTCCGGAAAACCATGACCAATCCATACATACTGGCGACCGCACAGACACCTTGCCAATATACAGCTGGCATCTCCGTCCCCGGCAGCGGAAGCCTTTTCCAAAAGGGTAAACGCCTCTTTGCCGCGCCCTGTTCGTTCGTGGTAATAGATATCCTCCAATGCTTGAAGAGCCTCAGGACTTAGTGTTTTACTCATATCATCTACACTCCTTTTAATTGTTTATTCATTTACTTAACCCACCTTAGAGAGGCGTACCCATTCACGCTCTTCTCAGGACACGTTCAATCCTTTCACGTAAATCCTCTGTATTAAAAGTATTCAGCACCTGATTGACGAAAGTTTTTACGTGATAGTCTGTTGACACCAGCTCCATCCTGCCCGCTTCCACCTTGGACAAATCGAGGATAATATCGCTCAACCCCACAATTGCGTTCATAGGGATCCGAATCTCATGTGACATATTGGCGAGAAATGCACTTTTGGCAATGTTCGCCTGCTCCCGCACCTGCTTAATCTCATCTATATAATTTCTGGTCTCCGTAACATCCCAAATCAGTACAACATATCCCTTGTTCTTCCCAAATCTATCAGGAATCTGCCTCACATGCCCCTGATAAAAGCTGCCATTCAGACAGAATTCTTCTTTTACATCCCCTCCCAGCATATTTTNCANAAANCCTTCCAGCTCATCGNCTCGCTTTCCTATTNTGCGTGCTCCCAGTCCTGCAAAAATATCGNCTGCAGCCGGATTATAGCTGACAATCCGTCTCTGTTCATCCAGTGCGATCACGCCGTCGCTTTTTCATAGCAATAGCTAAACATAAAATAACAGTAACTGATTGGAACCACCAAAGAGCCCAAATACTGCATCTTCACAGCCACAATAGCCGCCTCTATCGTAGGCGCCGTCAACTCTAACAGATAGCCCGCATTCTGTACCAGCGTACCCATCAAAAAATATTGCATCAGCTTCTGCTCTCTGGAACCATCCCCCTTGATCAGCAGAAATAATGCAATAATAATAACACAGATACCAAAAATTCCAAGTTCCAAAAACACAAAACTCATAGTTATGTATCACCACACATAATTTTCTCATTTTCTAAAATGAAAACACATTATTATCATATCAGTTATCCACACATTTGTCTACAAAAAATTATCTCCGGCATATACATAACCCATTTTTTGCTCCATACCTATCCTGCCCCATGTTATATCTGCACTATCCACTTATTTATTAATTTATCTGTCATATAGCACTTGCATTTTGTGTCATAAAGTGCGATAATTGCTATAGTTCACTTTTAATGAGGAGGTAATTAACATGAATAAAACTTGGACTGTTCATTCAAATGGTGTAGACCATCAAATTGTTTACAAGGGCAGAAAGCTTTTCGTTGACGGACAACAATATAAGCTGAAAAGCGCTAACTGGTTCATTCAGCTCATCGACTATGCCATCAACTTCGGTGATGTCACCTGTCGTTTCGTTGTCATTGGTAACAAGGTGGATTTGGCAGTAAACGGCACTTATGTGGACAGCGGCAAACCCTATGAGCCCATTTCCAACATTCCTGTCGCAGTGTCAATATTTACAGGAATCAGCGTGGTGCTGGGTTTCCTGATGAACAGCTGGATCGGCGCATGTATCGGCGTTCTTCTGGGTATGCTGTATTTCAATCTGTATTTAAAGAAGAATTCCCTTACACCCGTTATTATTTGTTTTGTTATTGCAAGCATACTTCAGGTTGCATTGGGATTTGCAGTGGCTCTGCTGCTCACCCCTTTACTGGTATAGAGTCTTCTGCTGAGGAGCATTTCATGCCCTTAATACGACATACATATCATTAAGGAAAACAGTTTATGGATAATCAATATCAAAATCAAAGCGGTCATACAGACAACCCTTATCATGAAGATCCGTTCCGACAGGCTTCACCGTACCAACAGCCCGTAGTTATTGACGGTCTGGCACACAAAAAAGACAGACTGGCAACAACCTCTTTGATTGTGGGCATCTTGGGAATATTTTTTTTCTGGTCCTTCATTATCGCAATAATTCTATGTTTGATAGGGCTTATTTTGGGAATTATAAGTTTGGCAAAAACCAAACAGCATTCCGGCATTGCGTTAGCGGGAGTCATCACTTCCACAATCGGCATGTGCCTGAGCGGTGTTATATTTTTCTTATATATTCTGCTGATTTAATTGCACAGGAGTAGGATATCACTGATTATGCCGGTTAATTGACAAATCAAATACCCCGCAGCAAGCTGACGGGGTATCAAGCTTGATACGCAGCAGAGCTGCGGGGTATTTGACCCTCGCGGCATTCGCCAAGGTCCTTCGGACTTTGGCTCATTGCCCGCGGGAATAAATAATTGCTTAATAAACGTAAAAAACTGCCTGTGAAAAGGCAGTTTTTTATGATACATGATTTTGCAGCATGGAAACCCTAGCTTTTAGAGTATCTATTTTAAAAGACTATACTATATATACATCCACCGCTCCCTGTATCAGTTCTTTCGTGGAAGAAAATATGGCGGAAATTAGGTTTATGAACCCTATTGTTTACCCAAGAAAATTTTTAAGTACGGATATGAAGGTATCCATATCGAGAGGTTTGGCAATATGGGCATTCATTCCGTTCGTCAATGCCGCAGCCTTATCCTCCTCCAACGCATTGGCCGTCATGGCAATGATGGGCAGATCTTTCACATCTTTTCTAGGGAGTCTGCGGATGGTCCTAGTAGCTTCATAGCCATTCATAATGGGCATCTGCACATCCATTAAAATTGCATCATAATAATTTTCTTCTGCCTTTTCCATGATCGCCACCGCATCTGTTCCGTCCGGTGCCGTGTCCACAAGAAAACCGGCCTCTTCCAAGATTACCTCTGCTATCTCACGGTTTAACTCATTGTCCTCCACCAGAAGAATACGCTTTCCGTTGAAATCAGCCAGAGTCCATTCCGGAATTTTCTCCTGTTTTTCCAGCAAATTGTTAGCGGCAAGCAACACCGTTTTCAGATCGGACATAAACAAAGGCTTTGCACAAAAAGCAGTGACCCCCGCCGCCTTTGCTTCCTCCTCAATATCCGTCCATTCATATGCAGTCAAAATGATAATGGGAGCCTCATTGCCGATCACATCCCGGATTTTTCTGGTAGTTTCCACTCCGCTAAGTCCCGGCATCTGCCAATCTATAATAAAAGTATGGTAGTAATCTCCCTCCTCATGGGCGCTCCTCGCGCGGTACACCGCCTCTCTACCGGAAGTCGTCCACTCGGANCGCAGNCCAATNTGNTTTAACATCTTGCNGACNCNGTCGCANNNNTTGAAATCATCATCCACNACNAGTGCCCGCANNCCCTCCAACTCTCCGATCCGTTCCTCAGTTTTTTCCGTATCCTGCAGCTTTAATCCAAGTTCTACCGTAAATGTGCTGCCCTTGCCCATCTCGCTCTCAACGCTGATTGTGCCGTTCATCATCTCCACGATGTTTTTGGTAATGGCCATGCCCAGCCCTGTTCCCTGAATACCACTCTGTGTCACGGTAGACTCCCGCTCAAAGGGTTCAAAGATATGCTCCACAAAATCCGGTGACATTCCTATGCCATTGTCCTTAATGATAAATGTATAATCGCCGTATCCGTGCCGGAATGTGGTTTTCTGTATGATCCGGAATGAGACCGTGCCTCCGGCGGGCGTATACTTCACCGCATTGCTTAACAGATTAATGAATACCTGATTTAACTTCAAAGGATCGGCTATAACATCCTCATTGGTAACCTCAAGGGTATCGATAAATAATTCAAGCTGTTTTGCTTTGATCTGGGGCTGGATGATATTTACCAGATTATGCATCAGCTCAGAAATATTGCACTCCTGCTCTTTAATCTGCACTTTCCCGCTCTCAATTCTGCTCATATCAAGAATATCATTGATGAGACTGAGAAGATGATTGCTGGAAGAAAGAACCTTCTGCAGACAATCCAAAACCTGATCCTTGTTGTCAATATGGCTGACGGCAATGGTAGAAAATCCTATAATGGCATTCATGGGGGTACGGATATCATGGGACATATTGGACAAAAATGCTTTCTCACCGAATCCAAAGCCCATTTCGATTCCTCTGAAAGGAACCGGCTCCATACGGGGCTTTGGAAAATCTGGCAGAAGCTCCGGCTCTTCGACACCGACAGGGCCATGGAGTTCCTCCTGCCCTTCTACTCCACCACCGGCAGGCCCGCTAAGAACCAG
>WFLX010053081.1_pt1 | contig 12150 bp, 6 predicted proteins | sample 4967041 | NCBI WGS metagenome assembly WFLX01 (sample SAMN12857096, study PRJNA449069) | gut metagenome | isolation source: stool from male and female vole | host: Microtus ochrogaster | place: USA:Florida | collected 2017 | reverse complement strand
GTAGGCTACAGCGGCACCAACAAAATGGCCAACGTCTACTCCTTGGAGGTTCCCTACTCCGGCGAGTTCACCCTGCGCTATTACGCCCACAACGCCGACAATGCCCTCAACACCAACGGCAACATCAACCTCTCCTTCACCAAGGAATTCTTCATCTACCTGCCTGCAAACGACAGCCAGGAGATCATGGGCGTTTGGCAGCGTAAAACCACCCTCGCCGCCGGCAAGACCTGGAAAATCGGTGCCGTAGTAGGCCTCGTGGCCAAAGATCAGCAGCGCCGCTCAGTGGCCTGCTACGTTGACCGCGAACGCGCCGTTGCATGGCGTCCCTTCCCCATCTACAACTCCTGGTTTGAACTCAACATCAACCGCAAGGACGACCCCACCTATGCCTCCCACTTCACCGAAGCCCAGTGTATCGACGTTATCGGCCAATGGAAAAAGAACCTCTACGATGCCTCCAACGCCAACATCAAAGCTTTCGTTTGGGACGACGGCTGGGACGAATGGGGCACATGGACCTTCAACTATAACTTCCCCAACGGATTGACTGAGATTGACAAAGTTGCAACCGCAATGAACGCAGGCCAGGGCATCTGGCTCGGCCCCGTAGGCGGCTATGGCACAAGTGGCAACGGACGTCGAGCCTACTGGAACGGCAANGGCGGCATGCAGCTCAGCAACCCNGAATANTACAAAGTATTCCTCGANGCNTGCACNCACTTCNTNACCAGCTACGACCACCGCTACTTCAANTTCGACGGCATCAGCANCCTCTTTGCAGCCTANGGNCCTNAGNCCGGAAATGAAGAAGGCGCCGAAGGCATTATCGACATTGAACAGCGAGTGCGCGAAATCAAGCCCGACATCTTCCTCAACACCACCGTAGGCACCTGGGCATCGCCCTTCTGGTATAGCGTAGCCGACGCCACCTGGCGCCAGGAAAAGGACTTCGGCACCATGGGTAACAACAGCATCGACCGAGAAAACTGGATTACCTACCGCGACAACCTTATCCACCAGAACTACGTTGAAGGCTCGCCCCTCTGCCCTATCAACTCGGTTATGAACCACGGTTTCATCCTTACCACCCACGACAACGGCTGCAAATACTCGCAGGACTATAACGCCGTTCTGCGCGAATTGCGCTGCGCATTCGTGTCGGGTGCATCGATGGTTGAGCTCTATTGCGACTACCCGCTGATGAACAGCATTGTTGGCGACGGCAAGCAGGGCAAGCTCTGGGAAGATGTTGCCGAATGTATTATCTGGCAGGAAAAGAATGCCGACGTTCTTGCCGACATCCACTGGGTAGGCGGCGACCCCTGGACCGGCGCTGAAGCCCAGATCTATGGCTGGGCCAGCTGGAACGGCACCAAGTCGACCCTGGTGCTCCGCAACGGTTCCAACAACGCAAAGACCTACACCACAACCCTGCGCGAAGCTCTCGAAATCCCTGCTCACATCAACGGTTCAATCCGCCTGAAGCACTCCTTTAAGGTTCAGAACCCGATTGAAGGCATTGAGCTCGACCAGCCCATCAACATCGACCGGCCGCTCAACTTCAAGCTCCCCGCTTCGAGCCTGATCTGCTACGACGGCATCGATGCCGCCAAGGATTGGCCCGCAGAACCCGGCCAGACCCAAATCGAAGAACTCCGCAAACCTGAGCAGCCCGCTGCCGACGGAGTAATCTACGACCTGCAGGGTCGCCGCGCCGCCGCCAATCCCCTCCCCGGCCTCTACATCCAAAACGGCCACCTCATCCGCCTCTAATTCCCCCACCGGAAATATCTGCCCCCCGAAGCCGCAACTTCGGGGGGCTTTCATTTATCACTTTCCAATAAAACAAAGGCTACAAGCACCTATGCTTGCAGCCTTCCGGGCGGAAAGAGAGGGATTCGAACCCCCGGAGGTGTGACCCTCGGCGGTTTTCAAGACCGCTGCAATCGACCACTCTGCCATCTTTCCTAATACGGGTGCAAAGTTACGTAAAATTTTTGCAACTACCAAAAAAATTCGTAACTTTGCGTTACTATGGCAGACGAACCAATCAACCAACCCTTTTCCGACGACTACTCTTCAGCCCGCTACCAGCTCAAATCAATGTATAAAAGCTGGTTCCTCGACTATGCCTCATACGTGATTCTNGAACGCGCNGTNCCGAGNATNGACGACGGCCTNAANCCGGTNCAGCGCCGCGTNCTNCACTCGATGAANACNCTCGACGACGGNCGNTTCAACAAGGTGGCCGGCATNGTTGGCGACACNATGAANTATCACCCNCANGGCGACGCNTCGATNAANGANGCGCTNGTNCAGCTNGGCCAGAANGAGCTNNTGGTNGAAACNCAGGGTAACTGGGGCAACATCCTAACCGGCGACTCTGCCGCCGCCGGCCGTTACATTGAAGCGCGCCTGAGCCCGTTTGCCCTGCAGGTGCTCTATAACCCGAAACTCACCGAATGGGTGCCGAGCTACGACGGCCGCAACCGCGAACCCGTAGTGCTGCCCGTAAAGTTTCCGCTGCTGCTGGCCCAGGGCGTAGAAGGCATTGCCGTAGGCTTGTCGAGCAAGATTCTGCCCCACAATTTCAATGAAATTCTCGATGCCTGCGTGGCATATCTGCGCGGCGAACAATTTGAACTGCTCCCCGACTTCCCAACCGGCGGCTTTGTCGACGTTAGCCGCTACAACGACGGCCAGCGCGGAGGCGCAATCAAAGTGCGCGCCAAAATCGAAAAGGTAGACAACAAAACCCTTGCAATCACCGAAATTCCGTTCGGAACCACAACCCGCACCATAACCGACTCCATTCTCAAGGCAATGGAGAAGGGCAAAATCAAGGTGCGCAAGGTCGACGACCACACCTCCGGCCAAGCCCGCATAACCGTTTATCTGCAGCCCGGAGCGTCGAGCGACAAAACCATCGACGCACTCTATGCCTTTACCGATTGTGAAACCTCGATTTATCCGAACTGCTGCGTTATCCGCGACAAAAAGCCCTGCTTCATCGGTGTCAGCGACTACCTTCGCTATAGCGTAGACTCCACCCGCGAGCTGCTGCGCCGCGAGCTGCTGATTCAGCGCGGCGAGGTTGAAGAGCAACTCCACTTTGCGTCGCTCGAACGCATNTTTATTGAAGAACGCATCTATAAGGATAAGGAATACGAACAGGCCAAGAGCTTCGAGGAAGCTACGGCTCATATTCTCAAGCGCCTCGAACCGTTTAAGGAACTCTTTATCCGCGAAATTACCGACGATGACATTCAGCGCCTTTATGAAATCAAAATGCGCCGCATTTTACGATTCAATAAAGATAAGGCCGAAGAACTAATTGCAGAATATAAAGAGCGCATCGCCGCCATTAACCGCGATCTTTCAGACATTGTTGCCTACGCAATCAAGTGGTACTCGGAACTTAAAACAAAATATGGCGAGCACTATCAGCGCAAAACGGTTATTCGCGGCTTCGACTCAATCGAGGCGGCAACCGTTGCCGAAGCCAACCGCAAGCTTTACATCAACCGCGCGGAAGGCTTTATCGGCACATCGCTGACCAAAGACGAGTTCATAGCTCCCTGCTCAGACATCGACGACATCATAATTTTCTACCGCGACGGCAAATACAAAGTCGTCAAGGTTCAGGAAAAAATGTTTGTGGGTAAAAACATCGAGCATATCGACGTTTATAAGAAAAAAGACGAACGCACCGTATATAACGTAATTTACCGCGACGGCAAAGATGGCACATACTACATGAAGCGCTTTGCAGTTACCGGAGTGCGCCGCGATCAGGAGTATGACCTTACCCAGGGCACTCCCGGAAGTAAGGTCTGCTACTTCACCGCCAACTCCAACGGCGAGGCCGAAGTTGTGCGTGTCACCCTCAAGCCCAAAGCCCGCCTCAACAAGCTGCAGTTCGACGTTGACTTCTCCGAGCTGCAGATCAAGGGCAAACAGAGCCGCGGCAACATTGTTACGCGCAACGAAGTTCACCGCTTTTCGCTACGCGAGCGCGGAGCCTCCACTCTGGGCGGCCGAAAAGTTTGGTTCGACCCCGATGTTAATCGCCTCAACTACGACGGCCGCGGCAACTTCCTGGGCGAATTCCAGGGCACTGACCTGGTGCTGGTTATTCTCAAAAGCGGCGAATATTACACCACATCTTTCGACGCCACGAACCACTACGACGACCCGATTCTGCGCATAGAGCGTTTCCGCCCGAACACTGTGTGGACCGCGGTGCTCAACGATGCCGAGCAAGGGTATCCCTACATCAAGCGCTTCAAGTTCGAGCCTTCGGCGAAAAAGCAGCGCTTCGTGGGCGAGAGTGCCGCCTCCGAACTCATTATGCTGACCGACACTCCCGGAGCTCGCCTGCGGGTTGAATTCGGTGGTGCCGACGACTTCCGCGAACCACTCGAAATTGTTGCCGCCGAATTTATCGGGCTCAAGAGCTTCAAGGCCAAAGGCAAGCGACTCACCACCTACACCCTCGGCACCCTTACCGAAATCGAGCCTGTGGAGGTCAACGAACCCGAAGCTGAAGACGTTGAAGCCGAAGAAATTGACTCTGCACAAGTCGAGCCGGAGCTGAGCGACGACGAGGTGCGCGACAGTCTGTTAGGCCAGGAACGCCTCGACCTCTGATTCACCCGCCAATCAACACGGAGTAAGCGGCTGCACCTTACCGCAGGGAAGCGACAGATACGCCCCGGTCGGGGTTACGTGCATACGACCGTGCGACCATCGCCGGCCAAGCGCCAAGGCCACAAAGCCCATAGTTGTGCGCAAATTCACTTCAACAGTCGGGCAAATCAGCCGGTCCGGGCCATACAGCATCATATCAACCCCTAATGGTCCGCGATAGTCCGAGCCGAGAATCTCACCGAGTGCCTGCGCCACGGCATAGGCCGTTTCCTGCAGATACGGAGCATTCAATTCTGCGGCAAGCTCATCTTGCGGCGCTATAATATTACCGCCGTAGGCCGTCTGGCCGGAATTAAAAAAGAGCGACAATCCCCTGTATACCACCCCGGAGTCGGTCGCCTCAAAAAGCATTGCGAAATCGCGCACCTTATCGAGTCGCGGTTCAACCATAACCGAGCCTTGGCGGCGCATGGCATCAGCCGCGCGGCGGACCATATTGTCGCGCGTGAGCGTCCGGCAGTCGACCACTCCCCTCCCCGAGCAGCTCCATGGCGACTTCAGAAACCAGTCGTTACCCTCGGGCAGAGCCGAAACATCGTCAACCTCAATGGGCGCCGGAGGCAGTCCATACGGCAAGCGGCCCGCAAGCAAAGAATGNAGCTTCAACGCCGTGCGCCGNTGCGAAAGCATNCGAATCCGATCAACGTCGGGAAACGGCCCCGCGCATCCTACCTTGCAAAACAGCGCCCGGGCATGGCGACTCCAGCCCCATGGAGCCGGACTTCCTTCAATATCGAGGCCAACGTCAAGCCCCTGCGCATCAAGCCAGCGGCGGTCAACGCCCGGCGCTATTATATTGTCGCCGGCATCGGCAAGCCATGCCGGAATCACCGCCAACGCCGACCGGAAGGCCACCACGCTCTTCGGCGGAGTGAAATTGGCTATGCCCGCGGCTAACGCCAGGTCATTCTCGGGATTGAAAAGATGGAGCCTCACAAACTCCTTATACGCTCTTGGCCATCAGGTCGAAGGCCGATGCCGAAGTAACCTCAACGTTTGTGAAATGGCCTATGATCAACGGCTTATCCTTGGAAATCAGCACTTCGGGGTCAACCTCTGGCGAATCCCACTCAGTGCGGCCTATGTAGAATTCCGGTTCCTCGCGGTCAACGATTACACGGAGCTTCTTGCCAACTTTCGCTGCCTGAATTTCCGTTGAAATCTCTTCCTGTACGGCCATCAGCGCGTCAAGTCGCGCCTGCTTGACCTCCTCCGGAGTGGCATCCTTAAAGTTCTTGGCCGCATAGGTATCCTCTTCCTCGCAATAGGCAAACGCCCCCATGCGCTCAAAGCGGGCCTCGCGAACAAAGTCCATCAGTTCGTCGAACTCCTTATCGCCCTCGCCTGGGAAACCGACCATCAGGGTAGTGCGCAAATGCAGGTCGGGCACCCGGCGGCGCATCTCGGCAATCAGCTCGCGGGTACGCGCCGAGTCGATATGGCGCCGCATGTTCTTCAACACCGGGTCTGAAATATGTTGCAGCGCAATGTCGAGATAGTTGCATACGTTGCGCCGCGAAGCCATAACATCCATCACCTCCATGGGAAAATCGGAGGGATAGGCATAGTGCAGACGCAGCCACTCAACACCTGGAATGTCGGCAAGGCGCTCAACCAGCTCGGGTAGCAACACCTTATTGCCCTGCAAATCGCGGCCGTATGAGCTAAGGTCCTGAGCTACTACGTTAAACTCCTTGACTCCGCGGTCAACGAGCCGGCGCACTTCATCTTCAATCGACTCCGGAGTGCGGCTGTGCATGCGGCCGGTAATCAGGGGAATGGCACAGAAAGCGCAGAAACGGTCACACCCCTCGGCGATCTTCAGATATGCCTGATGTGGCGGCGTTGTAATCACGCGGTCGGTAAACGATTCATCGGCCTCAACGCCCGAAACCTGCTCTACAATCTTGGGCCAATCGAACTTNCCNTACCAGGCNTCAACTTCGGGGAGCTCCGCGGGAAGCTCCTTGGCATAGCGTTCGCTCAAGCAGCCGAACACCATTATTTTGCCTACACGGCGGCGTTTTTTTGCCTCGGCTGCGGCAAGAATGGTGTTTATCGACTCCTCCTTTGCGTCGCCAATGAAGCCGCAAGTGTTGATAACCACCGCATCGGCGCGCTCGGAGGGGTTTTCGCTGATTCTGGCCTCAATGCCCTCTTTGGCCAACATTGCCATCAAGCGCTCGGTGTCCACAAGGTTTTTAAAACAGCCGAGCGAAACAATGTTTACGCGCTTCTTCATTTATCGGAATTGGCAAACAGAGAGTCAACGAATGCCTCCTTGTTAAACACCTGCAGGTCGTCGATACCCTCACCCAAGCCGATATAGCGCACGGGAATACGCATCTGGTCGGAAATACCGATAACCACCCCACCCTTGGCGGTGCCGTCGAGTTTGGTCACGGCCAGAGCCGTAACGGTGGTTGCCTGCGAGAACTGGCGGGCCTGCTCAAAGGCATTTTGCCCCGTGGAGCCGTCCAGAACCAGCAGAACTTCGTCGGGGGCATCGGCCACGAGCTTTTGCATCACGCGGCGAATCTTTGTCAGTTCCTCCATCAGCGGCTTTTTGTTGTGGAGGCGGCCGGCGGTGTCGATTATANCNACGTCGGCATTCTGGGCANTAGCGCTCTGCAGCGTATCGAACGCAACCNCCGCAGGGTCTGCGCCAAGCTTTTGCTTAACNATNGCNACGCCCGAGCGTTCAGCCCACACGTCGAGCTGCTCGGTGGCTGCCGCGCGGAACGTATCGGCNGCGCCGATAACAACCTTGTTGCCCGCCTTTTTAAAGAGGTTGGCNAGTTTGCCGATNGTNGTGGTCTTGCCGGCTCCGTTCACACCCACNACCATAATTACATANGGGCGNCGTGAACCCTCGGGCAGCCTGAAGTTTTCGTCGGGGGCATTGAGGTCCGCGCGGTCGTTTTCGGCGAGCATGTCGGCAATCTCGCTGCGAAGCATGGCGTTGAGTTCCGAAGTGTTGACATATTTGTCGCGACTCACGCGCGAACGTATGCGGTCAATAATCTTGACCGTAGTTTCCACGCCAACGTCCGACGTTATGAAAATTTCCTCGAGTTCGTCGAGAAAATCATCGTCAATAGTACTGTGGCCTGCCAGGGTGCGTTTCAGCTTGCCCCAGAAGCCTTCTTTGGTTTGTTCGAGCCCTTTGTCGAGAGTCTCCTTTTTCTTTTCGCGAGAAAAGATTTTATCAAAAAGTCCCATAATGGCTGCAAAGTTACGAAATAATTAGTAATTTGTAATTAGGAATTAGTAATTTTTTGTGGCGACACCGTCAAGCAGTTTAGACATTATCTAAATTTCAAAAACTTAGTGAAACATTGTTAAAGGTTCGGCAATTTGCGCGTTTCAGGCGATTTTTCGCAAAAATGTTTCACGATTTCACAAAACTATCTCGCTAATTCACAGTAACTTAATCAAACCACACCGGTAAAATCTTAACTATTTGATTTTCAGCAGAATTTCGGATAATTTTAAATTCCAAATTTTTTAACACTTTTTTTTCAACAAAAAAATTTAGAACTTTGCATCGCTTTACTACCACCCCCCTTTTGTAGAAATGGAACTGACCCCTGACAAAAAATGGGAGGAATGTTGTCGGCTTTTTCGCGACAATCTTTCGCCCGAGCAATACGACTGCTGGTTCAAGCCCGCGCAGTTTATGAGTTTCAGCGACCAAACGCTGAGAATAGTTGTGCCGTCGGCATACTTCAAGGAACAACTCGAAGCAACGTATCTTCCGCTGCTTTCTACCGTATTGCGCAGGGTTTATGGTAACGACGTAAAGCTTTTCTACCACTATCAGGTTGTCAGCGGCCAAAAGGGGGCCGACGTTGCCGAATCTTCAAGCAAACCGTCGGCAGCCGTAGCCAACCGCGCAAACGCCGCCAATCCGTTTGCCGCCAAAGACGAAGACGAAATCGACTCGCAGCTCAACCCGCGATATAATTTCGACAACTTCTGCACCGGCGAATGCAACCTACTGGCCAGCACCATAGGCCGCGCCATCGCCAAGAATCCGTCGCAGCAGACCTATAATCCTCTGTTTGTATTCGGCCCTCCCGGTGTTGGCAAAACCCACCTCGCTCAGGCTATCGGCATAGGCATCAAAGAGACCAAACCCACNGCAAGGGTGCTCTACGTTACCGCCCGCCTCTTCGAAAGCCAATATACCGCCGCCAATGCCCGGGGCAAAATTAACGATTTCATCGCTTTCTACCAAGGAATCGACACTCTTATTATNGACGACATTCAAGACTTCATCGGTAANCCCGGAACNCAGCGCACNTTCTTCCACATTTTCAACCACCTCCATCTCAACTCAAAACAGCTGATTATGACCAGCGACGTCCGCCCCTCGGAGATGGACAACATGGAAGAACGCCTGCTCTCGCGCTTCAAGTGGGGCATGACCTGCGAACTCTTACGCCCCGACTACGACATGCGCATCAAGGTTCTCCGCCGCATGGCCGAACAGGAAGGCATCGACCTGCCCGACGACGTTGTTAACTACATTGCCGAAAACGTGACCAAAAGCTTCCGCGAACTCGAAGGAATCATGGTTTCGCTCGTTGCCAACGCCGCAATCAAAAACGTTGCCATCAACCTTGAGCTCGCCGAAAAGGTTATTGCCAACAGCGTTAAGATTCGTCGCCAGACCGTAAACTTTGAAATGATTGCCGAACAGGTCAGCTCCTATTATAATATAGCCGCCGACGACCTCTTCACCCGCTCACGCAAACGCGAAATCAACGATGCGCGCCAGATTGTCATGTACATGACCAAGAAACACACCCAGCTGTCGCTCTCGGCCATCGGTTCGCGCTTGAGCCGCAACCATGCCACTGTTCTCCACGCGGTTAGCACCATTGAAAACCGCCTGGCAACCGAGCCGCAGCTCCGCTCCGACATCGCCGCTCTGGAAAAAGCCCTTTCGCCCCGAGGTTAACTTTTTATTCCATAAGTTTGTTATTACTGCAAAATTGACTAATTTTGCACAAACGTTTCAACTTATGGACAAATCACTTCAGATCTATTGCGCCAACCTNGGCGAATACATNACCGTTGAGGGTGGCGANACCCTCGGCGAAATNNCCGACCGCNTGCAACCGCGCCTGGGNTTCACCCCCATCTGCGCCCACGTCAACAACAAAAACGAAGGGCTGCAATTCAGGGTTTTCATGCCCAAAAAGGTCGAGTTCATGGATGTTACGACTCCCTGCGGCTCACGCACCTACGTGCGCTCGCTCTGCATGATGCTCTACCGCGCGGTGCGCAGCCTCTTTCCGGCCACAACCCTTAAAATCGAACACGCCATCGGCAACGGCTGGTTCTGTCGCCTGAGCCCCACAGTTAAAATCACTCCGGCAGTCATTGCCTCGCTGAAAGCCGAACTGCAGCGCCTTCATGCCGCCAACCTCCCCTTCGAGTTTTTCGAGCAACTTACCGGCGACGTAATCGAGCTGTTCAGCAAACAGGGTCTCAACGAAAAAGTTATGCTGCTCGAAAGCCTGCGTCCGCTCTACTCGAAATATTTCCGCCTCGAAGGGCTGGCCGACAGCTACTACGGCTGCCTCGCCCCGTCGACCGGCGCCATTGACCGCTTTGACATCGAACCCTACGAAGATGGCTTCATACTCTTGGGCCGCGAAGAAAAATGCGAGCCNCAGGCNAAAATGTTTCGTGCCTTTACCGACTATTTNCTTTTCAACCACATAGTCGGAGTGTCAAACGTTGGCGAGATGAATATGGTTGTCGACAAAGGCGATGCCCGCTCGCTTATCAACGTGGCCGAAGCGCTCCATAACAACAAAATAGCCCGCATAGCCGACGACATAACCCGCCGCTACGAAGAGGGCGGCGCGCGCATAGTGCTGGTTGCCGGGCCCTCGTCGTCGGGCAAGACAACCTTTACCAAGCGCCTGGCCATTCAGCTGATGACCAACCTGCTGGAGCCGCAAATGATTTCGCTCGACGACTACTTTGTTGACCGCAACAAAACGCCGCTCGACGAAAACGGAGAGTACGACTACGAATCGCTCCACGCCCTCGACCTCGACACCTTCAACTCCGACCTCGAAGCACTGCTCCGCGGCGAGGAAGTGGAACTCCCAACCTATAACTTCGCCAAAGGATGCAGGGAATATCTCGGCAAGAAAATTTCGCTGAAGGGACGGAGCATTCTGCTCATTGAGGGCATCCACGGCCTGAATCCGAAGCTGACCGAGCGCATTGCCGCCGACATGAAATATAAGGTATACGTAAGCGCCCTCACAACCATTAGCCTCGACAACCACAACTGGGTGCCGACGACCGACAACCGGCTTTTGCGACGCATTATTCGCGACAACGCATATCGCGGCGTCGACGCCTCCGAAACCATCCGCCGCTGGGCATCGGTGCGTCGCGGCGAAGAAAAGTGGATTTTCCCCTTCCNGGAAAACGCCGACGCAATGTTTAACTCGTCGCTGCTCTTCGAACTCGGAGTGCTCAAGGAGCGCGGCGAGGAGCTGCTGAAACGTGTGCCGCAAGATGAGCCGGAATATGCCGAAGCCTACCGTCTGCGCAAGTTCCTGAGCTACTTCAAGTCTATCGACGAACGCTTCATACCTTCAACTNCGCTTATCCGCGAATTTATCGGCGGATCGAGCTTCAATTACTGAATATGACCCCACGAGAAAAAGTTGATGAGCTGCGCCGCCAGCTTAACCGCCACAATCATTTATACTATGTGTTAAACGCGCCGGAAATCTCCGACCGCGAATTCGACATGATGCTCAAGGAGCTCGAACGCCTGGAACGCGAGCACCCCGAGCTTGACGATCCCCTGTCGCCGACACATCGCGTGGGCTCCGACCTGTCGCAATCGTTCGAGCAGGCCGAACATATCCGCGCCATGCTTTCGCTCGCCAATACCTACAGCATTGACGAAGTCGACAAATGGGTTACCTCGCTCCACACCTTCCTTGGCGATGGCGAACAGATTCCGATTGTCGGAGAAATGAAGTTCGACGGCACCTCGATTTCGCTCATCTACGAAAACGGCCGCCTGGTGCGGGCCGTTACGCGCGGCGACGGCACCCGCGGCGATGTGGTTACCGAAAATGTTAAGACCATACGCTCCATACCCCTCGAAATTCCCGCAGAAACAGGCCGCCCCGACTCTTTTGAAATCCGCGGGGAGATTCTGCTCCCATGGCAGGCATTTTACCGCCTGAACCGGCAGCGCGAGCTCGACGGCGAACCGCTTTTTACCATCCCGCGCAACGCCGCTTCGGGCACCCTGAAGCTGCAGAACTCCGCCGAAGTTGCCCGCCGAGGTCTCGACGCCTACTTCTACTATGTGCTCTCCGACAACCTGCCGTTCGCCACTCATTTCGACAACATCCAGGACGCCACATCTCGGGGATTCAAAATCAC
>WFLX010083408.1_pt1 | contig 12155 bp, 11 predicted proteins | sample 4967041 | NCBI WGS metagenome assembly WFLX01 (sample SAMN12857096, study PRJNA449069) | gut metagenome | isolation source: stool from male and female vole | host: Microtus ochrogaster | place: USA:Florida | collected 2017 | reverse complement strand
CGGAATGTAGGATATATCCGTATTGTTTCTCCTGCATCTGGTCTGCCATCCCCATCACCCATCTTTTCATCATCAATCCGATAAGTTACAAGAGACAATGTTGGTTTGCGATCCTTATCTGTCAGACTATAAGCACTAAAAATATCAACATTTCCATTTGTAGAAGCAATTAAATCACCAAAGAGTTCTTCTTTACTGGATATTTCGCGGCAAGAAATCAAACGAGATATTGCTCCTGCAACCAATGNANNAGCNATAGATNTGCCATNTAGAGATTTGTATTGTCCATTAGGAAAAGTACTTAAAATACTAGTCCCAGGTGCTCTGAGTTCATAATTGTATAATTCCGCATGTGCAGAGGTAAAACGTCCATCATGATCAAAATTTGAGAAAGGAGCAAGCGAACCTTGTACAGAAGAAGATGCTTCTACTCCTAGTACAAATGAATATGCAGCTGGGAAACATGNCAAANTTTCNTCNGGATATCTATTATTANNAGGACACTTATTGANCAAACAATATTGATTTTTAATGCACAAGTTTTCATTACCGGCTGCTGCCACAAGTATAGCCTTCTGATAAGCTTTTCCAAGTGCATCTCGTTCTGCCATAGAATCTGAATATCCACCAAAAGACATGGAAATTATGTCTGCTCCGTTTGCAACGGCATAATCTATACCTTTAATTATAGTAGCAATATCGCCAGTTCCATTGCTCTGAAGAACAGCTACAGGCATAATCAATGCATCCGGGTTTGCTCCAGTAATTCCTATACCATTACCACCAACAGCAGCAGCGATACCTGCGCAGTGAGTACCATGACCGTTGTTGTCACGCATACGTGCAGACTGGTTTACGAAATCCCAACCATGGATATCATCAGTGAAACCATTAGCATCATCATCGCGATCCTCTGATCCATTGGCTTCGATTTCATTCGTCCAAATGTTTGCGGTAAGGTCGGGGTGCTCAATGTCAACACCAGTATCAAGGATTGCTATAATCGGTCGCTTATTAGTGATGGTTGGTACTTGCCACAATTTGTCGAGACCTATGGCAGACGGCCCCCATTGTTGGGAATAAAGTGGATCTGAAGAGTAATCAGATTCGCCCGATGAACATGCATACACTGTATAGTTAGGTTCTGCATATTCCACTTCAGGAAGAGCTGCAAACTCTTCTGCCACCTCTATTAGGTTCGCTGTCTTGGAAGCATCTAAGCGCACAAGATATAAACTTGAGAGGTCTGCATCGTTGACCTCTTTTCCATTAAAAGCCTTTGTTCGTTTCTGAAGAGGAGTTACTTGTGCTCCAGTAAGCGGCATAAGTTCTTCGGAAACATTTGCAGAATACTTGTCAAGTAAATTGTTCAGTGACTGTGCAGAAGCGGAAGCTTTTACCTTTCCTTTAGCACATTTCAATTTAGGACTCGCACTTCCCTCTGTCTTGAACTTGATTATAAGCTCACCCGGACGATAGTCAAAGGCTGAAAAACGAGGATTTGGAACTTTGTTTACCTCATATTGACCATCATAGAGATTATGAGCGTTTAGTTCTATGGTTCCAGTAGCAGCTATAGCAACTGCCATAGTAATCGCACATTTTAATTTCATAATTTATAGGTTTATTAAGTTGCTCAATGTTTGAAAATAAGGAATTTTATTCATTAACTTTTTTAATTTGAAGATTTTCTTGAAGAAAGTCAATTATCTTCGGCTTTATCTCAAAATCAATTTCGTTATGCTTAATTATATGAATCATTCGTGTTTTTGCTGAAATTTCGTCATCTTTTGTGAGAAAAGATTTGATTTCTTTAGGACATTGTTTCATAGTAGATTCCTTGACTCCGTTTTTATCAGCGATCAACACCACATCTCCCAGTTCCTTATGTTCGGGAGATGGTATCAAAACATAGAGCGGTTCAGATGAATCAATGGAGAAAACTGTAAAAAGGCTGAACATTTGATCTTCATTTAAAATACCACCTGAATTTAACGGATATAATAATTGGGAACGTAGCATAGTGTTTATTATTTTGTTATATATGTTATGACTATCTCTTTAGCATACATTCTTTTATCCATGTGGTCAAGAGTAACACTCCCTCCGAATTTCACATGAAAATGACATGGACAATTTGTCGCTGGTTCATCAAACTTCATATTCCCTTCCCCTGAAAAAATATATTCTGTGGGAAAATGTACTGGCTCAATGATATTCTTCTCGACTTTTTCAATAGTATCTTCCAAAATGGAAAATTTTTCAAAAGAGTGAGGGTAGAAACCATCATCTTTCCATTCTAATTGAGGTTTGAAGATTTTTCTAATATTTGGATGGGCATATAAATATTTTTCAATCTCGTTAGCAATTTCTGTTTTGTCCATCTAATTGTAAGTTGCTCCGAGATTCCTTACGGAAGCGTTAGTTCATTATACAAAAAAAGCGTAGGAATCTGTATCTGTTACCGTCCTACACCTTGAGGCTTCTCGCATTGCCCTTTAGAAGTCGGACGGCAACGCAGAAGCCCACGCTTGTATATGCAACTATAGCATCAGTCTTGCCATCTTCACAGATAGCAAGATTGATGTCGGATGTAGCATATCCATATGGGCGTCTACCGTTGCTCAATCCTTGACTTCTAAATGAATTTTGCGAGAATTCCAAGGTGTCAAGAATCAGCGTGGATAAACGCTTTTCTAATATGTAGTTATGGACTTTACAAGATAAAGTCCATACAGACCCACCTCTCTTAACCCCAGACCGGGGCTTCTGAAAAGCGGTCTGCATTTGCAAAATTAAACAAAAAGTATCTCTTGTGCAAATTTATCCAATCAATTTTTGCTGAATTAATACATTTTTTTTCGCTCCTAATTTTCACAGGAAAAGACAATAGAGAGAAAAGTCAGAATAATGATGAATACATTCATATTTGGTATTCAATTATTTTTTCAACCTTTTACATCCAAAGTATTGTGTAAAATGTTTATAATTTGTATCTTTGCAAATCTAAAACGACTATACTATGGCAATGACNATTAAAACNACTCCTGAACTNTGGGGTGAAGACGCAAGGAGTTTCATTGAGGAGGCAGAGCGTAATNGCGCATTNCCNACTCCCAAATTATCCGAATCGCGCCGCAAAGTTNTTTCTGCTATGTGGGAAAACACAAGAAAAATGATATTCCCTCCACGCAAAGATTAACTATGGCGCATTTCAACTTTGTTGAGAACTCATTTATGGTTCGATATACGAAAGAGGTTGCAGACTACTGTGACCCCTTTTGTTGTGGAGATTCTGATTTGGACGAGTTTTTCAAATATGATGTATTCCTTTATGAGAAGGAATTGCTAAGTAAGGCATTTTGTTGGATTAGTAATGATAATCCCAAAGAGATTTTGGCCATCGCCACCCTCTCTTTTGATAGTATAAAAGCTAATGCTCTTGATAAATCCTCTCGAAATTCTCTCCAACGCAAAATCCCATATAGAAAGCAACATCGTAGTTATCCGGCAGTCCTAATTGGACGTTTAGGTGTCAATGCCAAATATCAGGGTAGTGGATTTAATATCGGGAGTCAATTGATGTCTGTTCTCAAAGAATCTTTTGTTGATGAAAACAATAAAGCGTCTTGTCGATATATGATTGTTGATGCCTATAATNCTGAGCNGACTCTCNATTATTATNAGAAGAATGGATTCAAGCCCTTGTATAANACAATTGAAAGCGAAAAAGAAGCATTTAATATNCCNANAGAAGAACGATNAAGAAGTCGCATACTATTCTTCGATTTGAAAACTATAGTTATGCACTAATAGATTTTATATAAAATTCCCTCAAAATCCCCTCTGCTCCTCTGAATGATATCATATAGAGGAGCTGAGGGGATTTCTATTTGAGTTTGNGGACGGTGGGGATGAGCTGGCGGANCTTTTNNCCGAAGCNGACTTTNTNGGATTTNGAGGCNGGNTCGTAGGATTCTACNACNCCTTCNCCGAANATGCGGTGGGTGACTTTGGTTCCGGCTGTCCAGACACTATTATCGCCTCCGCCTAACTCTTCATCGAGGGTGCGGACCATATTCTTTGTGCCTTCAAGAAGAGTCTTGTCTGGGTTGCCTTCAACGCGGATTAATCCTTGTTNTATNTNGGAGATGAATCTGGAGGGATATTTCAAAGCTCAGATTTCGTTAAGATAGCCTTCCGAATCACTCATATAGAGCATATCTTTTGCTCGAGTCACTGCAACATACATCAACCGGCGTTCCTCCTCTTCGCCATCTATACGGCGGTCACGGATGGAGCGATGGTTAGGAAAGACTCCTTCCGTCAGCCCCATAATGAAGACATTGGGATATTCCAGACCCTTAGCTTGATGTATGGTCATAAGGCGCACTTTGTCTTTGTCTTCCTGATGGTCAGTGTTGGTGTATAGTGCAATCTCTCCTAAGTAATGATAAAGATCTGACTCTCCATCCTCAAATCTTGTGGCTTCAAATTCTATCATGGAGTTGATGAGCTCGGCTACATTTTCGAGACGCTCTTCCTCCTCGTCGGTGCGATACATAGTGTCGAGTCCGCTTGTCTGCATAAGGCGTTCCGTGAGGTCAGAAACCTTCAGACCTTCTGCAATGGAGCGTGCATTTTCTATAAGAGTGATGAAATCGCGAATCGGTTTTTTNCNNAAAGCGGGTTCACNGATATGCCTTCTCAGNGTCGGGTATAGATAGTCGCCTTCAGAATCGGCAATCTGCTTGAGTTTTCCGAGAGTCACGCTTCCAAACTTGCGGGCCGGAATATTGACAATGCGTGTGAAAGCCATGTCATCATTTTCATTCGCCGTAAGCCTGAGATAGCTGATGATATCTTTTATCTCCTTACGCTCAAAGAAACGGACTCCACCCCATACAGTATAGGGAATTTTTCTTTTCAGCAGAGCCTGCTCAATGCGACGTGACAGAAACGAACTTCTATAAAGGACTGCGTAATCGATAAACCGGTTTCCTTCAAGAGCACCATTCTCAATGATTCCAGCTATCTTTTCCGCCTCCTCGCTTTCGCTCTTGCAGTGCATCCACATAGGTAGCCGCTCGTTGAGTCGAACGGCAGTCAGTTCCTTTCTGATACGGTTCTTATTATGAGCTATGATGCTATTTGCAACTGCAAGGATGTCGGGAGTGCTTCGATAGTTGAGGTCGAGGATAATATCCGTATCAGCCTTGAAATTGACGAAGGTCTTGGGGGAAGCTCCACGCCATTCGTAGATGGCCTGGTCAGGGTCGCCTACCACAAAAAGATTGCCATGATGGGAAGCAAGGATTTCAATCAGTTTCCAATCATCGCCACTGCAGTCTTGCACCTCATCTACCATAATGTAGTTGAGTTTCTCGCACCAATATTTCCGCGCATCCGAGAAATGGGTGAGGACGTAGGTGGCCATATATATGATATCATCGTAGTCGAGAGCAAATTGCTTGCGCTGCAACTGAATGTATCTGACCTTGACATCGGGAGCGCCTATAGGAGCTCCGGGCATCAGATATTTGGCAATGTATCCGTCGGGGTCATATCCTTTCAGAGCCGCCACGTCTTTAAGAAGACGCTCGGCAGTATTCTTCTTTCTGTCTACCCCAAATTCCTGCATAGCCTCCTTGGCGAGGTCTTTGGCATCAGTCTCATCGATAATAGTGAAATTTTTGGGGTAGCCAAGCTTGTAGATTTCGCGTCGAAGAAGCTTGACGCAGAAGCTATGGATGGTGCAAATGAGATCGTTGACATTGCCTCGGTCTACCATACCGGCAATGCGGTGCTTCATCTCCTGGGCTGCCTTATTGGTGAATGTAAGGCATAGGACATTGCCGGGGGAAATGCCAAGTTCATTTACGAGAAAAGCAAAGCGATGGGCGAGTACGCGGGTTTTGCCGGAGCCTGCTCCAGCCACNACGCGGACGCGTCCTTCTGTGGCCTCCATGGCCTGGGATTGCTTTTCGTTGAGATTCATGTTTACTTCGGACTTACGTCCTCAGCACAGAGTTGAGGACGAGATTTATTTTTTATTNAGGAGNGCTATGGCGAGGGAGGAGATNCCTTCGCGGCGCCCGGTNAAGCCGAGTCGTTCCGTNGTNGTGGCTTTTACTGAGACTTGGTCGGCTTCAACCCCCATTACTGAGGCGAGTGTCTGGCGCATTTCGTCGATGTANGGACGGAATTTNGGNGCNTCAGCNCAAATCGTGATGTCACAGTTGACGAGGTCATACCCATTGCTATGGATGAGCTCCATCACATGGCGGAGCAAAATCTTGCTGTCGATGCCTTTATAGCGAGGGTCGGAGTCAGGAAAATGCTTCCCTATGTCGCCGAGAGCGAGAGCACCNAGCAGGGCNTCGCAAAGGGCATGGATAGCCACATCAGCGTCGCTATGGCCGAGTAGACCGTGGGTATGTGGGATTTTGATGCCGCAGATCCAGAGGTCGCGGTCTTCTACAAGACGATGCACGTCGTAGCCTTGGCCGATCCTTAACATGGTTTATGGGTTTATAGGTTTATAAGTTTAGCGGCGGCGCTTGCCGAGNAGGTCGCGGATGCCGTCCATGTCGAAGCTCAGGGTGAANCGCATNGTNTGGTCGAGAGGTGAGCTTTGGGCAGTGGCGAGCATATAGGAGGCATCNAGGCGCACTACATTGAGTGAGAATCCAGCTCCGAATCCAAAATAGCTACGTCCGCCTTTCATTGCGTTCTCGTAGTTATAGCCCATGCGCACAAAAAACTGCTCATTGTAGGAATATTCGCCGCCAATAGAGACATTGATTTCCTTGAGCTCTTCGGAGAAACCGCCCGGAGCATCGCTGAAACTCTTGAAAATACCCGAAATAGGAGACATTGTCTCCCATTTCTGAAGTGCTTCCTCATAAGCTGCCGCATTCTGTGCCTCATCCTTGTTGGGATCGTAGTATGCACCACCTGAATTCAGGTAGTCGCTTTCTCGGGGCTTTGTAGGCACGAGGAGTTTGTTGAGGTCAAGACCTATTGAGAGGAGATTGTAGTCGGCAAGTGGGAAGGTGAAGTTTGTGCCGAGTCGGAGATTGGTAGGAAGATAATANTAGTTNGTGCCNTGGTCNTANCTAACCTTCGAGCCNATATTGCTGATATTGAANCCCCAGCTCCATTGGCATTCGCTTCTTCCNATCATCGGATAAGTNGTGTAATATCCGCTNAGGTCGACNGCAAANGCCGAGCCNGCNGTNTTNGTGTCGCCAGAGTATGAGTCNTCATAAGAGAGGTCAGACAAAATATAGCGAAGCACNACGCCCATACCGAATTTCTCANTCAGTTTNCTGGAATATCNGANATCNACAGCAANCTCNTNGGNNTTGATGGNGTTNGCACCCACACTTTGGTCTACGATTACCTCACCAAGAGAGAAGTAACGCAGCGAAGCACTGATAGCCTGATTGTCGGAACTGCCAAGCTTAAGATAGCCGCTCACATCAGCGAGGAAGATATCGTTGACAATCTTTCTCAACCATGGGGTATAGCTGATACCTACGCCACCGGCTGAATAAGCGAAAGCGTATTTTGAAGGATTCCAGAATTGGGCATTTATGTCGGCATCAGTGGCTGCACCAAGGTTTCCCATGGCGCTTCCTCGAGCGTCAGGAGTGATACTAAGAGTAGTAACACCGGTCTGGACCGGATTGAACTCATTGTCTTTTATGTCGTTGCCGCTTTCAGCTGCAGCATAAGATGCGCAGAGAGCGGCTGCAATAGTGCATAAGGTTCTTGAAGTTGTCATAATTGAATAACGTGAAGACTATGAGTTTTATTTTAAGGTAGGAGAAGATTAGCGGATATTGAAGGATAGTGAGTCGGAATCGTTGAGGGAGAGGTGGACCCGCATATCGGGCGTCACTTGCGGACCTGCATCCGAAATTCCGATAAGAATTATGTCGCCCATCTTTAGGGCATTGTCGCGGCTTACGGCAGCTACTATATCCTCGATGGAAGGGAAGAGAGTTTCGGAGGTCCATGAAGCTTCGATAGCGCCATCTTTAGATTCGATAGACATCCCTATATGGGATGCCTTGCATTCCTCTAAAGTGGAATTTGTGAATTTTCCCAATGCCAAAGCTCGGTCATAGCTGATGGCTTGCGACCATGGAAGTCCAGCTTGCCTGTAATGCTCAAGCAAATCAGAAGCTACAAACAGAATGGCAGGGGCGGCCGCCTCTACATACCGGCTGACAAATCTTGGGGCTATCCCTTTGCCAAGTCTTCCGATTCTTATAGCCAACGCCATCCTTGCTTGGAAATTGCCAGCAAAGTCAGGCACGAAGAAAGGATTGCCTCCCTGCAAGATTGCTGCTTGGGAAATTAATGTCCAAACCGGGCTGGAAGGCTTGCTTCCGTCGGAAGAAGAAAGAAGATCGTTTACAATAGCGTAGATTGTCATTTTGCTGGGATTGCAATTTTTTTAGTGTGTGTAGTAGAGAGTCCTTCTTCAGCAGAGACAGTGGCACGAAGGCTGTAGATGCCTCTTGGGAGTCTGCTACCATTCGAATCATTCAGATCCCATACGAAAGAGAATGTGCTTTCGCTGTTGGAATAAGCCTTGCGGTCGGAGCTCCAAAGCAGATTGCCCGAAAGNTCGAAGCATTCCAANCGGCAATTGAGGGTGCAANGAGCCCTGNCGGTNGTGACCNTNATCGACANNTGGTCTNTCTCCTGGCTATATAAAGAAGAAATCTCCATTACTTCGGNGCGCATGTTGATGCCTACCTTGAAATCAATCTCTTCGCTGCTTGAGNTTCCAGCATTATCCCATACTGTAAGTTTCAACTGGTGGCTTCCCGGCTCGAGGTTGACAAGAGGATATGCAATGCTTCCCTTTGTCTCGTCGGTAGGGTCAGGCTTGAAGTAATTGCTCACGTCGTCATATACCTTCTTTGCATCAAGAGTGAGAGTCATCTTGTGGCCAATAGCAGCATCTGAAATGTTGATGCCACTCTCGTCGCCGAAGACAGCTACAGCTACAGGATTGGAGTGAACGGTAGCGCTTTCAGAGGCGGAAGAGGAGACCCGGAAACTTTCTATGGCAGGCCCATCTACATCATCGATTGATGATTCGTCATACCCATATACGTAGAGCATATCAGAAGATCCGTTTGCTTCCGTCTGCAGAGTAGGGTCGTAGGCATAAAGAGAGAGCATTGCAGGTGCAAAGTTATTTGAAATTTCAGAAGGCATAAGTATGGTAGCGGTCCATTCGCCATCAGTCACCATTGCACTTCCCGTAGCGAGTTTGCTTGATCTGTCTTGGTAAGTGGTTTCTACTCCTTTTTCGCCCCAACCATGAGTGAGAATGCTCTTCTCTGCATCGAAAAGAGTGAATTGAATGGGACCGTTGAAAGCCACCACATTGCCATCTGCGTCGGTGACTTTGCCTGAAATCTTGACAGATGATCGGGCCATAAGGACTGGAGCATCTGAATAGTCGGTAGCCACTGGCAAGCCACCGATAGAATCTATTGCAATGGAATGATATGCTACCGGCATGCGCAAAGCGGGGTCGCCAAATAGATGGAAACGCAGCATATTGTCGTCGGGGGTGGCACTTTGGTTTTTGCCAAGCCTTACAATGTCGCCGAGACGTTGCCCTTTGCCTACAGAATCCCTGCGGAAAATTTCCCTTGCTATGGAATTGGAGATAGCTTCATTTTTGTTGATATAGACAGTTCTGCTCGGAGTGACAAGTGCTATGGCGCCGCCGGCAGGATTGGTGAGCATAATCTCAGCGCCACTCATATCATCTGCATCCCACTTGCCAAAGCTACATGTGGCAGCGTAGAGCACAGGCATATGCTGATTTGACATTTCATTGATATCTGTCCACGTCAGAAGCTTTTCGTGTCCCCATTCCTTTGGATTTGCGTGTCCGATATATGTGATGAGCGACACTCCTTCCTTCTGCCACTTCGTGAGCATGCGCTCTTTGGCATCTGNGAATNTCAATCCAGCTCCAGTCTGTTTGCGTTCAAATGCATCAAGATATATGCGCTCATACACGTAGTGGGAGCCTGCGGCAGAGCTCATCATATTATCTATGGCCTTTTGCGACTGCAGCAGATGCTGNGCGAGGTCGCCGTCGTCGGCAATCACCATTACATTGTTGCGCCATGTGCCATAAGAGGGATCAGACAGATAAGATTCGAGTTTTGAAGCCACTACATCAGCTTCGTAGGCTGAAGTGACAGTATATCGGCCTACTCCTANCAGCAGTTTTCTGGAAGGCATGGTGCGCTCAGAAGTCTCGTCTTCAAGCATNGCGATGAAGTCGTCNGTGCAGTATGAGCTCGTCTCAGTCAGTCCGGTCGGTGACTGCCATATCAGAGTGCGTGGATAGCCNGCACGTAGGGTCTCAGGATTTTTCCCTTTCTGATCGTAAGTGGGGCGTCCCATAAGGAGGCAATACCCAAATTGAGTGCCTGAAGGGTCGCTCTGGCTGCGGTCATACCACATCTTTAGCAGTTTTCGGAAAGCGGAGACGTCGGGATTTCCACTTGAAAACTCATTGTAGATCTTTTCGGGTGAAAGCACATGGACTGTCATACCATCGTGGATGCGGTGGAGCTCAGCGATTTGCTCAGCTGCAGGCGCAAAGAGATCAGGAGTTATGATCACCATATTGGGAGTGGGGAGGCCATGAATGTCCTGATTGGAAGCTTGATATTTGCCGGGGATATTCATTCCCTTGGCAGAAGGCTCGAAAGCAATGAATTCATACAGACCTTTGTCTCTGACTGCAATGGAGAGAGTCTTTGATGAAGGATCGAAAGCCCCTTTCACTTCCTTGATATCCCATGGCTTGGTGACATCCCAGACTACAGTCTGTTCTGAGGCCCCGCTTATGGAGTAGGCGGTAGCTGATGATGGGTTGACAAGGAAATGTAATTGGGAGTCATTTAAAGCCAGCTCCCTTTCGTATTCCACTTCAATCCAGTCGAGGCGTGCAATGCTGACAACTCCTCCCTGTGAATACTCAATGCCTACACTCAGGGAATTGTTGACCCCTTCAGCATGCTTCACGGTAGAAGCCACGCGATAGTATTGGTCGCTTGAAGTGACGGCTGCAATCTTGTCATCGGCAGTGGCAGCAAGCCGCTGTCCATTTGCACTGACGATAAAGCTGCTGGGTGCGCCTGTAGTGTTAGCGGCAAATTTAACCCTTATTCTGGCATCTCTGCCGGCATTGTCCGGGAGTTCAAAAGAGAAAGATTGCGACTTATTTGCCTTGAAGTCTTCACCTAAGTAGTCGCGGCCTGAAGTGGCACATTGGAGTATCTCATTTTCATGGATGAGCTGGCAAGTAAATGTGGTCTCCAGCGGCAGACTCCCTATGTCTGAGAGGTCTACTGTCTGCGTCTCTGAAGTGGGAGGCACATTGCTCAGGAAGTAATAAGAAGTGTCTCCATAGGGATTGATGGTATGGTCGAAATGCATCTGATTGGAAGAAGATGCAGCCGGGGCTATGATGCCGGTAGCAAAAAAAGTGATGGAGCCATCGCTTTTGCGTACTACGGGAACCGGCGGAAGATCGTCTGGGAGATCCGTGGTCAGAACTTCCGATATCAACCTGCCTCCATAGCCATATACATACACGGAATTCGGATCGTTGAAGCCGAAATTCTTGAGGGTTTGCTTCGACAAAGTGTGAAGACCTGAAGATGAAACATTAATTTTCACCCATTTCCCATTTGCCAACACAGAAGAGGGGGCGTACTTGCTTGCATCAGCCGCCCATGCGCCAATCGCCGAAAGAATTGCCAAAGAAAGAGTAAGGGCAATTTTGGCGTAATATTTTGATAAGATAGTTAGTTTCACGTTTAATTAACGGATTTAGTTCCTTTATATTGTTGTTCAGAGATAAAGTCGGTCCATTCTTTGCGCGATCCTCCGAAAACGTTGAGGTCGACGGCACCCTTGATTCCTTTCACTGCTCCTTTATGGTTGTGCTGCCAAAAAGTCCAGGGAGCGGAAATGGGATCTTGCGAAAAAGAGCAAATCCAGAGGGAATTTCCCGGGAAAGACTCTGCCATATATTGATAGTAGTCAGTCTTGTTGCAATAAAGAGTAGGGGCGAGTCCACGGAGATTGAGATACTC
>WFLX010058509.1_pt1 | contig 12157 bp, 11 predicted proteins | sample 4967041 | NCBI WGS metagenome assembly WFLX01 (sample SAMN12857096, study PRJNA449069) | gut metagenome | isolation source: stool from male and female vole | host: Microtus ochrogaster | place: USA:Florida | collected 2017 | reverse complement strand
GTAATTGTAAAATTAATGGTTTTTTATTAATTTTACCCCGAATTACATCAAATGCCGATGGCGTTGATTCAGTTAAGACTATGGCAAAAATGAATACAGGCACGATATGCGTGCAAGGTGGTTGGAAACCGGAGAACGGTCAACCACGTGTGCTCCCGATTATCCAGAGCACAACTTTCAAATACTCTACATCAGAACAGATGGCGCGCCTCTTCGACCTTGAAGAGAGCGGATATTTCTATACCCGTCTGGCAAACCCCACTAATGACGCGGTGGCTGCCAAGATAGCTGAGTTGGAGGGTGGAGTGGCTGCTATACTCACTTCTTCAGGTCAGGCTGCTAATTTCTATGCAGTGTTCAACCTATGTGAGAGCGGTGATCATTTCATTTGTTCTTCCGCTATTTACGGAGGTACATTCAACCTTTTCGCAGTTACAATGAAAAAGATGGGTATCGAATGTACGTTTATCAGTCCTAATGCGTCGGAAGAGGAAATTGCAGCTGCCTTCCGCAAGAATACGAAGTTGATTTTTGGAGAGACAATTTCTAATCCGAGCAACGATGTGCTCGACATAGAAAAATTCGCTCGTGTAGCTCATGCCAACGGTGTACCCCTCATCATAGACAATACTTTTGCCACACCGGTAAACTGTCGTCCTTTTGAATGGGGTGCTGACATTGTGACACATTCAACTACAAAGTATATGGATGGCCACGCTACAAGTGTGGGAGGTGTGATTGTTGACAGCGGTAATTTCGATTGGGAAGCAAATGCCGATAAATTCCCCGGGTTGACTACTCCTGACGAGTCATATCACGGTCTAACCTATACCAAAGCTTTCGGCAAGGGAGCCTTCATTACAAAAGCTACTGCACAACTAATGCGAGATTTAGGCTCCATACCTTCACCTCACAATTCTTTCCTGTTGAATATCGGGCTTGAGACCTTGCATCTCCGTATGCCTCGTCATTGTGAAAATGCACAGAAAGTGGCTGAATGGCTCGAGAAGCATCCTAAAGTCAGCTGGGTAAACTATGCAGGACTTCCGGGCAACAAATACTATGAATTGGCAAAAAAACAGATGCCAAACGGCACTTGTGGCGTAATATCGTTCGGATTGAAGGGCACACGAGAGGACGCCATAGAATTTATGGATAAATTGAAGTTCATCTCAATAGTAACCCATGTTGCCGATGCACGTACGTGTGTGCTGCATCCTGCCAGCCATACCCATAGGCAGCTCACCGACGAACAATTGCGTGAAGCCGGAGTCGCTCCGGATCTGGTGCGTCTTTCTGTCGGTATAGAAGATGTAGATGATATAATAGGTGATCTTGAGCAAGCTCTTAAAGACTGAAAAAATTAAAATCTAATAAAACCTGATACATGAAACTGATACAAAAACTTCGGACGATATGTGGAGGTGCATTGCTTATGGCAGTAACTATGACTGCTTGGAGCGCTACACCTAAATATGTGTTTTATTTCATAGGTGACGGCATGGGAGTGGCTCCGGCCATGGCTTCTGTGACTTATGCCCGAAATGTGCTCGGTCAAGAAGAGTTGCCCTTGATGATGACCTTCCCTTATACCGGATTGGCTTTAACTTACTCTGCCAGTTCAGATGTGACTGATTCCGCGGCCGCCGGCACGGCACTCGCAACCGGCTACAAGACCAATAACAGTATGCTGGGAATGACACCCGACACAGTTCCGGTCTATTCCATAGCCAAGACCTTCAAAGATGCCGGATACGGAGTTGGTCTGGTAACCAATGTGGCAGCTGATGATGCAACTCCGGGCGCTTTCTATGCTCATGTGCCAAAACGTTATTATTCCGATCAGATTGACCGTCAGTTTATAGACTCCAATTTTGATTTCCTTGCAGGGGCTGCCTTGACCGGCCTTTATGACAGCAAGGGGAAGTCAAACGGTATCATAGAGGAATATGAAAAGAATAATATAAAGATCATTCATTCTCCTAAGGATGTGGATTTGTCAAAGCGCATGATACTTCTTCAGGAGAATCCTTTCCAGAGTGGCAATACGGGTTATGTGATTGATTCCATTCCCGGTATGATGACTCTCCCCGAGATGACTCAGGCATGTCTTGACTATCTGCGGCAGAAAACTCCGGGCGGTTTTTTCATGATGGTAGAGGGTGGTAATATCGATCATGCGCTTCACGGCAATGATGCACTCACAGCCATTACCGAGATTTATAATTTCAACAATGCGTTGAAGTTAGCCTACGATTTCATGCAGACGCATCCGGAAGAGACTCTGATAGTAGTGACCGCAGACCATGATACCGGCGGTATATCAGTCGGTAACGGCCTGAATGGTTATGTGGCCCATTTTGATGTTTTGAAACATCAGAAGATGTCAAAAGAGATGTTTTCCGATGTTTGCAAGAAGATGCTTGAGGAGGGGAATCCCGGCGGTTGGGAAGGTATGAAGAAATTGCTTGAAGATAAATTCGGATTCTGGAAAGAAGTTCAGATTTCTGCACCGGAGACAGCAGCGTTGGAGAAACTATATCGTCAGGTATTTGAAGAAAAGAGTGGTAAAGATGAGAAATCACTTTACAATGATTTCAATGCTTTTGCTTCCGGAGTTTTCCGTACACTTTCCAATAAAGCTGCCGTAGGTTGGACCACAGGTGCTCACACCGGTAATCCTGTTGGGGTGTATTCGGCGGGTGCAGGAGCAGAAAACTTTTCAAGGGTATTCAATAATATTGAATTGCCCGGGTTGATACTCAAGACCGCAGGTTTTTGACATTTAGTTTACAACAAATAAAAAGGAGCATTGAAATTTCAATGCTCCTTTTTATTTGTTGTAAACTTCTGATATCAATAATTTTCGGGACGGAGTTCGAAGTATGCTTCAGGATGTTTGCAAACCGGGCAAACTTTTGGGGCATCCTTACCGATATGAATATGACCACATTCGCGACACATCCACATACGGTCGTTGTCACGAGAGAATACCAGCCCGTCTTCAATATTCTTAAGAAGAGTGCGGTAACGCTCCATGTGAGTGCGTTCAATTTCACCTACACGCTCAAAAAGACGAGCGATATCGTTGAAACCTTCCTCTTTTGCTATAGCGGCGAAATCTTTGTACATATCCTTGTACTCATATTCCTCACCGGCAGCGGCATCCAAGAGATTTTCCGGAGTGGTGGGTACATCACCGCCATGAAGCAACTTAAACCATATCTTGGCGTGAGTATGTTCATTATGAGCAGTCTCTTCAAAAATAGCACCGATCTGCTGGTATCCATCCTTTTTTGCTTTCTTAGCATAGAAGGAATATTTTACTGCGGCCTGGCTTTCACCGGCAAAGGCAGTTTTCAGACATTCTTCAGTTTTAGATCCTTTTAATTCCATAGTTTATAGTGGAGAAATTTTAAATGAAGGTTACCATGATGTGATAACCTATGTATGATTATCCTACTGTTTGGTTAAGACAAGAACATAATTAACATATACTCTGTTAAAGGGCTCTTTCGATCATTTCGGAAAGCTGGCTTTCAGTTTTATGACCACTCTCACGCATAAGTTCCTGACCCTCTTTGAAAACAATCCAAGTCGGGTATTCATTAAGACGATAAGAAACCTTAAGTTTTCCGTGGGGATCGTCAGCACGCATAATATTGGCTTTACCACTGTATTTTACACGAAGTGTATCAGTTAGATACTTTACGGCAACAGCATCCTGACTGCCGTGATGTTGGAAAACTACGAGTGTGGGTATTGTTTCTTTTATCTTTTCTTCAAATGTTTTCATAATAATAGATAATTGTTTATTTCTATTTTAATAACATCGTTAAAACACTATTTGTTTAAAATTCGAAATCTTTTATTGACGGTCTATTCATTAGTATTTAATTTACCTGTTACTATTATTTCTAACTGTAATTTACCTTAATATCACTTACTATTCTCTTTCACTCCTGGTTACATCAACCTTCCTATAAACACTCCTATATTCTTGTTATTATCAAAAAAGAAAGGGATGGTTGGTGTTTAATTCTGTTCTCGGAGACATTACTTTATATTATTTATAACTCACATAAGTTTTTTATCTTAACTGTATTTTATCTCCGATTTTTTTTATAATTTTAAACCGATTTAATACACAGATAACTTCGTAGAAAGTCATCATCAAAAATGGTAAAGAGTCGTTATCATTAATAAAGACTGACCGCCTCAAAGACACTCATATTCTCTCTTTGGCATATTCCGGTTCCAAATTCTTAATTCAATGGCTCAATGGCTCAAGGACTTGAAGTGCTGCCGATGATCAGAAGTGTGTTAATCTGTTAGGATGAGGCGAGCTTATCCGTAAGGATAACATTTTATCTGTTTTTATACTATCTTATCTCTAATGATAATATTCAGCATATTAAAAATAAAAGTAGAGTAATATGAAAAGTTTCAAACCACAGGCGTGGCTACTGCCACAGCCGGTGCTGATAATCGGCACATACGAGTCAGACGGTACCCCAAATGCGATGAACGCAGCCTGGGGCGGCCAATGGGACAGAAATGAAATCATGATCTCATTGGGTTCGCATGCCACCACCGACAATCTGAACCGTTGCGGTGAATTTACTGTTGCATTTGCTACAGTCGATACGCTTGTATCAGCTGATTATGTTGGTATTGTCAGTGCCCGAAAATCACCTGACAAAATCAAGAAGACAGGTTGGGAATCCAAAAAGGGGGAGCATGTAGACGCGCCGGTATTTGATTGTTTTCCTATGACATTGGAATGTCGCGTAAAGGAGAAGCTGTTTGAATCTCCAACCGGTTATTATCTTATCGCTGAGATTGTAAATATAGTATGTGATGAAAGTTATCTTGCGGCAGACGGTAATCCGGATGTAGAGAAGATGAAGCTTATCACATTCGACCCTGTACATTTTGGCTATATTGAGTTGGGAAACAGAGTTGGCGATGCTTTCTCTGCCGGTAAGGCTTTGAAGTGATCAATAATAATCAGCAGGTTTTCAAAGGATAACTCCACGTTGAAATTGTTATGAAAAAGTTATTGCCGGCTTTCATAGTGCCGATGGTGACATTGGCTCAAGGTGCCTATGCTCACGAAATAAACGGAACTGAGCATGAGTTGACAATCACTGTTACAAATCCAAGCAGTTATCAGAGGGCTGAATTAGCTCAAACTGAAGCAGGGATATTCCGGCAACGGTTCCCGGATGGCTTCATACTGAAGAACTCGTATGGAGAGGAAATACCATATCAGCTTACTTATGATGGAAAGTTTGTTTTTCCTGTGATCCTTGAATCGGAGGGAAAGCAACAATTTAAAATTGCATCAGGCAAACCGAATGAGGTTACGCCAAAAGTATATGGGCGTCACTTCCCGGAGCATAAGGATAATTTCAGTTGGGAGAACGATAAAGGGGCCTATACAGCTTACGGACCGGCTCTGCAGGCTGCCGGAGAACGAGGGTTCGGTTATGATATATGGACAAAATCAGTAGACACCCTTGTGCTTGAAGATCGTTACCGGCTTGATGCCGAGGGACTGTCGATGCATACAGACAACGGAAACGGAATGGATGCTTATATAGTGGCCAGTTCCTTAGGAGGTGGTGCTTCGGCTCTCCTTGATGATAATGGTGATATTGTTTTTCCATGGGCCTGGCAGAAACATGAAGTGCTTGATAACGGTCCGTTACGCATTACAGTAAAGCTTATTTACGGTCCTTCTGTAGTGGTGGCAGACAGCAACGTGGTGGAGACACGCATCATAAGTCTTGATGCCGGATCATGGCTAAACAGAACTGAAGTGTGTTATGATGGTCTGACTGTACCGAGGAAAGTAGTAGCCGGTCCGGTTGTGCATACACAGAATCCGGACGGCTACACTTTAGGGGAAGGGTATGTGGCATACGTGGATTTCACAGAGGATAAAGATGCGGATAACGGGTTGATCTATATTGGCGCCTTGATGCCTGAAAAAGCTGAAAAGACAAGGTTTATTCCAATAAAGGATTCTACCCGCGATGCCACAGGCCACGCTTTAGTGGAGACATCGTATATTCCGGGAGAGAAGCTCGTTTATTATTGGGGCTCTGCCTGGAGCAAAGGTGACCATCCTTCTGATTGGGACACTTATCTTCAACTCACTAAAGATCGATTGGTCACGCCTCTTAAAGTAACTGTAACGAAATGACTCAAATTAAAGTAACTGGAACGGAATGACTCGCACTTACTGTTTTATTTCGTCAGGAGTTGGAGCCGGAGAGGCAGGATTTACAGCGAAAATATAATTATGGCGCTTGAATAAAGCCCAGGCAAGGATGATGCAAACTACAATTCCGCTGAAAATGAATTCAAAAGTCGGTAAAGTGGAATTGAAGATTTTGCGAGCTGCGCCGTCCACAAACGGCACCATCATTATTGATACGTAATTGGCAGAAAGTACATACCCGAAATATTGCGTACCGAGTTTACGGTTGGGTGCCACGTATGTAGTCTTATTGTAAATGATGGGTTGAATTATGCCATAGCCGAATCCTGTAATAAGCGATGATATGGTATAAATCCAGAAATTGTGGGTGAAACCGATGCCGAAGAGTCCTATGGCACAAAGGGCCAGACAGATGAACATAGTGTTTTTACCAAAAATACGTTTTAAGGGAGAAACGATCGCTCCACATACGGCACACATAAGATAATACATAGCAGTGACGACACCTACTTGTGTAGTATTCATTCCGAAGTGCTCCATACAGAAGGGGGCATAATAAGAAATCGAAGTGGTGGCATAAGTCAGGAAAAGATAGAGACAGATAAGACTGACCAGCATCCAGGTGGATCGACTACCCTGGAAATGATAAGGAGTAGGCTTATTTATTTCTTTTTGATTCTTTTCATTATTCACACCATTTTCATTACTGTTTATGATTCTGTATTTATTGACATATCGTTGTGTCATGAAAGGCACGAGTGCCAATGGAATCAGAGGAGTAAGATACACTACGAACGCTGCGTGCCAATGGTGAGCGGCAACAATACCCACATATATATTGGCTATGATGACCATGGCATTTGAAGTGGTGGATTTAAGCCCTAAATCAGCTTGTCGTGAGCTGCCCATGAACCATTCTGAAATGTAACCGGCGGCTATGGGTACCACCAGTCCGCAGCCAATACCTACGAAACATCCTAAAATAATCAACGCCATCATACTGTTGGCGAAGAAACAACCGATACCGGCAAACAAGAAAATTATCAGACCTGTGAGCAGAACGGCAGTCTGGCGAGAGGCTATTGAAATTTTACCGGCTATGAGCACAACCGGAATCATGAATAAGTTTGGCAGTGAAGTCACGAGCTGAGCCTCCATCTCAGATGAATGGAACAGGTCGCGCAGTTTCCCGAGCATAGGCGATACAGCCAGACCGGGCATATTGATTGTCAAGGATATAGATAATATGGCGAGAAGAGACATCAAGGGCATCTTGCCGTCGCCTGAATTGACATACCTCATGGTTGGATCGGTTTTTTTAAAGTGGAAGATTTACATTGGCTTTTATCTTATAACCTCCTCTTCTCTCAGATTGTTTATAGGCAGGTTGGATATTTGTTGATTATTTTAGCTGTAAATCAAGATAACCGAACAGGATAAACAGAGAGGTGCCAAATACTTATCAGTGTTTCAATTTGCAGTGATGACAAACAAAAAAGAATCGAAAAACATTCTATTCATAGAGCGCCGGTCTCATTTTGTTAAAAACAATTATTTTAAAGATTATGGCAGGAATAGGATTCTCCTACAAGAAGTATATAGCTGTAATGGCGTTGCAAATAGTGCTGGTAATGACAGTACTGGATGTGACTCTGGTCAATGTGGCGTTGCCCGTTTTAGCAGATCAATTCCATATCAGCAACTCAACCTCCGTGTGGATGGTAACAGTATATCAGCTTGTAATAACAATGCTCCTGCTTCCTGTGAGCTCAATAGGGGATCTCCATAGCTATAAAAGGACATTCCTGACAGGGGTTGTGATTTTCACATTGTCGTCAGGATTATGTGCCGCTTCACAGAATTTCACAATGGTGGTGATTTCACGTGGCATTCAAGGCATAGGTGCCGCATGTGTGATGGGAGTCAACATAGCTTTGGTGAGACTGATATATCCAAGGGAAATTTTGGGGCGTGGAATGGCACTCAACGCCATGTGCATTGCTATCGCCACCGCTGCCGGACCGACAATAGCCGGAGCTATACTTTCAGTAGCATCCTGGCATTGGCTTTTCCTGATCAATATCCCTCTCGGCATCATAGCCTTTTTTATTGGATGGAGGTTATTGCCACAGAATCCTGTCAAAGAGAATAAGCCTCCTTTTGATTGGGTCAGTGCGTTGGAGAATATGATTGTTTTTGGTTTGATATTTTATGCTTTGGGCAATTTTTCCCGAAAAGGNGATCTGGTATTGAGCGGTGTTATGTTGNNAACGGGTATAGNAGTGGNGGTATTTTATNTCAGACGNCAGTTCGGCCATACACAGCCGTTACTTCCTGTAGATCTCTTCAAGAATTCAATGTATGCAATGAGTATAATGACGTCCGTGTGTTCGTTCATAGCCCAGATCGTTACCATGCTTGCGTTGCCTTTCATGTATCTTAACAGTTATCATTTTTCAGAAATCACCACCGGTTTACTTATGACCCCGTGGCCTTTGGCTACCATGATAGTCTCTCCTATAGCAGCAAGATATGTAGAACGTCATAATCCGGGTGCCACAGCTGCCGTTGGAATGGGAGTATTTATCATAGGTGTGTTGTTGCTTTTACACACGGGGAGTTCACCCCAAGAATGGAACATTGCCTGGAGAATGGCAATATGCGGAGTGGGATTCGGAATGTTTCAGACTCCTAACAATATTGTGATGGTAATGGCTACCCCTGTGCATCGCACCGGTGGTGCTGGTGGTATGCAGAGTACGGCACGACTCGTAGGACAGACACTTGGAGCCACTTTTGTAAGCACAGTATTTGCAATGGTTGCTACAGAATGGAATGCAGTGAGGATATGCCTCTACATCAGCGTGGGTTTCGCTGCCTGTGCGGGTATTTTCAGTTATACGCGCACCTTAGGCCATAAAAAAGAATTACATTTGTAATCGGCAGGTAGTGATAATAGGTAAATTATCAATCGTGACATCTTTGTGGTTATATAACGGAAATCCTCAGATGTGCAAAATATTCCGGACTATAAACCAAATGATGTAAAATGTGATGTAAAGGGTGCATCCGGGTCGCCCCCAGAAAAATTTTCTTGCCGGAGAAAAGGTCTGACAGAAATATTTGGTGAAGATAAGACAAATCAGATAACCAATAGAAAAAATAAGGAACCAATTCTGTCTTAATGCCCCGTAAAAATCACCGTGCAACATAGCATGGGCTGCACGTTGTATTCCACACGAGGGGCATTGTAAACCTGTAAGTAGTTTGACAGGACATTTGGGAAAAAACCTTCCCCACACAGTGCTTTCAGGATCAACCCAGCCATATATGAATAACAGAATAATCACCATCACCACAATAAGGGTGATGGTGACAGACTTTTGTTTGTAGCGTGTGGAATTAAGCCTCATGATTTATTGTTGTGCTCCAAGATCGGCTAATCCGAAACACATAAGTATAACATAAACGATAATCACGAGACCTCCGACAGCAGCTGCTATCACTGACCAGTTCTTAGCTTTACGGGATGCCTCGTAAGCTGCTCCGTAATCACCGGCCGCCCAAAGACCATCAACTTTAGCGGCATACACGATTGCAACAATACCGAAAGGGAGACAGCAGAAGATTGTGGTGAGGATTGCCCAGACAAGATTATTGCTTGGTGGAATCTGAGGAGGGTAGGGTGGAAGGTTCTGGTTATTCATGTCAATTGATTTTGATTGAAACGGTTAAGAATTTGTTTGATGTTTTTTCTTATATATTGCAAATTTAATTAAAAAATATGGAATTAAATAACAAAACTGAGTAGATGTTGATAATTATAATTGTAGTGTAGATGTGAACTTCATAAACTAACTATTAAATCAACACCCACTCCTGTTCGAAAAAATTAACAGGAATGGGTGTTAATAAATATGTTATGAAAAAATAGGGTAGATTCAGGCGACGCATTTGATTCCGAGCCATACCATGAGAAGACCGAGAGCAACGGAAGGAACAATATAACAGATGAATTTCCACCATTCACCTTTCTGGATCATAGCGAAGCTGTCATGACTGAATGAGGAGAAAGTAGTGAAACCTCCGCAGAAACCGGAGATAAGGAGTGCGTTTACCAAGGGGCTCATATCATGGCGAGTCCAGAGACCGACAAAAATACCGATTATAAAACATCCGATCACATTGACAGCAAATGTGCCGGCAGGATATTTATCACCGAAAAGTTTCTTTCCGGCTACGCCGGTCAGGTATCGTCCGCAGGTGCCGGCAAAACCGCCTAACCCTGCAATAAGCCTATATTCAATAATCATAATTTCAATAGTTTATAGGATTAAGCATTTTGAGTTTTTGCAGCAGGCTTACGGATACATGCAGCTCCGAGCGCTACCATTGCTATACCGAAAACAAGGCTGGTAACCATATAGAATACAAACATACCGACATCACCTTTCTCAAGCAGTGAGATCATGTCGTCGGAGAAAGAGGAGAATGTGGTCAAACCTCCGCAAAAACCGGTGATCCAAAGCAGATTATTTGTCTTGCTCAGGCGTCCGGTTTTATTGAGATAGCCATAAAGCATACCGATTATAATACAACCTACCATATTGGCCATGAATGTGCCTAAGGGGAAAGATAGGTGACAGATTGCAGCCCCCAACTTATCTGAAAGAAAACGAAGACAGGTGCCTAAGAAACCACCGGCACCGGCAATCATTGTAGATTTAAACATAATTTATTTTTTTTATTGTTTATCGTGAAAACCTATTATATAAACATATCGTCGACATTCTTAGTTCAATCTGTCAAATAGGGATAGCCACAGAAGCCTTGTAAGTGGAAGAGCATTGTTATAGTAATATCTTGTCACAGGAGACTTTTTGGTACATAAATACTTTTGTCATAGGAAGTATTTGATACAATAAGACATTATTACAGGAAGTTTTTCTTTAACAGAAGAGTTTTGTTAAAGGAAACTTATTGTCAAAGGAAGACCCTTATTACAATAAGCCTTTTGTCATAAAAGACTTTTATTACCATCCGCCTATTTCTAATATGAAAAAACTAAAAGGTGGAAATTAATATAAAAGGAGATGTCGACACTACACTCGATTTTTTACCATTAGAATAATTTGTTTCTGTNGGTAAGATGAAAATAATTTAACGTTATAGGTAGCCAAAAGGAATAATAGTAAATTGGATAAGATATAGGATAAGATATATAGGAGAAATATAAGAGTTTGATAATATGAGGTTTGNCTAAGTTGAGTAAAATTTATTTAAAAAATATATAAATTTTTTCATTGAAAAACTTGCACAGTTCTAAAAAACGTTGTAACTTTGCACCGCAATTGAGAGAGACACTAACACTAAAACAAGTTAAGCAGTCACTTGATAAAGCAAAATGCTTCAATAGCTCAGTTGGTTAGAGCACCTGACTGTTAATCAGGGGGTCGTTGGTTCAAGCCCATCTTGAAGCGCAATTTTGGTAAAGAGATAAAAATTAATAAACCTATGCTTCAGTAGCTCAGTTGGTTAGAGCACCTGACTGTTAATCAGGGGGTCGTTGGTTCAAGCCCATCCTGAAGCGCAAGACTTCAAGAAAGAGTGACTTCGGTCAAAAGAAATTGCGATACAAGTCACTATCTGGAGCGAATGTTGATTCGCTAGCTCAGCAGGTAGAGCACAACACTTTTAATGTTGGGGTCCTGGGTTCGAGCCCCAGGCGGATCACAGAAAATCAAGCAGTTAGATGAAAGTCTGACTGCTTTTCTTCTTTTATATACTTTAGTTTACAGCACAGTTTACAGTTTTCTGTAAACCGAGATGTAAACCGGTAAACCAAATGAACGGAACCATCAAAGTGCTGTGTTACAAATCTAAAACGCTCAGTAATGGTGAACACCCTCTAATGCTATGTGTCTGTAA
>WFLX010299897.1_pt1 | contig 12158 bp, 12 predicted proteins | sample 4967041 | NCBI WGS metagenome assembly WFLX01 (sample SAMN12857096, study PRJNA449069) | gut metagenome | isolation source: stool from male and female vole | host: Microtus ochrogaster | place: USA:Florida | collected 2017 | reverse complement strand
ACCGAACCTACACGACCGGGGTGACGACATTATTCTGCTCGCCCGTAAATTCGCTGCAGATTTTTCCGAAAAATACCTTACCGCCCCCATCTCCTTCTCTGAAGACGCCAAGCGTGCGATGAAACTATACCGCTGGCCGGGAAATGTGCGACAGCTGAAAAACATAATCGAACAACTCGCACTGTTCAATGCAGGAGAAGAAATCACCAGACGTAATCTTATCGAGGCTTTACCTCTTGACCACTCGGGGGCCTCGTCGCTCGTCACTGCCCCGCGCGACACAAGCTATGAGACAGAGAGAGAAATGCTCTGGCAACTTGTATATCAGCTGAAAAAGGAATTAGGCGATCTTAAAACACGTCTTGATTCAATGAACAGCAGCAAGGATACCCCTTACAGTTCGCATGCCACCACGCAATCGCTCATCAAATATGAGCTTGCACCAACTGAAGTAGAACATGACACCGATACAGTCGAAGAGGCTGTAACAGTGCCTACACTCGAAGACTCGGAACGTGATGCCGTGGCGGCAGCCCTGCGACGTAACGGAGGTAATAAAAAGAAAGCTGCCGAACAGCTCAACATTTCGCCACGTACACTCTACAGAAAAATTCACGAACTCGGCCTACAGCTTGATGAAGGCGCCGATTCAGAAAATTCAGAATCATGATGCATCTCTCCCACACCCCTTTTCCCCGTGTCTTGCGACATCTCACCGCTTANCTCNCCTTACTCCTCCTTATGNCACTANNGGGAGGNTGCATACCATCGTANAAATTTAATGGCTCCGCCATTAATTACGACATCTATAAGACTATCAATATTTCCGATTTCCCTATACGTGCAGCATTGGTATATCCACCCCTGCAGCAGATATTTGAAAACAAACTGCTGGATACTGTGACCCGCCAGACACGTCTGCAGGAGGTCGACGGCAATTCCGATCTGGAAATGACGGGAGAAATAACGGGCTATTCTTTGTCACCGCAGGCAGTAGGTACGGACGCGTATGCCACACAGACACGTCTCACCATAACGGTGCGTGTGAAATATACCGATACCAAAAATTCGGCAAATGATGTCGACCAGACATTTTCCGCTTATCGTCAGTTTGACTCCTCACTTATGCTCACCGACGTACAGGATGACCTCTGCAACGAAATCAGTGATGAACTTGTCGACTTGATCTTCAACGCTACTCTGGGCAACTGGTAACACAATCTCTTCACCTACCAATCCAACCGATTATGATTTCTGAATACAGTTCGGATTATCCTTATTTCATTTATCCTGCCGTCATGGCCTTACGGAAAGGTGTGAACGACCCGGAGGAAGCCGAGCGTCTGCGACGTATCGTGGCTGCCAACGTAGGAGATATACCCGCACTGCGTCTGATGTTGGGGATAGACCCGGAGGACTTCGCGTCATTTTATCCCGACATCACAGCCCCCGTGCTTTCCACTAACGACACGATTGATTCATTCCTCAGTCATTTCGGCTCCCAAGATGCACCCGTGCCACCGGCAGCCGCAGAAATACCTTCACCACCCGTCGTAACAGAGCAAAATGCTTATGATCTTATAAAAAAACGTGACTATCAGGGCGCTTTGGAAATTATTCAGCAATTAAGTTTGAATATTCCGGAAAAAAGTATTTACTTTGCAGACCAAATTCGTTTCCTAAAGAAACTCATCCTCAACGAAACACGAAAAAATAACAACAAGGGCTGAAAATCATTCGTCACGCCCCAACCAATAACATCATCTTTAAAGAAATGTACATCTTTCTCAGCATCCTCATTGTAATCGCATGTCTGTTCCTGATAGGGGCAGTGCTGATCCAGAAATCCAAAGGAGGCGGTCTTGCCTCTGACTATTCTCAGGGCAACCAATATCTCGGCTATCGGAAAACTACCGACTTTATCGAGAAAGCCACATGGGGTCTCGCCATCTTTATCTGCGTAGTGAGCATCCTTGCTTCATTCGCCATCAAGACTCCTATCAATGTGTCAAACATGGCTCCGGCTCCTGCCGCAACCAGTGCACCGGCACCCGCTCCGGCTTCCACACCGGCACCTGCTCCCATAGCACCTGCGTCAGCACAGTAATCACGCAAACATTCAAGGTAAACAATACCCATCAAAGTAATATCTGACAAGGTATAATAATGATTCACCCGCTTCTGCCGGCAGAAGCGGGTGAATCATTATTATACCTTGAATATTATTTATCCTTAAATATTCCAATTAAGCTTATCGCGGAGTATCGTGGCGAAATTTGAGTCTTTCCGTCTCACAAGCAAAGTAGAGAAATCCGCTCTCTTTATCCATACACATTCACCGGCCGGCAAAGGATAACTCCGGCCGTCAAGACTGATGCGGAACTCCTCGGTGCGACTTTCTACTTTCAATTGAAGTTCTGAATCACCTCCTATCACAAGGGGACGCACCGTGAGGGAGTGGGGTGCCACAGCCACGAGAGCGATACAATCGATTGTGGGCTCCAAGATGGGTCCTCCGGCTGAAAGATTATAGGCCGTACTCCCCGTCGGAGTCGACACGACCAGACCATCCGCCTTATAATCGGCCAGATAATTACCATTAACACGGGCCTGCACGGAAATCATGGAGGCCGACTCCTCTTTAAGTAGCGACACATCATTCAGGGCGAAAGGCCATGTGTTGTCGGGAAGATCACGACTCTGCACCTGTAGTAACATTCGTCTTTCTACAATCACCTCTCCCCTGCAGATATTGTCAATCATGTCCTCCACCTCATCAAGCGCACAACTCGCAAGAAAACCGAGATGACCCGTGTTTACGCCAAGAATCGGAATCTCCATTCGTCCTACCCAACGGGCGGCACGAAGAAAAGTGCCGTCTCCTCCAATACTGATCACAAGATCAGTGTCTTCTCCGATCCAGGCACTACATTCCACACCAGTCATCTCAATATGTTTATCGCGAAGATAGGTATAAAGCTTGGGATGTATATTTACCACAAATCCCTTTTCCCGCAGAAATGAAAAAAGCCGGGCAAACTCTTGCAGATAAGAGTCTTGCCTCCGGCTTCCATAGATTGCTATCCGGTTGTTCATAGCTTCCGGTTTATCATACGTTTAATAATGTCTGTAATGACAACAGTCGCTCGGCCGCTATGGCAGCATCAGCCATAGCCGAGCCTGATCCGTGCGCCTCCACCACATGGTAATCATAACGCTCAAGACTGCGCACAGTCGATGTCGGATCCGTATTACGCACTCTCAGGGTTACTCTCAGAGTGCCATCAACATCAGGCACACTGAAAAGGTCCACCAGATGCGCGTCGCTGTCTTCTACTGCGTGTGCAAGCATACTTGCACTGTAATCTTCCGGCCGGCACTCCACAGTGATGACACTGCAATCATCACGGGCAGCGATCATTCTTCCAAGCCCCTCGAGAAGAGAGGTCTGGTCGATGACGCCAAGCGAGACACCGTCCTCGCTCACCCCCACCTCATGGCGAGGGGTGTCAAGAAGACGGGGGAGCACCTCCAAAAGAGGCATGTCGGCATCGATGCTGCGCACCGGCCGGCTTTCTGCCACTGTCTTGCCCGGGGATAATATCTCTCTTGCTGTCATAAAAAATCCTTTCTTTTGGTAATTTACCCACACCCATCCTGTCTTTCGTCGGAGACCATGCCTCCCGACAGGGTTGTCAATAATCTCTAACTATTTAAAAAACGTCTTAAATTAGTCTTTTTCTTTGTGCTGAGCGTGTTTTTTTTATACTTTTGCAAATTCAAAATTACAAATTTTGTGCCGAATTTTACCATGAGGTGCGATTTTTTTAATTTTTATATATCTCTGTCTAACGTAACACCTTGTTAAGACAGAATACAATCTATTGAATATGACTCGTTTAAGTGTTAACATCAATAAAGTGGCAACCCTCCGCAATGCCCGTGGAGAAAATGTGCCGGATGTCGTAAAGTTTGCCAAAGACTGTGAAAGTCTCGGCGCACAAGGTATAACTGTCCATCCCCGGCCCGATGAACGTCACATTACACGGCGCGATGTCTTTGACCTGCGTCCTGTAGTGACAACCGAATTTAACATCGAGGGATATCCTTCCGAAGATTTTATGGATCTTGTATGTGAAGTGCGCCCGGCTCAGGTTACCCTCGTTCCTGACGCTCCTTCACAAGTGACCTCCAATTCCGGCTGGGATGTCTTGGCCAATGAAGACTTCTTGCGCGATATATGCAGCCGTCTGGCGGCCGCCGGAATACGCAGCTCAATTTTTGTGGATGCCGACCCTGCGCAGGTGCGCAAGGCTGCCGAAGTGGGTGCCGACAGAGTCGAACTCTACACCAAGCCATACGCTGACGCCTATCATATTGACCGTGAGGCAGCCGTCATGCCGTTTGTCAAAGCTTCGGAAGAAGCCTTACATCTTGGTCTGGGTCTTAACGCCGGACATGACCTCAATCTTGAGAATCTTGAATATTTCCATCGGTCATTACCACTTCTCGATGAAGTGAGTATCGGTCATGCCCTTATTTCCGACGCTCTGTATCTTGGCATAGGCGAAACTATCAGACGTTATCTCAAATGTCTTGAATAATATATCCCATTTCATCTTCATAATATTTTAAACTCCTCCGATGGACAAGCTTTCATTCTGGTCGCTAATTATCGACGGCGGCTATATCATGATTCCCCTCGCAGTGCTCCTGTTGGTGAGCATTTATATCTTCATAGAACGTTGTTTCGCTCTTCACCGCGCGGCTAAAAATGATGACACTTTCATGAAACGCATCCGTGATTACATCATGGAGGGAGATATCGAGAACGCCGTCACACTCTGCAAGCGCACCGACACTCCCTACGCCCGCCTTATCCTTAAAGGAGTCAACCGTATAGGACGCCCGATGAACGATGTGCTTGTGGCAATTGAGAATACAGGAAATATCGAGGTAGCCAATCTTGGGAAAGGATTCACCTGGCTCTCCACCACTGCCGCCGGCGCTCCCATGTTAGGATTCCTGGGAACCGTAGTAGGTATGATCGAGGCCTTCTTCGCCTTAGCCAATGCCGGCACCTCCGCCAACATCACGGTGCTTTCTTCCGGCATCTATCAGGCACTTGTCACCACTGTCGCCGGTCTCGTGGTAGGTATCGCCGCTCTCTTCGCCTACAATTTCCTCGTCTCGCGCGTAAATCGCATTATGAATTCTCTGGAGGCCAAGACTATGGAGTTTATGGATCTCCTGAATGAACCCTCCTGACACTGCCTTTCCCCCGATCATCGGACGGATAATGCGGTTACCCTATTAATTGCCCAAACCCTGTCAAACACCGATAAAAGTGGCTCTAAAAAAGAATTTCCAGACACTCGATACGTTCTCCATGTCTTCGATGACGGATGTGATTTTCCTTCTGCTCATCTTCTTCATGGTGACCTCCACCTTGATCTTTCCCGCCGCAATCGACGTGAATCTCCCTCAGAGCAGCGAACAAACTTCGCTCAAGCCGGTCACTGAGGTATATATAGATGCCGATTCAAAGCTATATCTTGTGGCCGACCGGAATGATTCTATCGAGGAAAATTCACAGGCCCGTCCCGTGACACGTGACGAGCTGCTTGCAAATCTTATGCTCATACAACGTCAGGACTCCCTGCGCGCCGTGGCGCTATATGCCGACAGCACTGTGGCATACGCTCGTGTCATAGATGTGCTTGACTTGGCTGCACGCAACAACCTCAGGCTTGTCCTTGCCACACGTAGTTCACAGACACATACTACCCCGAAATGATAAAATACTCCGGATATGAAAAAGGAAGATAAAGACCGCGCAATAGCTGCGGGACTTACGTTCTTCGTGGCCCTTGCACTCCTGCTCGTGCTCTTTTTCGGAGGAATGACTTTCGACCGGCAGTTTCTCGCCGAATCTTCAACTCCGGAATTGCTACCCGAAGAGGAAGAGACTTTCATCGAGCCCGAACTCGTAGACCTTGGGGAAGAAACCTCCGTGACACATAATACCGATCCGGCCCCCACGCTTAAAGGAGAACCGGAACCGGCACCCGAAGATCATGCCGAAATTGTCGAACCCGGAGAAAAACCCGCTCCCGTGCCTAAACCCGTGGTCAAGGAGGTGACTCAGAAAAAGGAGAGTAAGGTGCAGAAAGAGGAACCCTCGCTCACTGACAAGGAACGCCGGAAGGCTACCAGCTCCGTGGCTAACAAATTCGCACCTAAAAACGGTCAGACAGAAGGCTCCGATAAGGGTACTTCCGGAGCCGGAGGCACCGGTGTGGGTGTGAGCGGCAACGCCCATGGCAGAAGCTTCATAAGCTGCCCCAAACCCGATGTGGCGCTCCGGCATAAGACTGTAGTGACCGTAAACGTCGTAATCGACGCAGAGGGAAAGGTGACGGAGGCCTCAGCCACAGGAAGCGCCGATGCATCTATCAGACGAAAATGTGAGGCTGCGGCACGACAAGCCCGCTGGTCGGCAAAAAAGGGTGCGACCTCTACCCGAGGCTCGATCACATTCACCATCACACCACGCTGATCAACGGTTTTTAACAGTACTTACCCATCATAAACCCCGGTAGACGCATTTTGCTATATAATAGATTTTAGCTAACTTTGTAGCCGATTGCGCATTGTGCGTACTACTCAAGAATACGGGACATAAATTATCCCTTTGTTTTCCTTCTGAATTAATCTTACAGGATGATCTCTAAGAAATACAAGTTGATCAACAACATCGGCGGATGGTTTGTTTTTGTCATCGCGCTGATCACTTATTGGCTCACTCTGGAGCCCACGGCCTCTTATTGGGACTGTGGAGAGTTTATAATACAGGCTGACAAGCTTGAAATCGGTCACCCGCCGGGCAACCCGATATTTATGCTCACGGCCCGTTTCTTCGCGAATTTCGCCCCGGATGCCGGTTCCATTTCTGTTATGGTGAATGCCATGAGCGGCCTGTTGAGCGCTCTGACCATCCTGCTCCTCTTCTGGACCATCACTCATCTTGTGAGACGTCTGGTAGTGAAAGACCATCAGCACAAGGAAATATCCATTCAGCAGTATGTGGCTATCATGGGCAGTGGTCTTGTGGGATCGCTTGCCTATTGTTGGAGCGACACTTTCTGGTTTTCCGCTGTCGAAGGTGAGGTCTACGCCTTTTCCTCTTTCTGCACAGCCCTTGTGTTCTGGCTCATCCTGAAATGGGAAAACAGAGCCGACCAGCCTCATTCCGACCGTTACCTGATACTTATCGCCTATATAATCGGTGTCAGTATAGCGGTCCACCTGCTCAATCTCCTCTGCATCCCCGCCATCGTGCTTGTCTTCGCCTACCGTAAGTGGAACGACATGAATTTGGTCAAGTCGCTCATAACTCTCCTTGTGGGCTTTGCCATTATCGTGCTTGTTCTCTATGGTCTCGTACCCGGGTTCATCAAGGTAGCTCAGCAATTCGAGCTTCTGTTTGTCAACGGTTTCCACATGAGCTACAACAGCGGAGCTATGGTCTACGTGATTGTCACCGTCGCTGTCTTCGTATGGGCTTTATATGCTCTCAATGCTCAGAAAAGTGGCCTGATGATCCGCCTTTCCTTCATAGCGGCTCTCGCTGTCTCCGGTATTTTCTTCTTTGGCAACGGGTTTCTGTTCGGCTGGATCCTTTTGGCTATCGTAGCTGTTCTGATGTTTTCCAAATATGGAAGTCACCTCCCTGTAAGGGTCATGACAGTCACCATGTGGAGCATCGCCGTAATCTTTATCGGCTATTCAAGCTACGCGTTGATCCTGATCCGTTCGAGCGCAGACACCCCCATGAATCAGAATTCGCCTGACAATGTATTTGACCTGGCGTCTTACCTCAACCGTGAGCAATATGGCGAGAATCCGTTGCTTTACGGCGAGACTCTCTATTCATCTCCCCAAAAGGAAATTGCAGGCGTGGCACGCGACACAGTGGGTACTCTTCAGGACGGCACCCCTGTCATACTCACCACTCCTTATTACAATCCCATTATTAATCCGGGAAAGGCTCTTTATGTCAAGGGAGTTAAAGGTGCGGTTCCTCACTCTGAATATGACTTCCTCTCCCCCGGCGAGATGGCATCAAACGCAGCCCTCGCTCAAAGGGAGGGTGACTATTATGTGAAGCGTGACTACAAGCCCGAGGCTAAGATGAATCCTGAGCTCAATATGCTCTTCCCACGAATCTACAGCCGCCAGCACCGCAATATGTATTCACAATGGGTTGATCTCGACACCATGCCCGACCAGCTCGTAGCCATCAACGCAATCGATCCCGTCACCGGTGAGAAATTACCGGAACTTGACCTTACCCGTGAACCGGCATTCAACCAATTTACCGGCACATACGCTTATCCTGAGAAGTATGTCTTCAAACCCTCTTTCTTCCAGAATCTGGCATACTTCTTCAACTACCAGCTCAACCACATGTATCTGCGTTATTTCATGTGGAACTTCGCCGGACGCCAGAACGACATCAATAATCAGATGGGTGAACTTGATGCCGGCAACTGGATCTCAGGAATACCTTTGATTGATAATGCACGTTTGGGCGACCAGAGTCTGCTACCCGATGATCTGGGCAAGGATAACAAAGGACATAATGTCTATTATATGTTGCCCCTTATCTTAGGTCTCATAGGACTTATATGGCAGTCATTTGCAGGCCGACGCGGCATTGAACAGTTCTGGGTGGTGTTCTTCCTTTTCTTTATGACGGGCATCGCCATCGTGCTTTACCTTAACCAGACTCCCAACCAGCCCCGTGAACGCGACTATGCCTTCGCAGGTTCATTTTATGCTTTCGCGATATGGATCGGAATGGGCGTAGCCGGTCTGTGGCGCATGCTCCTCTGGACCGCTGACCCTGACAGGAAGAAAGACTTCGCCACTCAACTCACCCCTACAGGTGAGGAGGAACTGCAACCCTCGGCAATAGTGGATGAACCTGCCAAATTGGCTCCCACCTCACGCTATTGCGCTATTGTAGCAGCCATACTCGGCCTTGTGGTGCCTGCGCAGATGGTCAGCCAGACTTGGGATGACCATGACCGCTCCCACCGTTTCGCAGCACGTGACTACGCAATAAATTATCTGAACAGTCTGGAGCCGAACGCCATCGTATTCTGCAACGGCGACAATGACACCTTCCCGCTATGGTATGTGCAGGAGGTGGAGGGTGTACGTCCTGATGTACGTATCATCAATCTCAGCTATCTTAACTCCGACTGGTATGCCAACCAGATGAGGAGTCAGATTTACGATGCAGCTCCCGTTGACTTCACCGCTACTCCGGCCGATTATGCCTACGGACGCTCTGATGTAACGATCCTTGGACGTGAGTCAGCCCCCGCAGACCTACTGTCAAGCCTCAAAATGGTGTATGAGGGGAATAATCGGGCTGAAAACGGCTATCCCACCATGCCAAGTTCAGTAATCAAGATTCCGGTTGACAAAGAGGCCGTAATCAAGAATGGTGTAGTTAACATAAAAGACACAGCCGCTATTGTTGACAACATCATTGTGAATCTCCGTGACACGGAGACCTATCGTAACAAAGGCTATCTGAGCCTCGGAGAGATCCTTATGCTTGATATCGTGGCCACCAACGCTGCTAATGGCTGGAAACGTCCGATCTACTGGGTAACTACCGTAGGTGGTGAATATCATGTCGGGCTTACACCCTATATGCGCACTACAGGTATGGCGCATCAGCTTGTGCCTACTATCCAGGACGGAATGCCGGCACGTACCGACCGCGCATACGAAGTTGTGAAGAATTACCGCTGGGGCGGAGCCGATGTGAAAGATGGAAACGTCCCTTACTTCGATGAGACCGCTCGCCGTATGCTCCTCACCACCCGTTCAACCATGCTTGACGTGGCTTCTGAACTGATTTATGAAGGTGATATCAATCCCGATAAAGAAGCTGCCAAGACAGACTATAAGAAAGCTCTTGAAGTGGCTGAGCTTATCACCTCCAATCTGCCCGAAGCTACCGCTCCCTACGGCATGAGCATAGGAGCGACCCTTGGACAGGTGTATGGAGAACTTGGTCAGGAGAACCGTCTTAACGATAAAGAGCTGACAAAGAAAGGCCGGGAGGTGATATGGAACCTTATGGAACGCTACGCTCCCTATCTGGCTTATAACCGTGAGATGGCACTTAGCTTCGTCAATCCCTCACTCACAAGTGAAAGCCGCTACGTACCCTATCAGTTCTACCGTTTCATAGAGCTTTATGAACAGTTCGGTGGTAAAGCTGATGCCGTAAACGCTCTTGTAGAGAAATACGGCATTACACGCGACGAACTCAAGCGCAACTATGACATGCTGACAGGCAGGGCGTCCTCTTCGGCCAACAGCGATTATATAGACGCTACACCGGGTCATGGAGACTCTGAGAAAGTAGATGAGACAACCCTTCAGGGGTATGCTGAGGAACTGGCCAAATATTGTGAGATAGCCAATAATCTCGCCTCCCTCAGTGCGGACGACTATGCGGCAAGTTCCACTGAAGAGCGTATGATCGATTCTGTGTTGCATCAGGCTCTGGAGTACTACTTCAGCGTAGGAGGCACGGAAGAGCTACTGAAAAAATATCCGAATTACAACCGGCTTGATCGTGCCCGTTCGCGCAGACTTTATGAAGCCTACGTGAAGAATCATCCGGAATTCAACATGTGAGCCGACCATGCTGATTGAGCGACCGCCAAGATGGATTCGTTGGATATTTCCCGGAGCCACTTTCCGTATTCCCTCTGCGAAAAAAGGTGAGAAACAGATTTTCCTCACCTTTGATGACGGACCGATTCCGGAAGTGACCCCATGGGTGTTGGACATTCTTGACCGTTACGGAGTAAAAGCTACTTTCTTTATGGTCGGACAAAATGTAGAGCGACATCCGGAGTTGCTTGAGGAGGTGAGACGCCGCGGACATACAGTAGGCAATCATACCCTCCATCATATCCAGGGGGCCAGCGCTACCACGATGCGATATATGCGTGATGCCGCCGAAGGGGCTGCCCTCACGGGTTCTGACCTCTTCCGGCCACCTCACGGTTGGCTACGACCACGCCAGCTCATGGCTCTGAGAAAACATTACCGTGTCATAATGTATGATCTCGTGACACGTGATTACAGCAAACGGCTCACCCCCCGCAGAGTGGTGGAGAATGTGAAGCGCTTTACGCGCGACGGCTCCATCATAGTCTTCCATGACTCCCTGAAGAGTCTGCCCAGGCTTAAAGAAGCATTGCCTGAGGCTCTGGAATGGCTGAAAGCGGAGGGCTACCGATTCGCTACTTTCTAACGCTAAGATAATTAAAAACCTTACGAAATTATGAAGAGAGTTCTTGTTGTGGGTGCCGGCGGATTTGCCGGCGGATTTCTCGTAGCCGAGGGGCTGCGAAGAGGTTATGAGGTGTGGGCCGGTATACGGAGTTCTACATCGCGCAAGTATCTCTCCGACCCCGCCATAAAATTTCTGGAACTTGATTTTGATAATCCCTCCATACTTGCCCCTGCATTGAGAGAGGCACTCCCCGGGGAAGAGAAATGGGATTGGATCATCTATAATTTAGGAGCTACCAAATGCCTGAGTTTTTCCGACTTTTCCAAGATTAATTATGAATATCTCCGGAATTTCACCACAGCTCTCCACGAAGCGGGCAAAGTGCCGGAGAAACTGCTCTATATGAGTTCACTTTCTGCGGTAGGACCCGGCGATGAGAAAGGCGGCACCCCCTTCACCGAGACTATGCTGCCTCATCCCAACACCCGCTACGGTGCTTCCAAACTCAAGGCTGAGATGCATCTGGCCATGAGCGGGATACCCAATATCATCTTTCGCGCGACAGGTATCTACGGGCCACGCGACAAGGATTATTTCCTCATGTTTGAATCAATCGCCAAAGGTTTTGACTTTTCTGTAGGTTATAAGCCCCAACTGCTGAGTTTCATATATGTGGAGGATCTCGCACGCGCCGTGTATGATGCCCTTGAAAAGGCTCCGGTAGGGGAAACGTATAATATCGCCGAACCACGTACATATACCCAGAAAGAGTTTCGTAAGATAGCTGCCGATGCCATCGGCCGACGTCATGTCATAGGGGTGG
>WFLX010076122.1_pt1 | contig 12158 bp, 7 predicted proteins | sample 4967041 | NCBI WGS metagenome assembly WFLX01 (sample SAMN12857096, study PRJNA449069) | gut metagenome | isolation source: stool from male and female vole | host: Microtus ochrogaster | place: USA:Florida | collected 2017 | reverse complement strand
CCAAATCTATTCCAGAACTCATATGTGTTAATATTAGCGGAATAATCAAAACCAATATATCCTTCAAAACATTGTCCTGGTGTCCATACATCACATCTACCGTGGGACCCTTCGTATTGGTTTTCGTCATTACCACATACAAAACTGCTACCATAACCAGAAGTACCACTATCTCTATGCTAAAGATAATAACCTTCTTTCTCTGCTTTGCCTGCTTCTGTCGTTCTCCTCTCTGATTTCCGGATGCATAATCATCTCTTGTGTTTCTTGGGTTAGAATTGTGTGCCATAACTTTTCTCCTTGTTCTTTCACATTTATTAATATGCGTTTTTATTAATAAAACCCGTAAAAAAGGTTAGAAAAATAATTTTTATATCAAACCCCATTGTCCAATTCTCTATATAGTAAACATCGTATTCAATGCGCTTCTTTATGGAAGTATCTCCTCGCAGGCCGTTCACCTGTGCCCAGCCGGTCAGTCCCGGTCTCACTTGATGCTTCACCATATAACGTGGAATTTCTTCTTTGAATTTGTCCACAAAATGCGGGCGCTCCGGTCTGGGACCCACAAGACTCATATCTCCTTTCAAAATATTGAACAGCTGGGGCAGTTCATCCAGACTAGTCCGCCGTAAAAATTTGCCGATAGTTGTAACTCTTGGGTCATCCTTTACAGTCCATGCGCGCTTCTCATTTGCAGGGGACTGCTGCTCCATGGTTCGGAATTTATACATATCAAAAGATTTATTGTGAAGTCCCACCCTCTCCTGCCTGAAAATAATCGGTCCGGGGCTTGAACATTTCACCAATATGGCCGATATCAGCATAATAGGCGAGGTAACAATAATACCAAAGAGTGAACCTATGACATCTACGACTCTCTTTATCATAATATTCCCTGTGTTTGTCAGAGGTACATAGCGGATATTGATGACCGGAAGCCCCATCAAATCTTCCGTATAGGGTTTGGTGGGTATCATGCTATTGTAATCCGGAATAAATTTGGTGTGAACGCCGGATTTCTCACAGATGTCAACAATATGCTCCAACATATCATAATCCCGCAGCGCCAATGTAATCGCAATCTCATCCAACTTGTTTTCCGGAAGAATATACTCCAGATTGCCCACAGTTCCCAAAACCTTAATACCTTTATAGGTTACACCCGCCGGTACATGGTCATCCAGAATACCGCAAACCACATAACCCCATTGAGGATTTTCCAAAATCCGGTTGACATACTCCTCTGCCGCTCTTGAATATCCCACCAAAAGCATATGTTTTAAATTGTAGCCTTTGCTGCGGATGCCTCTCAAAAATTTCCTCAGCACCATTCTGGAACAACTCATCAAAAATACATTCTGAGCATAAAAAATGGCCATAACGGAACGGGAATAGTTGATTTCCTTAATAACCATATAGAGAATGATAATCAGCGCCGCAATGCCGATGGTGTTTGCCTGTATAATACCGTAAATCTCATGTCTGCGCTGCGCCGTCCGCTTGGGTGTATATACATTGCAGCGATAATACAACAAAAGATATGCGGGAATCAGGAATACCAGAAGCCCATAATAATCCTGCACCGGCAGAACTCCAGAGCCCGGCCCGTCATTCAGAATATAAAATTTGACATAGTATGCCAGAATAAAGGAAAATCCGGTGAGAAACGCATCCATCACCACCAGCAGCCTGTTGAATACCTTCTGATTGTCCTTAATCATAAACTCCACCTGGTAATCACGCTATATCTTGTATTTATTTTTNAAAAAACNGCTNCNTTCTGCTAACATTCTACAAATNTNCCCGTTGAAATTTCAANTTAAAGAATGNATNANGNANTTTCTTAAGAATTCTTAAGAAATAAGACGAAACAGATTTCCCCACAGTTCCATCTGAATTCGTAGATAATGTTTAANANTTTTAAGAAAAAAAGNCACTNTGTGANTGCNTCCCNCCCGNCTTNCGGATTGATTAAAGCCTTTCCACAGCCCTTTTAAATATAAGATGCCCATACCCTTTTTACAGAAAAACAGAAATTTCACCAAAAATCCCATACACAAAAAAGGAAAATTTAATAAAATCTGGAGCAGAGGCATATTCTTTGCAATCACATAAACGCTGTTTGACGCCGCCAGCACGGTCTTTCGCTTATTATAGCGGGAACCTGTGGATGCGCTTCCAAAGTGAAGCACCTGGGCTCTGGGCTCATAAAGATTTTGATAGCCCCTGATACGCGCCCGGTATCCAATGTCCAAATCCTCTAGATAAGCAAAATGGTTTTCATCAAAAAGACCTATCTCTTCCAATATACTGCGCCTGTAAATTGCCGCACCGCCGCAGGCAGAAAACACTTTGGCGGGTTTCTCATAACGGCGAGCAGGCTTACCCTTTCCTCTGCCGTATGCCCACCCCAAGGCACAATAATAATCTCCCGCATCATCTATCAATTCCGGATTATCCCACATCAACATTTTGGCACTGACAGAAAAAATATCAGTTTTCTTTTCAATAGCAAAATATAGATGTTTAATAAATCCTGTTTTGACTTTTGTGTCATTATTTAAAAGAATTACATAGGGTGCCTGAGATTTTTGAATTCCTACATTCACCCCATGACAAAAACCGGTATTTTCTTTTAAGAAAATTATCTTTACATCCGGAAACTGCTTTGCAGCCGATTCTGCACTGCCATCTGTAGAGCCATTGTCCACCACCAGAATTTCAAATTCAGGAGTTTTTGGACATTGCCTCTCTTGCTCCAATGCCTGCAGGCATCCCTCCAGATATTTTTTTCCATTGTAATTTGGAATAACAATAGTTATTTTTTCCATGTTTCCTGATTTCCACCCTTATCTATGCGCTTAACCCGACTAAATATTTACAGTTATCTCCGGCAGGTACAAAATACGGTAGCCTGCTTTGCGAAAAGCTCTGCCCAGAGCAATGCTGAGTTTACAAAAGTCGGTTCCTTCTGGCAGTAAAGATACATCAAAAATTTGTTTATCTGGCAGTTCTTTATAAATAACACCTGTCTCTTTTTCAAAGATCTCCCTGCACTCCTCTCGCACCCGTATGCATCGGATGTCCACTGCATCCGCATCCTGAGAAATCATCGCTCTATGGAGATATCCGCTGTGAAATGCCGGAAGTCCTTCATATAATAGTATGCCCTCATCCGTCCATCTTCCTCCTGCAATTTTTCCCTTTCTCAAAATTCTGCCGCCAACTGCCGCCAAATCCAATCGGTGGGCAAAGAGGGAGCCTTGATACTCAAGCCCGTAAAAACCCGGATGCTGCAGGGAAACTGCCTTTGCCTCCCATCCCTGTCTGTCTGCAAAATCCTGCACCGCCCGCAGACCTGCCTCATAGGCATACTGCTTGCTTAAGGGATTTTCCGCCGTGGAAGAAGCATGGCACCGCCAATGATAGAGAACCTTGGGAATATGAACAATTCTCTCCTCCTCATGCTGTAACCTCTCTGCGGCACGCAAAATCAAATCATAGTCTTGGGCGCCATCATACTCCTGCCGAAATCTTAATTCCTTCAATAGAGTACTCTCCATTACCAAAAAATGACAGATGTAATTATTTGCCAAAATCAAATCGAGATTAAACTTTTCCTTATGATTCGGTTCAAAATATTCCCCTTCTGCATCGCCACATTTATCCTCATCAGAATAAAGCAGCCCTAAACAGATTCCCTCCTGTCTGGCTTTCACAATCCGCGCTGCCATTTCATACAAAGCATCCTCTGTCAATATATCATCATGATCCAAAAGTCCGGTAAATTCTCCTGTCACATAGGAAAGTGCCTGATTGGAGTTTTCGGAAATCCCGCTATTTTTTTTCAGATGCACATAGCATATGCGAGCCTCTTTGTATTCTGCCGCCGCCTTTTCCACACTGTCATCCTCCGTGGCATCCGCCAGAACCAGCTGCCAATAGGGGTAACTTTGCTGCAACAGGGACTGAAAAAGCTGCCTCAGATAAGGCTCCGGCGTGTGATATGCCGGCACGATAATGCTGATAGTGGGCAGCTCCTGTCCCTGCGCCATTTCTTCCTCCGCCCATCTGCGCTGCGCATTCCATTCTTCCTTCGAGACAGCTTCAAAGATATAGGGAGCCTCCTTCTTTTGCCCAAACTTCTCTCTCACCGCATACCATGTACTGTGCAGGCCGTTTCGCTTCAAATAATATAAAGTTTTCTTCAGGTTTGCAAGGTTACGGCCTCTCATTCAGGCTCCTTTCAAAAACATGCGTTATTTATTTTATTTAATATACTTTGTACTAACAGAAAAACACAGGAAATCCTGTGTTTTTCCATTCTATGTGTTGCATCATTTCCAATTACAGTCTTTATAATACAGCTTTCACAGCCTCTGTCAGCTGCTCCACCTTTGCCTGGGCATCCTCCAAGCTGTTTCCTTTCACTCCCATATAGAACTTAATCTTGGGCTCTGTTCCCGAAGGACGGGCGCAGCACCAGCAGTTGTCGGGAAGCTCAAAGTACAGCACATTGGACTTGGGCAGACCTGTGGTGGTCTTTTCGCCGCTCTCCATATCCACTGCCACATCATTCTGGTAATCCCTAAACTTCAACACCTTCTGGTCACCGAATGCTGTGGGAGGATTCTGACGAAGCTTCTCCATAATCTCTGCAATCTGTCTGGAACCGTCAATGCCCTTTAAGGTAATTGTGTACTGAGTCTCCTTAAAGTATCCATACTTCTCATACAAATCAATCATCATATCCCACAGGGTCTTGCCATGCTTCTTGCAGTATGCTGCCACTTCGCACAGGCACATTACAGCCACCACTGCATCCTTATCCCTTGCATGGGTTCCTGCCAGACAGCCGTAGCTCTCTTCTAGACCAAATACATAGTTGTTGCTTCCTGTCTGCTCAAACAGCTTAATCTGCTCGCCGATGAACTTAAATCCGGTAAGTACCTCAATGAGCTTTACGCCATAAGCCTGTGTGATGGGTACCGTCATGTTGGTGGTCACAATGGTGGTAACCAGAGCCGGATTCTCAGGCATAGTGCCTGTAGCTTTTCTCTCTCTCAAAATATATTCTGCAATCAGCATGCCGGACATATTACCAGTAAATGCCACATACTCTCCGGTCTTTTGATCCTTTGCATAAACACCGAGGCGGTCTGCATCGGGGTCTGTTGCCAGCACGATATCCGCATCCTTCTCCTTTGCAAGGCGCAGTGCATAGGTAAATGCCTTGGGATCTTCAGGGTTCGGATAATCCAATGTGGTGAACTTGGGATCGGGATTCTCCTGCTCAGGCACCACATATACATTCTTAAAGCCAAGCTCTGACAGAATGCGTCTTACAGGCTTGTTGCCCGTGCCGCACAGAGGAGTGTATACAATCTTTATATCATCCGCCATCTCCTTGATAACATCGGGATGGATAATCTGCTTTTTCAGCTCCACCATATAAGCATCGTCGATTTCCTGACCGATTACCTGATACAGACCTGCAGCGATTGCCGCATCCTTATCCATAGTTTTTACAGTATGATAATCCTTTATGCTCTGTACTTCTTCAATAATCTGCTTATCCTTGGGAGCCGTCACCTGTGCGCCATCCTCCCAATATACCTTGTATCCGTTGTACTCAGGGGGATTGTGGCTTGCCGTCACAACGATGCCTGCGGTACAGCCCAGAGTGCGCAGTGCAAAAGAAAGCTCCGGAGTAGGTCTTAAAGATTCAAATATGTAAGCCTTAATGCCGTTTGCTGCAAGGCACAGCGCCGCTTCATTGGAAAATTCGGGGGACATATTGCGGGAATCATATGCAATGGCAACGCCCTTTGCCTGAGTTCCCTGCTTCAAGATGAAATTTGCAAGTCCCTGAGTAGCTTTGCGGACAGTATAAATGTTCATGCGGTTGGTGCCTGCGCCAATGATGCCGCGGAGACCGCCGGTGCCAAACTCTAGTTCCTTGTAAAATCGTTCCTCAATTTCTCCTTCGTTGTTGCGGATAGCTAACAGTTCGTTCTTAGTGTCCTGGTCGAAATAATCATCCTCCAGCCAGAAATTGAATTCATCCATAAAACTCATTTACATACCCTCCTTATTTTGCTACGTTCCTTTCGGAATATTTTACCATATTCTTCTCCGTTTGTCCACATTTGCCTCTCTTTAACTGTCCGCTATTTTGTGGGTCAATTTGTAAAGAATCAGTTGTGCATTGTAAATAAGGTTCATACGCTCATATTCCAGCCCCTTAAGTTCTGTCTCCAGCTCCCCAAACTGCACCCTCGTAATCCTGCCCGCTTCATACAACTGTATGGCATTGGATATCTTTCCTTTTAGGACAGATATTTGAATGTCCGCTTCCTTGACCTTTCTTCTTGTATTTTCATACTGCAGTATCAGCCCTTTTACATATATCTTCAAATTAATCTCATACTGTTCTCTGTTTTGCTGCCCATAAAATTCTTTTTGTGTGCTGTCCTTCAAAAATTCATCCACATAGTCTGTCTGCAATTCCTCCAAATTATCCGGCACTTGGATTTCCTGATATTCCCCGCCGTACAACTGAAGCACTTCTATATAAAATTGCTGCTGTGCCTTTGCGGTTTCTATCTGAAGCTGCACCGCCTTATATTTACCTTCTGCCTCTTCTGCCGCAATAGGAATCGCATACCCCAGCTTCACTTTTTCCTGCTCTATTTTCCATTGCTCCCTACGCAGTTCCTCTAAAGCCGTCAGATAAGCAAGCTGTGAATTGCATAATTGGGCACTTAACTGATTTTGGTAAACCACATATTCCTGCTGTTTTAACCCCTCCGTATCTGTAATCAGAGGGGCATCCCCACCGGATACAGAAACATTTCCCCCAGATATATCAGCATCTCCCTCAGACACAGTGACTGCCTCCGCTCTTATATTATCCGCCAAGGTATGTATGGGCAGAAGCAGCATCACTGCGATGAATATCATTACTATTTTCTTGTTCCTGTTTTTGTTCATACTCTTCCTCATCTCTGCGTACACTAGCATTCTTATGCCACTGTTATCTGATTTTCAAACTGCCGTCAAAATGCTCCATTAAAGGCTCCAGGAAGAAATCAATGATTCTTCTGTCCCCTACCTTCACTTCGGCGGTACACTCCATTCCTATCCCGATTTCGACACCCGGATTTGCCTGCCTGAATTTCTCTTCATCTATGGCAATCTTTGCCTTGTATATCCATCCATAATAATCGTTCCACACGGCATCCGGACTGATATAAACTACCACACCCTCCAATTTCCCATATTTCTGGAAATCAAAGGTATCTAATTTCACTGCCACTTCCTGTCCATTTTGTATCAGACCGATGTCTCGATTCTGAATATCTATTTCTAACAGTATCTGAGAATCCTCGGGAACTATGGTGGCAACCGTCTGTGCTGAAGTGACCACTCCGCCCACCGTATTGATTTCCAAAGTCCTGACCACTCCGTCCACCGGGGATACCAAGGTCTGTTCAGCTACTCCGATTTTTTGAATCTCCTGATTTGACCTCTGTGTACTGATAGTATTCATATTCTGTACGATTAATCCGTTAATATTTGACTGAAAATTAATTTCCAGAGTGTTCAGACTGTCCAATGCCTGCTGATATCTTGCCTGTGCCAAATCCACTGCACTTTTCTGACTGTTATAATCCTTTTGTGCCAGAATCAGCTGATTGTCCATCTCATATTGGCGCAGACTGTTTTCATAATCTTCGGATGCGGCGCTGTTTCTTTGAATCTCATACTCTTTTTGCAGCTTCTTTAACTCTGCCTCCAATTCTTCCACTTCCGCTTTTGCTACGGCACCTGCCTCATACAGCTTTTTATAATCTTCTACAATTTTTTCTTGATACTCTATCTGCAATGCCAATTCCTGCTCTCGCTTCTCCTCTGTGTTTGAAAATTGCAGGATGGCATCCATTACTTCTTTTTGCTCTTTCAAGTATTCCTTATTCTTTTCCAGCTTTTCAAGAGCCTCCTTTTCTATCTCCACCTGCGACAACGCCTGCTTTACGCTGCTTTCCAACTCTTCTTTTTCAGCCAGGAATCCCTCCTGCATTGCTTTTACATAGGCAAAAATTTTCTCATTTTCACTGTTTCCTTCGGGAATAAATTTCTTTGAAATATCATTTCCCTGCACTATTTCATTCAAAAGTTCATTTTCATATTCCAACAGGGCAAGACCCTGCGTGGTGCCCTGCAAGGTTATCTCACTTACAGAGGAATCAATTTTTACAATAGTCTGCCCTGCTTTTACGGCGCTGCCCTCCTGCACGCATATTTCTTCCACGGTTCCTCCGCTTGGTGCCTGTACCTCCTGTATCCCGCTCACTGTCAGAATAATCCCTCGTGCAGTAACTACCTCATCCATTCTGCCCAAAACAGACCATACTATAAAAAACAGCACAAATGCCGCCACTATCCCAACGAGCAAATGTCCTGTGGGAGACAGTGGTTTCTCCACGATTTCCAATGCCTCCGGCAGAAATTCCTGCCTTATCTTTGCCTGACTCTGGGCCTGCCTCTTCTTCAAATAAATTTTTATCTCTTGTAATATACTCATTTTTCCCCATCCTGCGCTGCGCACAACTTTAAATCTGGCTCTGCTGCTTTAACAAATGCCAAAACAGACCCTTAGCCTCCACAAGCTTGTCCTTTGGTCCATACTCTGCAATGCGTCCNTNTNCCACANCCATGATGGCATCTGNATCTTTCAGCGTGGANAGNCTGTGAGCAATGATCAAANCTGTTCTTCCCCTGCATATTGCCTTGAGATTCTTTTGTATGATGCTCTCCGATTCATAATCAAGAGCAGAAGTCGCTTCATCAAAAATTAATATCCGCGGATTTCCCAATAGCGCCCTGGCGATGGCAATCCTCTGCCGCTGTCCCCCGGACAGACCCGTGCCTTTTTCACCCACCATGGTGTCATAACCTTCCGGCAATTCGGTAATAAATTCGTGGGCTCCCGCTATTTTTGAGACATTTATAATTTCATCCATTCCAGCCGCCTGATTTTGCAGGGCAATATTTTCCCTGATTGTGGCATTAAACAAAAAATTTTCCTGCAAAACAACTCCTATCTGACGTCTCAGCCAGACCGTATCAGCCATTGCAATATCAATCCCGTCAATCATTATTTTTCCCGCTTCCGGCAGATAAAGGCGCTGCACTAATTTTGATATGGTGCTTTTTCCAGAACCGCTGCGCCCCACAATCCCTACCACCGTATTGGGTGGTATCCGAAAGCTCATATCTTTGATAATCGGCGGCCCATCCACTGTATAACGGAAATTCACTTTGTCAAAGGTGATATTCCCCTGCACTTTGGGCAGACGCGTCTGAGAACTGTCAAGATTCTGTTCCGCTCTGCTGTTAAAAATATCCCCCAGACGCTGCACGGATATGGATGTCTGCTGGAAATCCTGCCAAGTCTGTACCAATCGCATAATGGGCTCGCTTACACGCCCTGCCAGCATTCTGAACGCCACCAGCTGACCTATGGACAAATCCCCTGCCATAACCAATTGTGCGCCATACCACAAAATTGCAATATCAAATATCCTTTGGACAAATTTTGCCAACGCCCCTGCCGTCCCCGACAGGATGGATGTCCGAAAACCTGCTGTGGTGTAATCCGCAAGCAGGCCTTCCCATTTTTTCTGTATTGCCGGTTCAATCGCAAAAGATTTTATGGTCTGCACCCCCGTGACTGCCTCCACCAGATAGGACTGAGACTCTGCGCCGCAATTAAACTTGTAGTTCAGCCGTTCCCTCAATGCAGGAGTTACAGCCAGAGAAATAAAGGCAAGAAGTGGAATCACCGCCAAGGTAATCCATGTGAGCTTTGCACTGTAGCCAAACAAAATGATGACATACAAAATAAGAAAAATACTGTCCAGAAGGGTCGTCATGGGCACTCCGGTCAAAAAGCGCCTTATGTTTTCAACCTCTCGCACTCTTGCCACAGTATCGCCGATGCGGCGGCTCTCAAAATATCTCAAAGGCAGTTTAAATAAATGTTCAAAGAGTCTGCAGTTTAAAATCACATCCATTTTGCTCGTGGTGTGTACCAAAATATAGTTGCGCACGATGGAAAGAATCGTCTCAAACACAAGCATGACTACCAATGCCAGCGCCAGAACATCCAAAGTGGACATGCTGTTATGCACCAGCACTTTATCGATTACGGATTGGGTTATCAGCGGGGAACAGATGGAAAGGATTTGCATGATAAAGGCTGCCAGCAATACTTCCAGCAGCGCTCTTTTATATTTTAAGATGGATGGGATAAACCATTTGAAGCCAAACTTGACATCCCTCTTTTGGAAGGAGCGGGGAATCAACAGGATAAGAGCCCCGTCCCACACATTTTCAAGCTCCCCACATTCCATGACGTGGGGAGCTTTTTCAAAGGGATTCAGCATCAGCAGGCGTTCTCCTTCCTGCCTTGCCAAAATCATGAAATCATCATTTTTCATGATGAGAATTGCAGGAACCGTCATTTTGGACAATGCATATGCATTTACATGGACAAGCCTGCTTTTTAACTTTATTTTCTTGGATGCCAACAGAATATCCTGAGCTGTCATCTTCCTGTTGCCAAGATTCAGGGAATGTATGATGCTGTTAGCATCTGCAGCAATGCCATAATAAGCCGCTATGGTTATCAGGCATTGCAGCCCGCCGTCTCTTGTGCAGTCTTGTGCTGCTTCACTATTATTTCCCGCTGTATTCATTCCCCTTTTCTCCTTTGTAACTATACATAATTGAGGTAATTGCGACACTCATTATTTAGCAAGTTTCATTGTGCAGATTGCACATTCCAACGCAGACACGCTTCCACTCCGACCTAACCGTAGCGGTACATAAGATGCCAAAATACGGCATCTAAGTACCGACGGTTAGCTAGGGTCTGCTTATGGAACATACAATCTGCACAATTCTGTTTGCAAAAATTGGTAGGTCGCAATTACCTATACTACTCTATACGCCCTGCTTCACCCACATCTGGGATACCAGCTGGTTTACCGATTCATCCTCCGCAGCCACGGCTTCCTGCCATGACATGCCTGATGTATCCTCAAAGGATGCCATTGCCTGAATCAGCTGATCTATCTGGGTATGTGCAAGGGAATAGCCGTCGCTTGACTGGATGTTTTCCACATGGTACGCATCCCCATAATACCAATTTTTGATTGTGACAGAGTCATCCGTACCCAGAATGGAAACCAAGAGATCGGCACCGATTCTGGAAAACTGCAGTCTTTCGGCCTCCACATTCATGCACAGGGTGTCGGAATTGTCCTTTGCTGCATCGTAGTCAGTGATGGTATCATTTCCGTCTCCCAGCTCAAAGAAATAGATGTCATTGCCGTTTCCACCGTTCAGGTTATCGTTCCCGGTCCCTCCATGGAGGAAGTCGTCTCCATCCCAGCCGTTCAGGATGTCGTTCCCGCTTCCTCCATACAGGATGTCGTCCCCTCCTCCGGCGTCGATGGTGTCATTTCCGCCCTCTCCATAAAAAGTTTCGTTCAGGTCATAGTTGTAGCCGTTGTCAAATCCCCTCAGACTGTCGTTTCCTTCCGTCCCGCGGAATGTCCGTAACAGCTCCTTTATGTCTCCCGACTCCCACACGCTTCCGTCCGCAAACTCCACCTTCCCGATGAAGCTGCTTCCGCTTGCATCCGAGAAGGCATTATTCACCGTCACCTTGTCACCGCTCTTCACATTCTCAAGCACAAGGCTGTACCACTGCCGGCTCACTTTCATGTCCTCCGGGGATATCCCTTCCCCGAACAGGATNCGGTCNTTCCTCCAGCCTTCGCGGTCAGAGTTATTGATGGTGTCCTCTCCGTCNCCCAGCTCAAAGAAATAGGTGTCNNTNCCGTTTCCNCCGTTCAGGTTATCGTTCCCGGTCCCTCCATGGAGGAAGTCGTCNCCGTCCCAGCCGTTCAGGNTGTCGTNTCCTTCCCCTCCGTAAAGGANGTCGTNCCCNCCTCCGGCGTCNATGGTGTCATTTCCGCCCTCTCCATAAAAAGTTTCGTTCAGGTCATAGTTGTAGCCGTTGTCAAATCCCCTCAGGCTGTCGTTCCCTTCCGTCCCGCGGAATGTCCTTAACAGCTCCCTGA
>WFLX010037946.1_pt1 | contig 12158 bp, 14 predicted proteins | sample 4967041 | NCBI WGS metagenome assembly WFLX01 (sample SAMN12857096, study PRJNA449069) | gut metagenome | isolation source: stool from male and female vole | host: Microtus ochrogaster | place: USA:Florida | collected 2017 | reverse complement strand
GAAAGTGAGTTCGGTGGTGAGTTGGGGATCCTTTGATGAAATCGGGTCTTTGACAATCTGCACCAGTAATTCCTGACCGGGCTCAAGGGTGCCGGTAACGGAGCCGTGCTTGTCGATTTCGTGCTGCAACTGCATCTTGGCCATGGATGGCAAGCGCTTTTTGTCGCTTACCAACGCGTTGACATACTGGAGATAAGAGTTGAAGTTGGGCCCAAGGTCCAGATAATGGAGAAATGCATCCTTTTCATACCCCACGTTAACGAAAGCGGCATTCAACCCCGGCATGAGTTTCTTGACCTTGGCCAGGTAGATGTCGCCGACGGCGTACTCGATGTCGCGCGACTCCTTCTGGAGGTTGACCAGGCGGCCATCCTCAAGGAGGGCTATCGTAACATCGGACGCGGTTACGTCTACGATAAGTTCACTTTTCATTTGATCGTGAGGGTTGGGTTAATGCACAATTCTTTGCAGAGCAAAGCGCCTAAAGGCGTCAACTTGCTTCGCAAGCGCCTGACGGCGATTACATAATGCATAATGCACATTTTCGCATCGGCGGCTTGTGCGGTGTGCATAAATAAAAACAAACTCACCTCCACGCAAGGCGGAGTCCTCGCGCGGCGGCAGTTTGTTCAGTTATTGAGGCGAAAGCCCCATTATTTCTTCTTGTGACGGTTCTTTCTGAGACGTTTTTTGCGCTTGTGGGTAGCCATCTTGTGGCCTTTTCTTTTCTTTCCGCTGGGCATATCTGTTGAGCGTTAGATGGTTAATAAATCGGTTTATTATGGACGGATGCCGGCGAGGCAGAATTACTTCACCTCATCATAGAACACGCGAGAGGGCTTGAAAGCGGGAATCTTGTGTTCGGGGATGGTGATGGAGGTGTTCTGCGAGATGTTGCGGGCAACTTTCTGCGAACGAACTTTGATGATGAAGCTTCCGAAGCCACGGAGATACACGTTTTCGCCGTTGGCCAGGGAGTCCTTTACAACTTCCATGAAGCGCTCTACAACGGCAAGCACATTGGCTTTGTCGATGCCGGTGGTCTTGGAAATTTCGTTTACGATGTCGGCTTTTGTCATTGTATTATTTTTTTAACGATTGNCTGGTCGGGGCACCAAAGNNNAGGCTTTTTAAGNCCTCTCNCTNTTTGCGGTGCAAATATCGTAATTTTTTTTCAATTTGATGCAAGAGTTGGCCAAAAAATTTGACCTACTGAGGTGAAAATGTGGTATTTCGGTTGTCGCCTCACTTGGTCGGGGCATCCTGCGGCTCCTGCTCGGCGTGCTCGGGGAGGCTCTTATGCTCGGGCTTGAAGTCGGCGGCAGGATCCTCGGGCTCTTCCTCGTGGCGCGCTTCGATGACCTTCTTCCCGGCGGGTGCTTCAGCCTTGGCGGCCTTGGCTGCGCTGCGGTTGTTGGCTCCGATCTGGGCACCCTCAACCACGGAGGCGGCTCCGAAGAGGGCGAAGGCGATGCCCGTCCACAGCATCATGTAGCGGTTCTCGATTACGGGGCGCTGGAGGAAGAAATACACCGCGATGCCCACGATAACGGTAGGCACTACATACCAGCCGCCCGACAGCCGCGTGGGACGCGCCCCGAAGGCCAGCAGGAACACCTGGAAAAGGGCGGCGAACAGGAGCAGGAAGGCGAACATATAGCCCACCAGCTCCACGAAAGTTGCGCGGAACAGAACCATGCACAGGCCCAGCACCACGGCGGCGGCAGAGGCCACCCAGCCCACCATCATCGAAGCGGGGTTGTGCTTGGGTTTCCCGGAGGGGTCGCGCCCGGTCAGGAACAGGGTCAGNTTCAGCACCNCCGCGNGGATGAACAGGATGCNGCACCACATCACAAGCGTGCTCGGCTCCAGCGCCCGGTTGTAGATAATCATCAGAATACCAACGGCCAGCGCTATGATGCCGGTCCAGATTATATGACGTCCTTTCATTGGGAAATTGTGTTTTAAGAGTTATACAATGCACAAATATACAATAATAATAACAATTCGCACGCATAGTTGCTCAATAATCTACGAAAAAATTCGTACTTTTGCACAATCATAGACCAATCCGAATGAATATCACACCCCCTACCACCCCTGCACCCAGCATCGCAGCCCGAGCCGCCGACAGCGGCGTGGTGATGGGTGGCGTCATCATGGTTATGGTGCTGGCCACCGGCTTTGCCTACACCTACCCGCTGGCGGGCCTCCTGATGGTGGTTGTGGCGCTGGCGGGAATCTTCGTGCTCTACTTCCTGCTTCGGCGCAGCTACGTCCGCACCGACTACACCTCGACCATGGTCGAACTCTGGGCCGAAGGAATCGCGATATTTTTCCTCGGCAGCCTGGTGCCGGCCGTGGTGGTGTACCTGCTTCTGAGGTTCGTACAGCCTGAGTTCATGGCTCAGCAGGTGGACCTGGCGCTGAAGAATATTTCGCAGTTACCGCCAACCCCCGAGGTTGAGAACGTTACACAAGCCCTTACCACCATGCGCGATAAGAACCTGATGCCCACGGCCGCCCAGATGGCAGCCCAGGTCATTGCCATGNACANGTTTGTCNGCATGGTGCTCTCGCTCTTCGAAGCCAACGTGCTCATCATCCGCTACCGCGACCCCGAACGCCGCCGGCGAATGTCCGCCCGCTTGAAATAGTGCGTAGAAAATGTGCTCAAGGATGTAACCGCCTCACATTAAACATTGAACTTTAAACACTAAACTTTAAACACAATAGTGGATATATCTGTAGTAATACCGCTATATAACGAAGAAGAATCGCTGCCCGAGCTCCACGCCTGGCTCACACGCGTGATGCAGGCCCACGGCTTCAGCTACGAACTCCTCTTCATCGACGACGGCTCCACCGACGGCAGCTGGGGCGTGGTCGAAGGCCTGCACGCCGCCGACCCCGACCATGTGGCCGGAGCATCCTTCCGCCGCAACTACGGCAAGAGTCCGGCCCTCCACACCGGCTTCCGCCTTGCACAGGGCGACGTGGTAATCACCATGGACGCCGACCTCCAGGACTCCCCCGACGAAATTCCCGAGCTTTACCGCATGATAAAGGAGGAGGGCTACGACCTCGTGTCCGGCTACAAGCAGAAGCGCTACGACCCGCTGTCGAAGACCATTCCCACCAAGCTCTTCAACGCCACGGCCCGCCGGGTGAGTGGCATTAAGAATCTGCACGACTTCAACTGCGGCCTCAAGGCCTACCGCAGCAAGGTGGTCAAGCATCTGGAGGTCTACGGCGACATGCACCGTTACACTCCCTACCTGGCCAAACTCGCCGGCTTCAACCGCATCGGCGAAAAGGTGGTCCACCACCAGGCACGCAAGTACGGCAAGACCAAGTTCGGCCTCGACCGCTTCGTCAACGGCTACCTGGACCTGATGACGCTCTGGTTCACGGGCCGTTTCGGCAAAAAGCCGATGCACTTCTTCGGCCTGCTGGGCAGCCTGATGTTCTTCCTCGGCTTTGTGGCCGTAGTGGCCGTCGGTGTGTCCAAACTTTGGGCAATGCATGCCGGGCATCACTACATCCTGGTCACGGACTCGCCCTACTTCTACCTCTCGCTGGTGCTCATGCTCCTGGGTTCACAGCTCTTCCTGGCCGGATTTATCGGCGAGCTGGTGGTGCGCAACTCCCCCAAACGCAACGACTACGAAATCGAAGCCNCCCNCNCGGCAGACGATTCCTTCCGNANNGACATCCCCTNTNAACANGCAAANCCCGANTTNACCCGCTCATGAGCCTCCGTTCTCTCCTTTGGTATATCCTCGCCGTGGCCATGGGCGTCGCGGTGGCATCCTGCAACAGCGACGGCTGCCTGAGCAACCAGAACGCACTCCCGCAGGCGGCCTTCTGGTCAGCATCCACCGGCAAGCAGGTGAACGTGCGCGGTGTGGAAATCAGCGGCGTAGGCGCCCCCGGCGACTCAATCCTCATCCCGGCGACTTCGTCAATCGGCACCTTCTACCTGCCCATGCGCTCCGACCGGCCCTCCACCGAGTGGGAGCTCCGCTTCGTGCCTGAGGCCGGCGTGACTATTTCGGACTTTATCACCTTCGACTACACCTCGCAACCACACTTCGTGTCGGAGGAGTGCGGCGCGATGTACTTCTACCACATCGACCGCGTGAGCTACACCACCAACGTCATCGACTCTGTAGTCGTGCTGGACTCCCTGATAACCAATTACGACCTGACCCGCATCCGCATTTACCTCCACGAGGAGGAAGAAACCCCCGAAGAGGCGCCGGAGGAGCCGGCTGAATGAGAACCCTCGCGGCAGTGCTGGCGATGCTGATGGTGGTGTGCGTCTTCGGGCAGAACCGCCGCAAAATCAACCCCGTAACCACGGCGGCCACTACCACGCAATCCATCAACGAAACGCGCAACGACACAGCCCGCATCAACGCCCAGATCCGCGCCCGGTCCACCATGCACATCGACGACGAGGGGCGGCATGTCTACACCGACACCATCACCGGCGACCAGTGGATCGACTCCACCCTCATAGCCCGCGTGCCCAAGATGGAGTACCCGCTCTTCCACTCCGCATCTGTAAGCGTCAATGTCTGGGACCCCCTCATGCGCGCTTTCGGACAAAAATACGGCCTGATTGACTTCGCAGCCGAACTGAATCTCCACAACCGCTACATCCCCGTGTTCGAGGCAGGCGTCGGCACGGCGTCCTACACCCCCGCGTCGGGCAATTACCACTACCGTTCCCCGGTGAGCCCCTACTTCAAAATCGGCGCTAACTATAACTTCCTGTTCAACTCGAACCCCGATTACCTCCTGTTTTTTGCCGCCCGCTACGGTTTTTCGAACTTCAGCTACGCCGTGGACGACGTCCGCGTCGGGAGCGAGTACTGGGGCGACCACGGCACAATGAACGTGCCCTCGCAGCGTGTCAGCGCCGGATGGATTGAGCTCGGAATTGGCTTGCGCGTCAAAATCTGGGGACCCATCTCGGCCGGCTGGACCATCAAATTCCATTCCATGGTCCACACCTCCAACGCCACCTACGGCGAACCCTGGTATATCCCCGGTTTCGGCACCAAAGGCTCACCCCTGGGCGCTTCCATATCAATCACCTACACCATCCCCCTCCACCACCTGAACAAGGTTAAGGCTGAGGGCGTTACACCCTCAGAGGGCGCAGGGCCTACACTTGGCACACTCCCCTCAATGAATGAACCTAACATAGAATAGTATGAAGAAAGTAGTGATTGTTGGTGCGTCGTCGGGCATCGGGATGCGTGTGGCAACCGACTTCGCCCGCATGGGCTGGCGCGTGGGTATCGCCGCACGCCGCGAGGACCGTCTTAAAGAAATCAAGGAGCTCTACCCCGACCGTATCGAGTACATGACCATCGACGTGACAGCTGCCGACGCCGTGGACCGCTTCAACCGCCTTATCGAACTTATCGACGGCATGGACTACCTCCTCTACGCCTCCGGTTGCGGATTCTACAACCCCGACCTCGAGGCCGCCTCCGACGAGCAGGCCATCGGCGTGAATGTGCTCGGATTCACGCGCATAGTCAACGCGGCTTACAAATATTATAAGGCCACCGCCAACGTAACGCCGGGTCACATCGCCGCAATAACCTCCGTCGCAGGTACTAAAGGTATGGGCGTGTGCGCGGTTTACTCCGCATCCAAGCGCTACCAGTGGAACTACCTCCAGGCCATCGACCAGCTCGCACACCAGCAGCACGTCAACGTCCGCATCACCGACATCCGCCCCGGCTTCGTGGACACTGCCCTGCTCGACCCCTCGCGCAACTACCCCATGAAGATGAGCATCGACTACGTGGCCCCGCGCATAGAGCACGCCATGCTCACCGGCAAGCGCGTGGCCGTCATCGACTCCCGCTGGGCCATCGTCACAGCCCTCTGGCGCCTCATCCCCAACTGTGCCTGGCGCCACATCGGCCTGGAGATGTAGCTTCAGAAAGCCATTTTCACAGCCTTACTCCGGCGCGACGGCACCACATAGATTTGGCCACACGGACTTTTTTATTTACTTTTGTATCCTAAATAAACGTATCACCTTATAACCCCATAACCCTTTAGTTTTGGACGTCAAGGAATCCATGCGCCGCATACTGCAGGCAGAAAGTGCGGCCATACTGAACATACCGGTCACCGACGCCTACGAGCGCGCCGTCGACGCCATCGTCGAGCGCGTACACCGCCGCGGGGGCAAGCTCGTCACCTCCGGCATGGGCAAGGCGGGCCAGATAGCCATGAACATCGCCACCACCTTTGCCTCAACCGGCACCCCGGCGGTGAACCTACACCCCAGCGAGGCGCAGCACGGCGATCTGGGCATCTTCCAACCCAACGACATTGCCCTGCTTATTTCCAACAGCGGCAAGACGCGCGAAATCATCGAGCTCGTGGAGCTGCTCCACGGCCTCTATGCCGAGGTGCCCGTAATCGTAATCACCGGCAAGCCCGGCAGCCCACTGGCCGAGGCCGCCGACATCGTACTCTTCACCGCCCCGGACCCCGAGGTGTGCCCGCTGGGCCTGACGCCCACCACGTCCACCACCATGATGACCGTGATGGGCGACGTGCTGGTGGTCAACGTCATGAACGCAATCGGCTTCACACGGCAGGAGTATGCCAAACGCCACCACGGAGGCTACCTGGGCAAATCCGCCCGCGGCGAAAACTGATGCCGGCGACGGTGCGTTATATTTTTAACTGAACTCCTCCGACAATGAAAAAGATTATCTGCATAGGCGAGTGCTCGCTCAACATCGTCCTCGACCCCTCCGGCAAGCCCCTGGGTTCAATCCCCGGCGGACGAATCCTCAACGCCGCCGCAATCATGGGCCGTAATGCCTCCAACGTTATCATGGCCTCCGAAGCCGCACAGGACTCCGTGGGCGAAATCCTCGTCACCGACCTCAAGAACGCCGGCGTGGACGTGACCTCGGTCGACCGCTTCACCGAGGGCCACACCCCCATCAACGTCTTCGTCTCCGACGGCCAGGGGCTGGTCAAGACCATGACACGCTATGAGGACTACCCCGACGAGGCCTTCGACATCATCTGGCCACGCATCGACGAGGGCGACGTGATTCTTTTCGGCGGATACTACGCCATCGACCGCCGTATGCGCGAGCGCATGAGCAAGCTCCTCAACTATGCCGTGGAGCGCAAGGCCATCCTTATCTACCTCCCCGGCTTCCTCCCCCAGCAGGAAACGCGAATCACCCACGTGATGCCCGCAATCCTCGAAAACCTCGAAATCGCCAACATCGTGGTTACGCGCGACGTGGACCTCAAGCTCATCTTCGGCATCGACTCCCCCGACGCGGCCTACCATCGCCACATCGACTTCTACTGCCGCTCGCTCATCTGCGTTGACGCCGCCAACGCCGCAATCAGCTACTACTCGGGCAAGGAGGTGACAACCGTTGAAATTCCCCCGCGCATCTGCTCCACGCTGATATGGAACTCCGGCGCCGCCGCAGGCATCACCGAAGCCGTCGCTGCCAACGGCTACACCGCCTCCGACCTCGAAGCCCCCGGCGACGACATCCGCCGCGCAATCCNCGGCGCNGCCGCCCACAGCGCCAACNNAGCCGCCANGNCCCTCACCGAATCCTGGCAAGCAATCAAGTAGCCGCTGCGCGGGATTAGAGATTAGGAGATTATAAGATTAAGCGGAATATAAGATTAAGCAGATTGGATGAATGGCAGGAAACCTATGCTAAGACGTCCGCAGGACGTTGACTTTTTATAACCGCTTGCGCCTTCAGGCGCTGGCGGCTGAAAAAACCTCCCGCATACGGGCGTCCGCAGGACGCCGACTTGCCATCACGAATACACCCCTAAAACTTAGCAAAATGTCAACAAAAGATTACGCCCCAAGCGCCTCCTCCATAGAGCATAAGCACCGCGACATGCGCGTGGCAATCGTATACACCCTCTGGAACCGCCACATCACCGAGCCCCTGCGCGACGGCGCCATCGCCGTGTTCGACGACTACGGCGTGGCCTACGACACTTTCCAGGTGCCCGGCGCCGTCGAACTCACCTACGCCGCCTCGCGCCTGAGCGAGAACTCCAAATACGACGCCATCGTGGTGCTCGGATGCGTCATCCGCGGCGGCACGCCCCACTTCGACTACGTCTGCCAGTCAGTCACCCAAGGCGTCACCTCCCTTAACTCCCAGGCTATCACACCCGTAATCTTCGGGCTCCTCACCGTCGACAACGAGCAGCAGGCCCTCGACCGCATCGGCGGACCGGCCGGCCACAAGGGGCGCGAAGCCGCCGAAGCCGCAATTCTCATGTTCGACTTCGACGAGCAGGCGAACATCTGACTTGCTCCCGTCGTTTATATATAAAGATAGTAACACGTAAAACACTATATTATGGCAAAAGAATCTAAATCCGGAATCGTAGGCTGGATCATTTTAGGCCTCGTAGTAGCTGCTCTGGCAGTGGGCGCACTCATCTACATGGGCTGGTTCGACCAGAACACGCATGTCGACACCCCCGCCGGCGACAATGTAATGGACCAGTATGAGCTCACCGAGCAGAACGCCGGCCAGCCAGGTGAAGCCGACTGGCAGAATGCCGACCACGAGTCGCTGCAGGAACTCATCACCGACCCGCAGCCCGAAACCGAGAACCCCGTGTCGGCCGAAACCGCCGCTGAATAATGGACTCCTGGCAGGACCGTCTGGCCGCCCTCCGGGGCAGCCTCGCGCCCGACCTTGAAACACCGCCGACCCCGGCCTCCGAGCCGGAGCCGGCGGCATCGGCTCAGACAGGCGCCCTCAACATCGTCTTCGAGCGCAAGGGCCGCGGAGGCAAGCAGGCCACCATTGTCGAAGGCTTCACAATCGACGACCAAGCCCTCGAAGCCCTCGCGTCCGAACTCAAGCGCAAACTCGCCACCGGCGGAAGTGCCCGCGGAGGACAAATCCTCATCCAGGGCGACCGCCGCGACGACGTCCGCNCNTTCCTCCAATCCAAAGGCTTCAAAACCAAAGGCTAACCCTCAGTCAGGAACTCACGAAGGGACAACATCCTGATACCATTTCGTGTATTGGGCGAGGATGTGTGCAGTGTCACCAATATCTTCTCATAATTATCGTTCAGGACCTCAAGGTTACCGAACTCCCGTAGAGCGGTCGCCTCATCATCTACACGCACAGCAACTTGCACATATCGCCGCTCCCCGCCTTTCTCGGCAACAAAATCGATTTCCCGACCGCCGCTTATTACGCCCACCTTAACGTCGTAGCCACGAAAACGAAGCTGATTGTACACAGCATTTTCCATCAATCCGCCTGTGTCCATGGGACGGNAGCCGATGATGGAGTTGCGTATGCCCANGNCCTCGAAAAAGTANTTTTCACCTNTTTCAAAGAAACGCTTACCTNCAATGTCCCAGCNCCTTACCTGATTTACCAAATAAGCCTGACAGATGTAGTCGGCGTAAGTCTGGACGCTGTTCACGGTCGCCGCCGTGCGTTGCGACTTCAGGTAATCAGCGATTTTACGCGCCGTGAAAATCTGCCCTATATTATCGGCCAGAAACAACATAAGCCTCTTAAGAAAATCTACATTGCGGATTGAGTGACGGCTCACCACGTCGCGGAACACCAACGCATCGGCAATTCCCGCCAGGTATTCGTTCCACGTCGCCTCATCGGCCAGATTTCGCAGGTAAGGCATGCCACCGTAGCGCATAAATTTTTCCATGGTTGCGTCGCTGTCAGAAAGGGCATGGAAGGTCAGGAATTCGTTGTAACTCAGAGGATGAACTCGTATTTCAACACTGCGCCCGGCCAATTTCGACGCTATTTCCGACGACAGCATATCCGAGTTGCTTCCCGTCACATACACATCATTGTTGGAATCAAGGTTCAACGAACGTATCACGCGCTCGAACCCCTCCACTTCCTGAACCTCATCCACAAAAATATAGTTCTTGCGCCCGGAATCAAGCCTCGAGGTTATCTCTTGGTGAAGCTCGCCCGCGTCGGTAATATGTGCAAAGGCAAAATCTTCGAGGTTGATGGTGATAAAATTACTCTCGGGGGATGCTTGGCGAATTTCCTGCTCGACGCTTTTGAGAATATAACTCTTGCCCACTCGGCGCTGGCCGGTGAGCACTTTGATAGTGGACGTGCCGATGTAGGGCCGGATACGATCCATATAATGAGGGCGAGGAAGAATCTCTGAAGTGTTCATTGTAATTAAAACTTTCCGCAAATATAACAAAAGTTTTAATTATAAACAAAACTTTTTCCCGGAAATAGCGAACCACTATGGAGGTGGCGAGCTCCCGCTCGCCACAATGCGCATCTACGCCGCCCCGCAACATATGGAAGTGGCGAGCTCCCGCTCGCCACAATGCGCATCAACGCCGCCACGCAACGTATGGAGGTGGCGAGCTCCCGATAGCCACAATCGCCATCAACGCCGCCCCGTAATGCTCGCGGGAATGCAAAAAGAAACGGAGCTGTCTCGCGACGCCCCGGTCCTAATACACAATTATCTATAAAACAACTATTTAAAATTTACTGACATTCTTTTGATTGGAGGCAACATCAGCCTCGCCATTTTGGAGCCCCACCGCAGGTGAGGTCAAGATGGTGACGCAAAGTCGACAATATTTGCATGATTTCACGCCCCGAAGGGCATACTCAACTTTGGTCATCTTTTTCGCTGCAAAATTATAATTTTATCAATAATTCTCAAAGTTAACAAAGGTTAAATCCACACTTTTTCCGCACCTTTTAGCCCCGCTCTTTGTAATAATAGTAGTAAAGCCCCGACTTTGCGCCTATTTTTGTCACTCGAACCTGAAAAATTTCTTCTATGGACGATCCTACCAAAATAACCGACGTAATTCCCCACGACACCGTGGCAGCCCACACTTTTGCCAGCTGGCTGCTCAACCTCATCGACGATTTTCTCGACCTCATTGGCCTGGGGCGCTTCAAGAACCTCGAGGAAGTGATATATATGATTGTGGTGGTTGCCGTAGCATTTTTCATTGGCTGGCTGTTCCAGAAGTTCGTGCAGTGGGCCNTGGGCAANGTGGTGTCACTGCGCCACGGAACCATCGGCNANGANCTCCTNCAGATGCACACCCTCACCAAATGCNGCCTCATCANCCCCCCGCTGTTCGTCATGGCCCTGGCGCCTTTCGCTTTCGAGAACAACCACACCTGGCTCGAATGGATTGAGCGCCTCACCGGCGTCTACGCCCTCATTGCCCTCGGCGTAGGCCTCTCCAGCGTGATGAACTTCATCTTCTTCCACTACAACCTCCACGACAACACCAAGGGCCTCCCCATCAAGGGCGTACTCAACATCGGCAAAGGCATCCTCTGGATTATCCTCGTAATCATCGCCGTGTCGGTCATCGTCGACAAGAGCCCCGCCGTGCTCCTGACCGGCCTCGGCGCCTTCGCCGCCGCGTTGATGTTGATCTTCAAGGACAGCATCCTCGGATTCGTCGCCGGCATCCAGATGTCGCAGAACGACATGCTCCACGAGGGCGACTGGATCGTGGTGCCCAACACCCCCGCCAACGGTACGGTGATCGACGTCACCCTCTCGGCGGTAAAGATTCAGAACTTCGACAACACCATCGTCACCGTGCCCCCCTACACCCTCATCTCCACATCCTTCCAGAACTACCGCGGCATGTGGGACTACGGCGCACGCCGAATGGTCAAGACCCTCACCATGGACGTCACAACCATATTCCGCCTCACCGACGCCCAAACCGACTCCATCGTCGCCAAATACCCCATCCTCAAAGAATNCGTCGACCGCATGCGCGCCAGCGGACAGCTCGTCCACTCCGACGACTCCCTGCGCCCAATCAACGGCACACTCGAAACCAACCTCGGTCTCTTCCGCGCCTACTGCTGCCTCTACCTGTCGCAGAACCCCATGATTTCAAGCACCAGCCAGATTCTGGTACGACTCCTCGACGCCTCCGCCTACGGCCTCCCGCTCGAAATCTACTGCTTCACCGCCACCACCAACTGGAACGAGTACGAAGGCATCCAGAGCGCCGTGCTGGATTTCATGACGTCAGTGGTGAGCGACTTCGGCGTGAACATCTACACCAGCGCAACCCTGCCCGTGAGCAC
>WFLX010370156.1_pt1 | contig 12159 bp, 9 predicted proteins | sample 4967041 | NCBI WGS metagenome assembly WFLX01 (sample SAMN12857096, study PRJNA449069) | gut metagenome | isolation source: stool from male and female vole | host: Microtus ochrogaster | place: USA:Florida | collected 2017 | reverse complement strand
GCTATAGAGGAATTGGTTAAAAAACTCGGACTTGAAAACCCTTCGATAATCGGTCACTCTTTCGGTGGCAGGATTGGCATCCTGTATTCCAGCCGGAACAAGGTAGACAGGCTGATTCTTGTTGATGCGGCTGGGGTGAAACCGCGTCGTAGCATTAAATATTACTACAAGGTCGGCACATTCAAGGCAATCAAGAAAATATTGAATATTGTTTTGGGCAAGGATAAGGCGAAGCCTGTAATCGAGCGCCTGCGGGCAAAGCGTGGAAGCGCGGATTATGCTGCTGCGAGCCCGATGATGAAGAGTATCCTGAGCAAGAGCGTAAATCAGGATTTGCGCGGGTATATGCCAGAGATAAAAGCTCCGGCACTTCTTGTATGGGGTGAGAAAGACACTGCCACACCCATGCGTGACGCAAAAATAATGGAAAAACTAATTCCCAATGCCGGGCTTGTGTCCTTTCCCGGGTGCGGGCATTATAGCTTTCTTGACAATCCCGGTGGATTTGCTGCTGTGCTCCGTAGTTTTTTGAAATCGAAAAATTAAAAAGAGATGACTGTTATATTCATAGTTTATTTGCTGATACTGTTGCTTGCACTGCAAAATCTCGTTTGCGAACTTAAGCGCGACCTGATGATGATGCAGCAGAATTCCTACAGGTTGGAGAGATATAGCAGGTGGTTGAAAACAAGCGGCGACACTACTTCATGGACCCGTTTGTCCGCCCTCTGCGTGTTCTTCCTCAGTATGGTCGGATTCTCCGACATGAACTGGGGCATGGGATTCATAGCCGCGTGGACTGGCGGAAATGTGGTTTACCTTATGACACGTAAGTATAAGAAGCCTCTTGTTTGGACTCCGCGCTCAAAGCGCATATACACTGTCGCGGCAATACTTTCAATCATCATTATCGGGGCTGCTGTGATTCTTTTTGGCAAAGATGAACTCAGCCGTTTGTTTGCTGCTACAGTCGCTTCTTTCGGTTGCTATTGCGGTAGCCATATTCTCATTATGGGCGCTGTCTGGCTTCTTGAACCGGTGGAGCGCAAAATCAACCGTGGATATTACCGTGATGCGGAGCGTATTCTCCGCTCAATGCCTGATTTGAAGATTATCGGTATCACAGGCAGCTATGGCAAAACAAGCACCAAGCACTATCTTCATCGTATTCTCAGCGAGAGCTTCCAGACCGCAATGACTCCCGGCAGCTTCAATACCACTTTGGGAGTCATACGCACGGTAAGGGAATACCTGAAGCCATACGATAAGGTGTTCATTGTAGAGATGGGGGCTAAAAATATCGGTGACATCAAGGAAATTTGCGACCTTGTCCATCCTACAGTCGGCATTGTCACTGCTGTTGGCGAACAACACCTTGAATCCTTCAAAAGCATAGAAAATGTACAGCGGACCAAATTTGAGCTTGTAGACTCGCTTCCGGCAGACGGGCTCGCTGTTATCAATAACGATTTCCCGAAGATTGCTGACCGGGTGGTAGATAACTGCAATTGCATCCGCTATGCGGTNACANACACCGCCGGGGCACAATGGACGGCGCAGGATATAGAGTATAGTGAGCGTGGCACATCATTCACTGCTAAAGGTCCCGGCATTGAAATCCGCCTTACCACACGCCTTGTCGGNGACTGCAACATATCAAATCTTCTTGCTTGCGTTGCAGTAGCCGTCAACCTTGGAGTGCCCGAAGATAAAATCCGCTATGCTGTGAGCCGCATAGAGCAGGTTGAACACCGGTTGAACCTCAAACGCACTCCGGCAGGCATAACCATTATAGATGATGCTTTCAACTCCAATCCCACCGGGTCGGCTATGGCGCTTGATGTTTTGAGCCGCATGAAAGGTGGCAGAAGAATTATCATAACCCCGGGAATGATTGAACTTGGCGACCGCACAGAAGAGCTGAACCGTAAGTTTGGACGAAAGATTGCCGAATGCGCGGACATTGCCATTGTTGTAGGGCATTATAACCGCGATGCTATTNTNGANGGCATCANNNGCGNCGCGNTGCCTGAGCAGGCTATTCTCACCGCAGATAGTTTCGCTCAAGCCCAGGTGCTTCTCCAGGGATTTGTGAAAGCGGGAGACACAGTGTTGTACGAAAACGATTTACCAGATACATTTAAATAAAATAATTCAGTTGCAGTATATCTGTTATGAAAACAAATATTGGAGTATTTTTTGGAGGACGCTCTACCGAGCATGAGATTTCTGTTATTTCAGCAAATCAGGCAATGCACGCCATTGACCGTGATAAATACGAAGTGACACCTATATATATTTCAAAAGAGGGCAGATGGTACACTGGTGATGCTTTGCTCGATGTGGCGAATTACCGCAATACCGATGAACTTCTCAAAAAGTGTGAGGAGGTGTATATGCGCCCTGTGTTTGGCGATTATAATGTTTACAAGGTAAAAAAGCCGATGTTTGGCAATGGGGTTGCATCTTCTCTGGATGTGGTTATCCCTGTGCTTCATGGATCAAACGGTGAAGATGGCACTTTTGAAGGTATCCTNGAANCTANCGNTATTCCTTATGCNGGGTGCGATGTNCTTTCATCNGCAAACGNTATGNNCAAGNTTACCATGAAGATGATTCTTGCAAACTGCGGCATTCCTGTGGTTGACTTCGTATGGTTCACTGATAAGGAGTGGTTCACAAAGCATGACGCTCTCGTTGAGAAGATAGAAAGCACTCTCGGTTACCCGGTCATTGTCAAGCCGGCAAACCTTGGCTCAAGCGTAGGTATCGGCAGGGCTGCTGACCGTGAACGCCTTGAAGAGTGCGTTGAAGATGCGTCGCGCTATTCAAGCCGTATCATCGTAGAGCACATGGTTGACAATCTTAAGGAAATAAACTGCTCTGTACTTGGTGATTGCGACGATTATCAGACCTCTGTGTGCGAGGAGCCCATCAAGAGCGGTGAAATCCTCTCTTATGAGGACAAATATATGGGTGGAACCAAAGGGGCAAAGGGCATGCAAGCTTCCCAGAAGAGGATACCCGCGGATTTGCCTGTTGAAATGAGTGACAGAATCCGCTTTCTTGCAGGCGAGACCTTCCGGGTGCTTAGTTGCCATGGTGTGAGCCGTGTTGACGTTATTGTTGATGCTGACACCAACGAGATTTATGTAAATGAAATCAACACTATCCCCGGTTCGCTTTCATTCTATCTTTGGGAGGCTACAGGAATAACATTCTCTGGTCTCATGGATAAACTTGTGGAGCTTGCACTCAAACGCAAGAGGGAAAGAGCAAACAAAACAGTTACCTACTCAAGGAATATTTTCAGCCTTGGCGGCGGTTGTAAAGGCGGCTGCAAAGGCAAACTGAAGTAATGGGAGACAAAACCAAAGGATATATACTCGGTTCTTTGGCTGCGGCGAGCTACGGCTTGAATCCGCTGTTTGCCCTGCCCCTGTACGATGACGGCATGGGGGTGGACTCCGTTTTGTTCTTCCGTTATGTGCTTGCAATTCCGGTTCTTGCAATAATGATGGTGATAAGGGGCAGGAGCTTCCGGTTGCAGGGCAAGCAGGTGCTTGCTCTCGGCGGACTCGGTCTTTTGGTGGCATTGTCATCTCTTGCCCTTTTTCTGTCATACACCTTTATGCCGGCGGGTATCGCATCTACAATGCTCTTCATCTACCCGATAATGGTTGCGGTGATAATGACCTGCGTGTTTCATGAGAAAATATCACGTGTCACCCTTGTTTGCACCGTTGTGGCGGTTGCCGGAATCGGTTTGCTGTTCAAGACCTCCGAAGGCGGTTCGCTGAGCCTTCCCGGCACAATCTGGGTAATGGTTTCGGCACTGAGCTATGCAATATACATCGTGGCGATAAATAAATCGTCGCTCGCAAAGGTGCCTACTCTCACTGCAACATTTTATATGCTGCTTTTTGGAGTATGGTTGTTTGCCGCAAGGCTCCTTTGGCAAGGGGAAATTGAAATGCCCTCTGCTGGAAATGGCTACCTTTGGGGAGCGTTGCTTGGGCTTGCAATTTTCCCGACGGTAGTGTCATTTGCCTGCACCACAAGCGCCATTCACTATATCGGTTCAACAAACACCGCTATTCTTGGAGCCCTTGAACCGGTTACCGCGGTGATTATCGGAGTATTTGTTTTTGGGGAAGAGATAACCCCGCGCTCGTTTATCGGGTTGTTGATGATTATCGGTGCGGTAACCGTGGTGATTTCCGGTCCACGGATGAGCTTCCGGTTAAGTTCGATTCGTAGGATGTTTCCCCGTGTTCGTAAAAATTAAAAGTTATTATATATGTGTGGATTTTTCAGCAAATTCTTTTCTAAGGAGAAAAAAGATACATTGGACCGTGGGCTTGCTTCAAGCAAGCAGGGAGTCCTGTCCAAGATAGCCCGTGCTATAGCAGGGAAAAACAAGGTCGACGATGATTTTCTGGATGACCTTGAAGAAATCCTCATTACATCGGATGTTGGTGTGGATACTACGCTTGCAATTATTGACCGCCTCAAAGCAAGGGTAAAGCGTGATGGCTATGTTGGCACTGAGGAACTAAACCGTCTGCTTGCCGAAGAAGTGCAGGAGTTGCTCGCGGATGCGGACAATACTGTTTCCGCGCCTGATTTTACTCTGCCGGAAGGCGCTCGTCGTCCCTACGTTATTATGGTTGTGGGTGTAAATGGCGTTGGAAAGACAACCACTATAGGCAAACTTGCTGCGCAATATCGCGATGCTGGCTATAAAGTTATGCTTGGGGCAGCAGACACCTTCCGTGCTGCCGCAATAGAGCAGCTTGAAGAGTGGGCGCACAGGTCAGGTGCCTCAATTGTTAAGCAGAAACTTGGTGCCGATCCTGCGTCTGTAGCATTTGACACTCTCAAAAGTGCTCAGGCTAAAGGTGACGTGGATGTTGTTATCGTAGATACAGCCGGTCGTCTACATAACAAGAAAGCTCTTATGGATGAGCTGACCAAGATACGCAACGTAATGTCAAAAGTTATTCCCGACACTCCGGACGAAGTGCTCCTTGTGCTAGACGGCAGCACCGGTCAGAATGCTTTTGAGCAGGCTAAGCAGTACACTGCGGCAACTAAAGTGACAGGACTTGTGATTACCAAACTTGACGGAACCGCAAAGGGCGGCGCGGTACTTGGTATCAGCCACTCTCTCAGCATTCCGGTGCGATATATCGGGCTGGGTGAAAAGATTGAGGATTTGCAGGTGTTCCGCAAGGATGAATTTGTGAAGGCATTGTTCGGTCAGGATTGATGAAGCGAAAAAAAGTAGATGTCATTTCACTCGGATGCTCCAAAAACCTGGTTGACTCCGAACGTTTGATGAAATTGCTTGCTGATGCCGGAATGGAACCGCAGCATGAGCCGGAGCACACATCTCACGGTGATATTGTGGTAGTCAATACTTGTGGCTTCATCGGTGATGCAAAAGAGGAATCGGTGAATACAATCCTTGAATATGCAGACCTGAAATCACGCGGAGAGATAGACTCACTATATGTTATGGGTTGCTTGTCTGAGCGATACCGCAATGAATTGCCTGCTGAGATTCCGGAAGTAGACGGTTGGTTCGGAAAAACGGACTGGAGCGGGATTATAAACCGGCTGGTGAAGAAATATCCTGCTACTGCGCCCTATGACCGCATAATCACGACTCCTCGCCATCATGCGTACCTTAAGATATCGGAGGGATGTGACAGGTTTTGTGCCTTCTGCGCTATCCCGCTCATAACAGGGCGCCATCACTCCCGCACTCCTGATGAAATCGAGGCGGAGGTAAAGATGCTTGTTGGTCGCGGAGTAAAGGAATTTAATGTTATTGCCCAGGATTTGTCTGCATATGGATGTGACTTGTCCGCTGATAAGAAAAGCGGTCTTGCAGATCTGCTTAAGCGGTTGTCAGATATAAAAGGTGTGGAGTGGCTTAGGTTGCATTACGCTTATCCCGCTGGTTTCCCAAAAGACATCCTTCCGGTTATTGCCGAAAGGGAAAATATATGCTCTTACCTTGATATCGCTTTGCAGCATATCAGCGACAAGGTGCTTAAAGCTATGCGCCGCCGTGTCGGCAAAAAAGAANCCNTGGAGTTGCTTGATGNAATTCGCTNCGNTGTNCCGNGAATCCATCTGCGCACAACCCTTATGACCGGATTCCCCGGAGAAGGGGAGGAGGAGTTTGCTGAACTCATGGAGTTTGTGGAAGCTCAGCGGTTTGAGCGTATGGGTGCTTTTGCCTACTGCGAGGAGGAGGGCACTTACGCTGCGCAAAATTATGAAGATTCCATACCTGAGGCAGTCAAGCAGCAGAGGCTTGACAAACTGATGGCGTTGCAGGAGGATATTTCTGCTGATATTCAAAGTTCAAAAATTGGTACAGTTCAAAAGGTCATTATTGACCGTGAGGAGCAAAATCATTTTGTAGGGCGGACCCAATGGGATTCTCCGGAAGTTGACCCGGAAGTGCTTGTGGAAAAGGCGCCTGGAATCAAGCGCGGTGAATTCTGCAATGTCAGGGTTACGGATGCTATGCCGTNTTGAGCNGANTGGAGTTAAAGAATGAGNATGGAGCTGANANTTGNTGGACTGANCNGTTGCGCGGTNGAANAATGTATTGAAACCGGCATACCCTTTGCGCTGTATGCATTTCCGGGTGAATCGGTTTTGCATTTTGTCGCGTGCCGTCATTCTCAGAAAGTGGAGGCAAATGTTTTTTTTGATGAATCTGCAACCGGTGCATTTGCTGTAACCGGTTTTATACCTTATGGACCTGTTGAGATTATTGTTCCGGAGCTTTCTCCGGAGCAGATAATGGCGATGGATTCCCCGGCGGGCAAAATACCTGTTGCTCCCAAGGGTGTCTCAACATCATTTGAAGAATATGCGGCATCGGCTGAAAAAGTGATAGCCGGACTACAGGAGCATGGAGGCAAGGTTGTTCTCAGCCGGATGATTGTAGAGGAAGGCTCAGACCCGCTTCGCGTGGCGTTCCGGTATTTTTCTCGTTTTCCTGATACTTTCCGCTCGCTTTTCTACACCAATGAAAAAGGATTGTGGCTTGGAGCTACTCCTGAGTTGCTTGTCGATTACAATGAAGTTGGCAAGTCATTGCGGACTATGTCATTGGCAGGGACACGCCCCGCAGGCACCTTGGGAGAATGGGATGAAAAGAATACAGAAGAGCATGAGTATGTGACAGACTTTATAAAGGATGTTCTTTGCAAGCACTCAACAGATGTGAAAGTGTCTGAACCGTTCGCGTTGCGTTATGGAGCAGTGGAACACCTATGTGAGCGGATAGAAGCTTCTGGCATAAGCAACATAACGGAAATAGTCAGTGAGCTTTCACCGACTCCCGCAGTGTGTGGCACTCCGCGCGATTATGCTTTGGAAGCCATTGCAAAATCAGAATCACATTCCCGTGAATGTTATGGCGGCTGGATTGCAGTGAAAGCTGATNATGGAGTAAAGGTTTTTGTGAATTTGCGCTGTGCAAATATCNTGGCTACAGTCNAAACAGGTGCNTGTCACACCTATATATATAAGGTATATGCCGGCGGAGGATTTACCGCCGATTCTTCGGTTGCCGAGGAATGGAATGAGGCTTCTGAAAAAGCGTCGGCATTATTGAAAATTATTATGAATCCGCAATAAATGGGAAAAAACAAAAATAAAAACGGCAGTCCTGCACTTGTTGTACTTATCGCGGTAATTATTGTTGGCGCGGTATCTATGGCTCCTCTGAAAAAGTGGAGTTCGGGGACGCTTAAAGATTTCAATCTTTTGTCTGACGTAATCCATGACTCTCTTTTGGTTGAGGAGGAAGAGGAGGACACTGTAAGCCTGCCGGATATTGACCCGGCTCTACTTCTTGCCATGAAGAGTGACAGCGTCAAGCCTAAGCGTAAGTTGGTTATGGGTCCGGATTCAATGCTGGTCGAGGAGGAAGAAGAGGAGGAGGTGATTCTTCCTGCGCCGATAATGGTTGAGCGCACAGAATCAGGAGTATTGCCGATAGAGGACTATTCTCCTTCCGGCAATGGGCTTGCTCATCTTCGCGCAGCTATTAATTCCGGTCGCCTTGCTCGAATCGCTGTTACCGGCGACAGCTATATTGAAGGCGATATTTTCTGTCAGGATGTGCGTGAAAAACTCCAGACCGCTTACGGCGGCAGTGGAGTTGGCTATGTTAATATGTACTCTGAATTTCCCGGCTTCCGCCGGTCAGTGCGCCAGAGCGGCAAAGGGTGGAAGATACACATGGCATCAAAATCCGGCACAAACAGCAAATATGTTGGGCTGTGGGAAAATTATTTCACTACAGAAGGCAGTGCATGGTCTGAGTATAAAGGTTGCACTTCCATTGCAAATCTTGATTCATGGACTGTTTCCCGATTCCTTTTCATTGCTCCGAATGACTGCAAGATAAAAGCGAGTGCCAACGGAGTTGAAACTGAGTATGACATAACCGGTGCGGATTATGTGCAGGAGATAAAGGTTGTTGCTCCCGGCACGAATGATTTCAAACTGTCGGTATCCTCCTCCTCGATAATCGGTTTAGGCGTATGGCTTGACTCCGAGAGCGGCATAGGTGTGGATTGTATGTCGTCGCGTGGATTCTCCGGGGTGACTCTTGCAAGCATCAGCTCGTCTATTTCGCAGGAATCCCGTAACATGGTGGACTATGACCTTATAATCCTTGAATTTGGTATAAATGCACTCACGGCAAAGCAAAAGGATTATTCAGTGTATTGCGGTCACATGGTAAAGGTTATCAAGCATTTGCGTTCATGCTATCCTAACGCTGATTTCCTTGTGATGGGAATCGGTGACAGAGGTCAGAAAAAAGGAGGAGCTGTCAAGAGCATGAGCACAGTGCCAAACATGATTGATGCACAGCGTACTGCGGCAAGGACTGCTGGATGCCTCTTCTGGGATACCCGCGCTGCTATGGGCGGAGAAGACGCTATTGTGGAATGGTCCAAAACCGGACGCGCGAACAAGGATTATATTCACCTTACCCACAAAGGTGGTGCAGACCTCGCCGGTGAGTTTGTCAACGCTTTACAACAGATGCTGANATGAGAGCTGTNTTAGCCGCCATATTATTCTTTTGCNGCTTCAGCGCATTCGCCCAGGATGTTGCCGACTCTCTGGACGTTGATGTNAATGACACTGATGTGCGCGAAAGGGGAGTGGTGCTGTACAACGACGGGAAAATTGACAGCGGTCAGATTCCATCGTTCATAAAACGTGCTGCGAATAAAATACAGTTGAATGGCGCCGATTGGAGCGGCTTGCGCAACAGTGTCGCAAATTCCGGTTCTGAAGTCGTGTCTGTCGTTCATATAGGGGACAGCCACATACAGGCGGAAATTGGCACTTCTGTTACACGCGAACTTCTGCAACTTGATTTCGGCAATGCAGGGCGAGGGTTGGTCTCACCCTTGAGGCTATCCGGCACCAACCAGCCCACTGACTACACTATTGAGAGCGGAAGCAAGTGGAAGGCGGAGAAGGTTATGAGGGGACCGTGGACTAATCCGATGGGATTTAACGGCACTTCACTGACCCTTGTCGGGAACCGTGGCAACCTGAGGATATACACAGCGGATGATGAGGAAAGCTATAATCCGTTCACTGCAATCCGGCTGTTTTACTCCGGCTCCATTACTGTTACCGGTGTGGGAAATGAATATGGCATGCCGGTGCCTNACCNCGNGAAGCCCGGTAACGGATACCNTGACATAACTTTANGGGNGGCGCTTNCAGTTGCAGATATTAGTTTTGAATCATCAAAAGGCTTCACATTTTTCTGCGCTTCGGTCACCAATGAGCGTCCGGGACTCGTTTATCATGCGATAGGAAACAATGGTGCTACCTATTACACTTACAATAATGTAGGCACAACTGCTTCAGACATAAAAGAATTGTNGCCGGANCTGATTATTGTGTCGCTCGGCACAAATGAGGCTTTCGGAAAGCTTGACATACTTGAATTCAGACGTAACCTAAATAACTTTGTCACCTCGCTTAAGCAGAATAATCCGGATGCGGAAATCCTTCTTGTCACCCCAATGGAATGCCAAAGGAGCAGTGTGCACCGGACAGGCACAGGAAGGCGCGCAAGGAGGGTGAGAAGTTACTCGGTTAACAATAATATCCTGCCTATACGAAACGAAATCCTGCGTTACGGTCGTGAAAAGCATATCGCTACATACGACTGGTACGATGTTGCCGGAGGCACTGGCGCGTCCAACACATGGATTGATTCAGAACTTCTAAGCCGTGACAGGGTGCATCACACCTCTTCCGGTTTCAAGCTGAATGGCAAGCTGATGTATGAGGCTTTAATTAACGCATTAATTCCTAAGAAATAAAATGGATAAAATTACCGGCTTTTTTTCCGGACTCGATATAGCAAAAATATTCCAGGATATAAAAGACTTCTTTTTGAACCTGTGGTCGCAGATTGACACCGGCAAGATTGTGCAGGTGTTGAAGTACGACATGTCTAACCCGCTACTGTTCAACACCGGGCTGTTCCTGCTGCTGTTTGTAGGATTCCTTATCATTTACCGTATTCTGCGTAAATGCAAGTGGCTGAAACTCATATTCGTAATACTGTTCTCCCTCTACTTTTACTATAAATCATCGGCAGAATATTGCTTTATCTTGCTTGGGGTATGTATTTCCGACTATATTCTTGGCATACTCATGGGTATTGCCTCACGAAATTGGGTGCGCAGGCTGATTGTTGCGGTCAATGTGCTCATGAATGTTGGAATGCTTGTCTACTTCAAGTATTTCAACCTGTTGTTAAGCACATTCGCTAATTTCAGCGGACAGGAATTCAATGCTCTTGATATTGTGCTTCCGGCGGGCATATCCTTCTTCACCTTCCGTTCAATAAGCTATATTGTAGATATTTACAGGCGTGAGATTGAACCTTGCACCGATTTCCTTGCATACACTTTCTACCTTACATTTTTCCCGCCGTTGCTTGCCGGACCGGTTGTACGCGCCAAGGATATGTTGCCGCAGGTAAAGCTCAATCCTGTTGCGTCGCGTGCCATGGTCGGTGAAGGACTGTTCCTGATAATCATTGGGCTTGTAAAGAAAGTCATTGTCGCTGACTATATAAGCCAGAACTTTGTTGACCGTATATTTGACAATCCGTCCCTTTACAGCGGGTTTGAAAACCTGATGGGAGTGTATGGGTTCACAATTCAGCTGTATTGTGATTTNTCAGGCTACAGTGACNTGGCTATCGGNATTGNCCTGCTGCTCGGTTACCGCTTNCTTGATAATTTCCGCTCTCCTTTCAAGTCACAGAGCCCTACGGAATTCTGGCGCAGATGGCATATATCGCTGTCAACCTGGCTCAGGGACTATGTGTATATTCCAATGGGAGGCAACCGTTGCTCCAAGACACGCCGCAACATGAACCAGATGAATACAATGCTTATCGGTGGTTTGTGGCACGGAGCATCATGGATGTNTCTGATATGGGGCGGTTTGCAGGGGATTTTCCTTATCGGGCATAAGGAACTCAAGGGGCTTTTCGGAACAAAAGTCCCCAAAGATACCCCACAGGTTAAGAAAGAGAAATCAAGATGGCGTGTGATAGGTAATATATTCCTGACATTTAACCTTATAGCCATAAGTTTCGTGTTTTTCCGCGCAAGATCGCTTGAAACAGTGCGCGACATGGGCAATCAGATTATCCACAATTTCCATCTGTCAGTTGCTCCTCAGTTCATCCAAGGCTACCTCATGATTGTTCTTGCCATAGTCGGTGCGTACCTCATGCACTTTGCACCGGAAAGATGGACTCATAAATTCAAGAAAATGTACACCGGCATGCCTTTGATTTTCCAGGCTATTGTGCTCGCAATCATACTCCTGCTGATAATTCAGGTCAGGAGCAGTGAAATAGTCCCCTTCATCTACCTCCAATATTGATTACCCAAGGGTATATAAGTAATCNGCNACATTTAACCAGTTTTCTCATTAACTTNCTTCCAGAAAGTATAGNTTTCAGTTATGTGATGATGAGAGAAATGAACTGGCCACCAATTGTGACCGGATGGCTATGCTTAAGCACTCTGTGGTAAATCCATTTGCTTTCACAGACCAAGGAGT
>WFLX010342964.1_pt1 | contig 12165 bp, 8 predicted proteins | sample 4967041 | NCBI WGS metagenome assembly WFLX01 (sample SAMN12857096, study PRJNA449069) | gut metagenome | isolation source: stool from male and female vole | host: Microtus ochrogaster | place: USA:Florida | collected 2017 | reverse complement strand
CATGGAAAGCAGGTCAAGCGCCGCCTTCATGGACACCGGATTTGCATTATAGCAGTCGTCTATCAGAGTATATTCACTCAGTCGAATCAGATTGTTCCGACCTCCTATGGCACGCACCTTACCGATACCTTCCCCAATCTGTTCCTGATTCAGCCCCAGCAATCCAGCCACACAGGCTGCGGCTGCGCTGTTTATTACCATGTGAACGCCGGGAAGGGGAACACTTACTCTCAGGATGGTCTCTGCTGACCTGCTGCCGCTTGTATGGCTCTCCTGCTGCGTCTCAGGCAGCTTCTCTTCACCGCCGGTAATTTTTATATGCAGCAGCGCTTCGCTTCCCCACAAACCCTTGCTCACAACATCAGTAGCGTAGACCTCCTCGGAAGGGTTCCCTCCCATTCCAAAAAAATGCGGCTTTTTTCCGTGCACCTCATTTATTGTAGCAAGCTTATCGTCCTCTCCGTTTAAGCACACCTCTCCGTCCTGTGCCATAAAATCAAAAATCTCCGTTTTTGCCTTCAAAATACCGTCGCGGCTCTTTAAATTTTCCAAGTGACACTGACCGATATTAGTAATGACACAAATGTCAGGTCTCACCATTTTACTGAGCCTGTGCATTTCCCCAAAGTCACTGATGCCCATTTCCACTACTGCCGCCTGATGCTCCTCTTGAATCCGCAGCAGGGTAAGAGGCACTCCCACTTCATTATTGTAATTACCCTCTGTTTTCAACACGTTGAATTTCTCGGCAAGCACTCCCGCAATAAATTCCTTGGTACTGGTCTTTCCTACGCTGCCCGTAATACCCACAATAGGAATCGTTAATTTCGACCGATAGTATTCTGCAATATCCTTAAGCGCCTGAAAAGAATCCTGCACCAGAATATAGCTGCCCCATGCGTCCGCCGATGCACCTGTCTCCCGCTGAACCTGCTCCGGCGTCTTCTCCGTTATCACAAGACCTGCACCCTTCGCAAACACCTCGGGAATAAATTTATGTCCGTCCACCCGCTCTCCCACGGTTGCCACAAACACCCTGCCCGCGGTCACTTTTCGGGAATCCAGAACTACGCCGCCCACTCTGTCCGAGCCATCCGCTCCGACCAGAGCGAGCTTGCCCTTGCAGGCACTCTCAATTTCAAATATTGATAAATTAAGCATACTCTTACTCCGTACCGTTTATTCTTCATTACAGCGGGCATCGAACCATACAGACGCGACTGCACATACATTTAATGCCGCTGCGAGCTTCAAATGCCCCATAGCTTTGTCGTTCTGCTGCATTGCTGTTTCGGCTATGCCGCAAGCCTGTCGCAAGGTACCAAATTACCGTCTAACCGCATATTGCAAAATCTGCTCACAAAGCTCCTCAAAGCTGATACCTACCGCCTCTGCCTCCTGCGGAAGAAGGGAAGTTGGCGTCATTCCCGGAAGCGAGTTTGCCTCCAGACAGAAAATCTCTCCCGAATTACTCATCATAAAATCCACACGGGCATAATTTTTCATACGCAGTACCGCAAAAACCTGTTCCGCAATCTGCTTTAGCTGCATTGTCTTATCCTCAGGAAGCTCCGCCGGGCATGTCTCCACCGTACTTCCTGCCTGATACTTATTTTTATAGTCATAAAAACCTACCTTGGGTGCAATTTCAATCACCGGAAGTGCTTTCCCATCCATCACACCCACAGAAAACTCTCTTCCCTTTATGTACTGCTCAATCACAATTTCATTATCATACGAAAATGCTACTTTTTTTGCCTCCCGGTACTCCTCGTTGTCTTCCGCAATGCAGACGCCCACGCTGGAACCGCCACATGCTGCTTTTACAATGCAGGGATACGGAACCTTCTCAGTCTCCGTTTCCCCTTTTTTCAGGCGGATTCCCTTAGGAGTCGGAATATTGTATGCCTTGAAGATATCCTTTGTAATTCCCTTATCCATCGCCATTGCCGAGCTTACAAAATCCGTTCCGGTATAGGGAATACCCAGTAATTCAAAACACGCCTGAATCTTGCCGTCCTCTCCGTTAGCGCCGTGCAGCGCCATAAATACCGCATCCGCACTCTGGCAAATCGCCAGCACATTAGGTCCGAAAAAACCCTTGCCCCCATCCTGACGCAACGCTTTTATCTCTTCCAGATCAGGATTTTTCTCTGCTACCGCATCTATCTGAGCCGCCCAGTCCACATCTCTCTCAAAAATTTCTTTCAAATCGCCCTGATAACCCAGATAGACATCTAATAATATTGCCTGATGTCCTTTTTTCCTAAGCGCTTTGTAAATCATGCTTCCGGAAACCAAAGACACATCTCTCTCCGTGCTGGTTCCTCCTGCTAAAACTACAACCTTCATGTTTCCTCTCATTCCGCCGCCTATGCGGCACACTGAAAAACTGCCTACTCACGAATATGCGAGGACAGCTTTTTTTATGACTCTTTGTAAACCGCTGTCAACAGCAGTCAGCTATAATTATTATTACTCTCCTTATATGACGGCTTCGTCATGGTATTCGTTGCTCTGAAACTATTTTAACACGAATTCCTTATAAAGCAATGCCATTTTCATAATCGTATATAATTCTTCCATCAATAATTGTATAGAGTGTTCTGGTAAAAATCTCCATGGGATTGCCGTCAAAAATGGCTATATCCGCATCCTTTCCTACCTCAAGACTTCCCATCCTGTCGGCCACCTCGCAGATTGTTGCAGGATAGAGCGTCATTGCCTTATACCCCTCCTGCATCGGAAGCCCTGACTTTACTGCCAGTCCGACACAGAGGGGAAGCGATTGTATCAACGACACAGGATGATCCGTGGTTATAGCGGTCATTATTCCTGCCTTATTGAGGATACCCGCCGTTTTAAAAGCCATATTTTGTACTTCAATTTTACTCCTGCTTGCCAAATCCGGACCCACAATCGCAGGGAATCCCGTCTTTGCCAATTCTTCCGCAATCAGATGTCCTTCCGAGCAATGATCCAGTGTAACCCGCAAATGAAACTCCTCAGCAATACGAATTGCGGTAAAAATATCGTCCACTCTATGCACATGTGCCTTCAAAGGAATTTCCCCACGAAGCACGGGAATCCAGCACTCTTTTGTAAAATCCTTCTGAAATTCCGAATTGTCCTGCCCTGCCTGTTCCTTTTTCCTCAGATATTCCTGTGCGTCCAAAAGCTCCTGACGCAGCATTGCTGCGATTGCCATACGGGTAGAAGGACTTTTCCCCTGACCGGAATAGTTGACCTTGGGATTTTCCCCAAATGCCACTTTCATCGCCGCCGGCGCCTTCACTATAAGGTCATCTACTCTTCTGCCCTTGGTCTTTAAAAATGCAAATTGCCCACCCACCACGTTGGAACTGCCCGGTCCAATCATGGCGGCGGTAATGCCTGCTCTCACTGCATCATCAAATGCTGCGTCCATGGTATTTATGGCATCTATAGCGCGCAGATAAGGAGTTATGGGGTTTACGGTCTCATTACAGTCGTCTCCCTCCATACCCTTTTTCTCCTCAGTGATTCCCATATGACAGTGGGCTTCAATAATACCCGGCATAATGATCCCGTCTTCTATGGAAATCACCTGTTCTCCGGGATTAGGATGGATCTCCACCTCATCCCTTCTGCCCACTGCCGCTATTTTTCCGTCCTTAATGTACAATACACCGTCTTCAATTTCTTCTCCCACCATGGTAAGAATCCTGCCACCTGTAATATACATATTTTCCCCCATTTCCGCGCTGTTTTTTGCGCATTGCAATGTATCGCTCAAATTAATAGTTAAAGACAAATTTTTATTTTTACCGAAAACGCTACATAAAAATTGGTTCCGGCATACTGCACCACCGGAACCACTCCTTTATCAAGTCGGGTATTATCCATCAAAATAAATTTTCAGGATTAACAGCCTCACCATCCTTCATCAATTGAAAATAAAGATTACTGCCCTCTTCAATATAATACTTGGTAGGAGCTGCCACAGAGCCAAGGATCTCACCTGCATCCACATAGCTGTTCAATGTCACAGAAATATCCTTAAGCTGTCCATAGGTTGCCTTATAACCGTCTCCTAAATCCAAGGTTATAGCATGTCCAATCTCTGCATCGTCAAAAATGTCAACAACCTGTCCATCTGTACAGGCACTCACCGGACTGCCCTCAACTGCGGAAAATACAACGGCAGGGTGATATTTGTAATGATTCAGAGTTTTAAAAAAAATACTCCCATCCATGCTATAATGCATTAAAATATCCCCAGATACCGGGCGGAGTAAGCCCTCGCTTTCTGCAAAGTGCAGTTCTTGAGCCACTACCGGAAAATCAGCATTTGCCTCCTGATTTTCATTATCCGTTTCTACAGACGGCTCCGATGAAGGAGTTTCCTGTACGACTGCATTATCCTTAGGTGTTTCATCCTCAGCCTTTTTCTCGTCAGTCTTTTCCACCTCATCCTCAACCTGCTTATTGATTGAACTGTTATTCAAACCATCTGTAAGCCCCGGAATCTCTATCAGATTAGAGCCTGCCTCCAAGGGCATGTAGTCCAAATCATTTTCCGTCACAGGAAGCTGCTCTTCCAGCATATTTAATTCTTCATCGAGAAGCTCCTGAGAATTCTTGGCTATTTCCTGATACTTTTTTTCTGCTCCATCTTCTAAAGCTGTGAAATCAATGGTATATCCGTCATCCTGAGATTCTACATTCTTTTCTTTGATGTATATACCGGTCATTGTCAGCGCTGCAAGCACAAAAACAGAAGNTGTTNTCATAATAATTCTTTCCNTTTTAACACTGCTCTTTCTATCNCGTCTCATCCTAATCTTTCCTTCCTTTAACACTANNCTTCCCGCTNTACGGTGTAGACTTTCATTTGTNTTCGATTCTAGTTTTGCCGNATTANACNGATTTANGNAATTAGGCTGACACAAAAATCACCCAGCAAAAAAGCTGAGTGATTTTGATAGATTTAGAAGCTTGATTTTTACATTTATTCCAATATTCCAAAAAAATTTTTCACATTCAAAATTTTTTCGAGATTTCAATATGAACGACTTATGCCCTCCTACTGTATTTTGCCACATCAACATGCTGTATGGTTCCCACATTACCATTTTCATACAAAAATACACCGGTATTTCGGATAGCGCCCTTTGTACTGCCATCCGATGCCTTCATCGTAAAATCNNTGGACGCATTTTGAAGNCAAATGNCTCCTACGCCTTTATCTGCCAAACNGTAAAGAANNTCTTNNCCGTTTTCATCCTTGCACCAGATTTGCAGCTTTGACCAAACAGAATCGTTCTCATCAATCCAACCATTCCCGTCCTCATCATATTTTGCCAAATCCGCAAAGCCGTTGCCGCTCTCGGTTCCAAACAGCTCGCTTCCGTCATTAATCACACCGTCACCGTTTTTATCCAATGCCAGATAACCGCTGCCTTTGCCGAGCATGGACACTTCATCCTTCTCACCGTCTGCATCAATATCAAAATAAAATTTCTGATCAGATAACTCTGCCACGTCCGTATCTAAGTTAATCACTAAGGGATCGCACATTTGGAAAGAAGCTAAATTCAGGTCATCCTGATAATATTGCTGGAATTCCCTGCTCATTCCCACTTCCACATTAAAATTAATTTCCCTTCCATCTGCGGTACGCACAGTTCCTACCGTGGAAAAAGAGGTATCCTCCGTCTCCATCTGCCATGTCTCCTGACTGTAATTAAGTACCTTCATGTTTGTCATGAAGAGACCGCTTTGCTGTACCTGCGCTCCTGAATTAACATTTGAAAAGCTTTGGCTGTTCGTGGAATCAGACCAGCCATTCCTTGCTTTCCAATCATCAAAAAAGTTTCTTCGTGCAGAAAACAGCAAATCAAAAATATAGCGTATAGTAGCTTGATGTATATCAAACATAGTGCTGCTTGAGGTTCGCAGGTTCACTCTGTTCGACGACATTCCATAACGATTCTTCCAGTCCGTCACAATGTCAGCACCCTCAACTTCAGGCTTTTCGTCCTCCTGTACCTCTTCGTCAGTGTTGTCATTCACGGCAGTATTTAATGTTTTGCTGTTTTGGGTGAGGGCTTCTTGATAATCCTTTATCATAAAACGCCTCGTAGTTGTGTTTGAAGCTCTATAGCTTCTGGCGGATTCCATTCCTATTGTACTGGAATCAATTCTCAATCCTTTCTTTCGCTCCTTCATGACACNCATTCCCATTNGNAAGACTGNCTTATCATCCATTATACAAGNNGNCTTCCTCCCCGGAACTCCTTTTATGTTTCCCTCCTGTCCTCATAAAAAAGGATGATACTCATACAGTAAACTCCTTTCTACTGCATAAATACCATCCGTGGCATCAATATTTTACTTGAATGTCTGTCGGCCTAACAGCCACCCTGTAATTAATATATCGGCACTCCTTTTTAAAACTTTAGGAATCATTTCTCATCTTTGCAACTATTAAATTAGCTATCATATCCCTGTGTAAAATAATATTACATCCAAAAGGATTGATAACGATACCTATTGCCGGACCCTGATTTCCGTTTTCATCCTTGTGAAGAAGCATGGAGACATAGTCGTTGAAGGTGAGCGCAAAACTATACTTCTCCTCGCCCGGTCTCCATTTTTCAAATTCCATCTTATCCGTAAACGCCATTAAAAACTGTCTTCCGTCAGGGGTACCCAAGCTTGGAAACTGTACCTTACTTTCCTTCTCGATTACAAGACGGCCCCTCTCGTCAGGCTTCGGTGCCGGTGAAATAAGAACCGGCGAAAGAAACTCTGCCTTCATAAGCTCATTCACAAACATACCTCTATGCTGCTGGGAATCCTCTGCTTTCATAAGCTCAATTGTTCCTATCAACATAGGATTCGATACCGGTTTATTAAACTCCATTCTTTATCTCCATTCTTTTAAACCCTGTTATAATTAATCAGACAGCCCTTCAAAATAATCTGACGCTCTTCGTCGGTCAACTCACCCAGCTTCATTTCAAACTCCTTCAGGGAATCCTCGCCTACCACATATGCCTTAATTTCATTCTCTTTCTCTTCCACAGCTTTCTTAATGCCGGGAATGAAAAGATAATCAAGATTCTTGAAAGGCAACTCTCCCTCCTCAATCAGGAAAGGAAGCATACCCCAGTTAATCAGGTTGGAACGATAACGCTTAGTGGCATACTCATTTGCAATATTTGCCCAGCCTCCAAGCACTTTCTGACAGGAAGCCGCCTGCTCACGCGCCGAGCCGTCACCGGGCTTCACCGCAAAAATAGTGGAACCAAAGCCTGTATTCTCATGGCTTGCCTCCCCAAAGGACTTCTTTACCACATTCATAACCGGCTTCACATCGGGATGCGCCTGACAAGGATGCTCCCCTGCCATTCTCGCCTTCTCTGCTTTCTGAATATCCTTTGCATAGCCCACATAATTGGGATCCTTACGGCTCAAGGTAAACTCAGCCAATCCTAAAGGATTGGAGCGATAGGAAGAGGTCTCACCGGAGGGAATCAGCTCGTCTGTGGTGGTTACGGGATCGTGAATCTCACTTACCACCCTGAGCACCAGATTCTCCGGCAGAGCGCCCATTGCAGGCCAGTCCTTTATATTAGGTCCAAACTGAATCTCCACATCAGGGTCGGCAATACCCTTGGAATCAAATACACGGTTTGCATAAATCTTGGAATCAAAATGATATTTATATTTGCCAAGCTCTCCGTCAAAGTCGGTAGCGGGAGTGATCACACCCTTATTTGCCGCCGTTGCCGCGATGGAACGAGCATCCATAAGCGCTACAGAGGAAATCTGTCCGTTCTGGAGCTTGCTTCCCTCTCTGTTGGGGAAGTTTCTTGTGGAGTGACGGATACTGAAGGCATTGTTTGCAGGCGTATCACCCGCACCGAAGCAGGGACCGCAAAACGCAGTCTTCATAACAGCGCCGCTCTCCATAATGGCAGCAGCACAGCCGTTTCTTACTAACTCCATATACACAGGCATGGAAGCGGGATATACGCTTAAGGTAAAGCTGTCCGCACCGATAAAATTATCCCTTAAAATATCGGCTGCCGCACAAATATTTTCAAAGCCGCCGCCCGCACAGCCTNCGATGATACCCTGATNTACCANAANNTTGCCGTTCTNTACTTTATTTTTCAGGTTAAATNCTACGGCGCCGTCAAGACTTACAAGGGCACGCTTCTCTGTCTCGTCCAGAATATCCATCAGATTTGCATTCAGCTCCTCGATGGTATAGGTATTACTGGGATGGAACGGCATTGCAATCATAGGACGCACCTTGTCCAAATCTACCACAATCATGCCGTCATNGTAAGCCGCCTCGCCGGGATTTAACTCTGCATACTCATCGGCACGACCATGAATCTCATAGAATTCCTTTATTTCGTCATCTGTTCTCCAAATGGAAGAAAGACAGNTTGTCTCCGTTGTCNTCACATCAATACCGATACGGNAATCCGCACTCAGAGAGGACACTCCCGGTCCTACAAACTCCATAACCTTATTCTTCACAAAACCATTTTTAAATACAGCGCCGATAATGGCAAGCGCCACGTCCTGAGGACCTACTCCCTTAACGGGCGCTCCCTTCAGGTAAACGCCTACCACGCCGGGCATATTAATATCATAGGTCTGGTTCAGAAGCTGCTTTACAAGCTCCGGTCCGCCCTCTCCCATTGCCATGGTACCGAGTGCACCGTAACGGGTGTGGGAATCAGAGCCGAGAATCATTTTTCCTCCGCCTGCAAGCATCTCCCTTGCAAACTGATGGATAACAGCCTGATGAGGGGGAACATATACGCCGCCGTATTTCTTGGCGCAGGTAAGCCCAAACATATGGTCATCCTCATTGATAGTGCCGCCCACCGCACACAGGGAATTGTGGCAGTTGGTGAGTACATAAGGCATGGGGAACTTCTGCAAACCTGACGCTCTAGCCGTCTGGATAATCCCTACAAAGGTAATGTCATGGCTGGTAAGCTTGTCAAACCTTATTTTCAGCTTGTCCATATTGTCNGNGGTGTTATGTTCCTTCAAAATACCATATGCTATGGTACTCTTTGAAGCCTCCTCCTTCTGTATCATCTTTCCTGTTTTTNCTGTAATTGCAGCCTGTGCCTCTGCGNTGTCTGGAACANTATCCGTTCCGTTTACCAGATAAACGCCGCCCTNTANTAATTCTATCANTATGCTCCTCCTGTCTTCTGCTATATTGTCGCTATCATACTTTTATCATTGTTATCACTGCATTTATATGCGTCAAATGNTATTATAAAGGAAANTNAATATTCCTNCAATGGGAAATTTAATNATGGTNTCCNTCNGGGTANTCCCGAATTAATGATGCTATGGCATCCAAATCAAGCTCTAATTCCTCATTATAGAGTGTCAATCCTGCTTTTCCCTCTAACGGGCGCATATGCGGAATATAGTTGTCCTTCCAATGATAGGATACCAGAACTTTACGAAACGGGTCGATAATCCAGTATTCCTTCACACCGGCTTCCGTATATTTCTGAAGCTTCTTGATATAATCCTTTCGTGCCGTGGATTCGGAAACTATCTCCAGACAGAAATCCGGCGCTCCGTTGATCCCCCATTTACAAATCTTTGACTTGTCACAGAGTATCAAAATATCCGGCTGCACCATAGTCCTGTCATCACAGTCAAGGCGCACATCTACCGGTGCCATCATGGGAAGACACGTACCTCCTTGAGAGTTGATATAATTTTGTATTGTGTTAAAAACGTTTCCCAAAATATGCTGATGTACAAAGGTAGGCGCACTCATATCGTATATCACACCGTCAATTAATTCTACACGCCGCTCTTCAGGCAGGGCATAATAATCCCGTAGCGTATACTCACCCTGCTTTTTGGATCCAAAGGGTTCATATATCATCGCTTCCCGCACCATAGAATTCCCGTTTTCTCCCGCTCCGAACTGATACCCTGCGGACTTTTCCGACAACGCCTTCTCGATTGCCTGCAGGGTTGCATATCTGGGATGCTTCGTCTCTCCCGAAAAAATCTTCTGTAAGGTTCCCAAAGGTACTCCACTGCATTCAGATAACTGTGCCAAGCTGTAACCGCATTCCCGTTTGATTTTCTTCATCTCTTCCAATGTCATAAATTCACGCCCTTTCAAACAATCATGTCTTTACTTACAGTATGCTATTATTCAAACCGTTTGTCAACCGTTTTTGTATATTATTATCCGTTATTATACCGTTTTCGGCTATTTTTCTCTTTATAAAATGATTTCATTTCTTATGGAAACAACACTGCAATAACCGAGAAAGACACCTTACCTATGTAAGGTGCCTTTCTAAATATCTTATTTCAAAACCACTCTATCCAAATGCCAAATCTCATCCACATACTGCTGTATGGTTCTGTCGGAGGTGAATTTACCGGAACAAGCCACATTCAAAATAGCACTCTTTGCCCAGCCTGCCTCGTCCATATATGCCTTCTCCACTTTACTCTGTGCCTCGGCATAGGACTTGAAATCCTTCAAAATAAAGTAGGTATCCGCTTTCGCCGTAGACTGCGTATTCAAAAGAGAATTATACAGCGGGCGGAACAGTTCAGGGTCATTATGAGAGTAGGTTCCGTTGATAAGCTGCATCAATACCTTTCTCACATCCTGATCATTATTAAAGATTTCCATGGGATTGTAGCCTCCATGGTTCTCATAATTAATGACCTCATCGGAGGAAAGTCCGAAAATAAAGGCATTTTCCTCACCGACCTCCTCAACAATTTCAACGTTAGCGCCGTCCATGGTTCCGATAGTAACCGCACCGTTCAACATGAACTTCATATTGCCTGTTCCGGAAGCCTCCTTACTTGCGGTAGAAATCTGCTCGGACACATCAGCCGCCGCAAAAATAATCTCCGCATTGGAAACATTATAATTCTCAATAAATACCACTTTAATCTTGCCGCCGATAGAAGCATCGTTATTGACTACATCCGCCACCGCATTGATCAGCTTAATGGTAAGCTTCGCATTGTGGTAGCCTGCCGCTGCCTTGGCGCCGAAAATAAAGGTTCTGGGGAAGAATTCCCTCTCGGGATGCTCCTTCAGTTCGTTATACAAGTACATTACATGCAGAATATTCAGTAGCTGCCTCTTATACTCATGGAGACGCTTTACCTGTACATCAAAGATAGAACGGGGATCTATCTGTATTCCGTTATGCTCCAAAACATATTTTGCCAGACGAACCTTATTCTGGTATTTAATATTCATAAATTCCTGTTGTGCCTTCTTATCATCTGCATATACCTTAAGGCGGCTAATCTGAGGTAAATCCGTAATCCAGTCGTTACCCACATGTGCCGTCACCCAATCCGCAAGCAAGGGATTCCCGTGAAGAAGGAAACGTCTCTGGGTAATTCCGTTGGTCTTATTGTTAAAGCGCTCAGGATACATCTCGTAGAAATCTTTAAGCTCCTGCTTTTTTAAAATTTCCGTATGAAGCCTTGCCACACCGTTTACGGAATAGCCGGAGACAATCGCCATATTTGCCATTTTCACCTGACCGTCATAGATAATCGCCATCTTACGAATCTTATCCTGAACATTCACACCCTCCACATTGGAGTATTTGCGCTCTATCTCAATAATAAAACGGCGGTTAATCTCCTCCACAATCTGATAGATTCTGGGAAGCAGTCTGGAGAACAGTTCAATGGGCCACTTCTCCAAAGCTTCTGCCATAATAGTATGATTGGTATAAGCACAGGTCTTGGTAGTAACCTCCCAAGCCTCATCCCATGTAAGATAATAATCATCCATAAGCACGCGCATAAGCTCCGCAACCGCAACTGTGGGATGGGTATCATTCAACTGAAAAGTAACCTTCTCATAGAACTTATGGATATCATCATGCTTACGCATATATTTTTCCACAGCCTCCTGCACGGACGCCGAGATAAAGAAATACTGCTGCTTTAAGCGAAGCTCCTTACCTGCATAGTGATTATCGTTAGGGTATAATACTTCAACAATATTTCTTGCAAGATTCTCCTGCTCCACTGCTTTCTGATAATCACCCTTGTCAAAGGAATCAAGGTGGAAGCATTCAACTGCCTCCGCGTCCCAGATACGCAGAGTATTCACAATGCCAT
>WFLX010073206.1_pt1 | contig 12170 bp, 9 predicted proteins | sample 4967041 | NCBI WGS metagenome assembly WFLX01 (sample SAMN12857096, study PRJNA449069) | gut metagenome | isolation source: stool from male and female vole | host: Microtus ochrogaster | place: USA:Florida | collected 2017 | reverse complement strand
TGGCGAAGAGAGAGAAGCTTGCGTGGCAAGGGAAATTTCCAAGAAATTTGAAACATTTCATTCCGGAACATTAAAAGAACTTTCAGACTATTTTGAATCGAACCCTGCCAAGGGGGAAATTGTTATCCTCATTAAAGGGAAGGATTAACTTTCGCAAAAAATATGAAGAGACAAGAAACTTAAAAATAGATATGAATATGAAAAAAATCATTACATTGTGTGCATTAGGAGCAGTAATGCTTTCTGCATGTTCCGGCCATAAGAGCGACACCACCGCTGATTCTCTCGTAATCGTAAGCCAGCAATATGAGCAGGCGTCATCGTTCAACGACTCCCTATTGCTTCTGATGGGAGACATATATGACGGACTCGACTCCATCAACATTCAGGAAGGATTGCTCTACAGCATGGAAAAAGGTGGCGAAAAATTCGACCGCCGTGCTGAAGTGCGCCAGAATCTTGAAAGCATCAAGGACAGACTCAAGAAAAACCGTGAAATTCTTAGCCAAATGCAGGCCCGGCTCAACAAGAGTACCAATGAAAATTCAGTATTAAAGAAAACCATAGCAGACCTTCAGGCAAGAATTGACCGCCAGGAAGAAAAAATTGCAGAGCTAAACACTGAACTTGAGAACGCAAATGCGCAGATAGCCGAGCTGAATACTCAAGTCGCACAAGAACAAGAAAATCTGAAAGAGGAAACTGCTGCCCGCGAACAGGCTCAGGCCGAGGCAACCGCTGCGGAGAATCTTGCAAACCGCGTATATTATGCAATTGGCACAAATAAGGAACTTAAGCAAAACGGGCTTATCGACAAGAAATTCCTCGGCGCTACAAAAGTGCTTCAAGGAGACTTCAACGAAAACTACTTCACAGCAGCTGATAAGCGCAAACTGAGTGTCATCGCCACTGGAGGCAAGAAAGTGAAAATATGGGGCAATGTGCCAAAAGACAGCTACGAAATTATCGACAATCCCAATGGCACCCAGAGTGTGAGCATCCTGAATTCAAAAGAATTCTGGGCACGCAGTCCCTACGTGATCATACAGATTGACTGATTGATAATGATGAAAGGCTCTTAAAATCTTTATGAGACGGGGTCTTAAAACTTGTTGATCATTTGAACAACATATTATGATGAAACATAAAGCACTGCTTTTATGCGCTGCCATGGCCGGACAGGCCGTGGCAGCCATTTCTGTAAATAAAATAGATCCACCATATTGGTGGACCGGAATGCACAACACCACGCTCCAGCTTCAGATTCACGGTAATGGTATACGCGAAGCGGAATTCTCGACAAAATACCCCGGAGTGAGAGTTGACTCCGTGGTTAGGCTCGACGGCAGTCCTAACTGGCAATATGTCTACCTGAATATTTCGCCCGAAACCAAGCCGGGTATAATGAAGCTGAAATGGAAATCAGGGAAAAAGAGCATAACACGTGATTTTGAACTCAAGACAAGACGTGAGATGAAAGGGGCGCAGGGATTCAATTCTTCAGATGTGCTTTATATGATCATGCCCGACCGTTTTGCGTCGGGGGGTGAGAATCACCCTGATGCAAAGACATTGAAAAACAATACTACGGTTGACCGGGATAATCCTAACGCCAGACACGGAGGCGACCTGAAAGGCATTGCCGACCATATCGACTACATAGATTCATTAGGGGTGACAGCCGTATGGCTAAATCCGGTGCTTGAAAACGACATGCCCGGTGGAAGTTACCACGGCTACGCCACCACAGACTATTACCGTATTGACCCGCGTATTGGCACAAACGAGGAATACGCTGCATTAATCGACACTCTGCACAACAATGGCATAAAGATGGTGATGGACATGATCTTCAACCATTCCGGCAGTCATCACCCCTGGGCACTTGACCCACCGGCCACCGACTGGTTTAATCATCAAGGCGACTACCGGCAGACCAACTACAGGCTTTCCACAATCACAGACCCTTATGCTTCGGAATATGACAAGGATCTGACTGTCAACGGATGGTTTGTGGAAGATATGCCCGATCTCAACCAGAAGAATCCCCATCTAATGAAGTATCTGATACAAAACTCAATATTCTGGATAGAAGACGCACAAATAGATGGAATACGCATGGACACGTATCCTTATGCAGACCGTGAGAAGATGGGCGAATGGATTGATGCAGTAATGGCGGAATATCCAGGCTTCAACATAGTTGGCGAATGCTGGTATGGAAGTCCGGCAGGAGAACAGTTCTGGCAAACAGGGTCTGCAATTGCTGCCTCAAAAGGGATCGACACTCGGCTCCCGGTTGTAATGGACTTTCCGTTGAGTATTATGTGTGCCGACCTCAAGCCTTTCAAAATTGACTCCCAGTCATGGAATGGCATCAATGAGATCTACGACCATTTTGCGCTTGACTACGTCTATGCAAACCCTATGAATGTGCTCAGATTTCTCGACAACCACGACACAGACCGATTCATACTTGAGATGCCCGAAAATCTCGATGCATGGAAGCAAGCTGTGGCGATGCTTCTCACAGTACCGGGAATTCCGCAACTTTATTACGGCACTGAGCTTCTAATGAACGGCAGCAAAGAGGGCTCTGACGGCTATGTACGCCGTGATGTTCCCGGTGGTTTTGAAGGAGACAAAGAAAATCAATTTGCAGCACAAGGAAGAAGTGACCTTCAAAATGAAGCATTTGACTTTATCTCAAAAATCAACCATTGGAGAAAAAGTTCCAATGCAATCGGGAAGGGAGACATGAAACATTTTATGCCGACAAACGGAGTGTATCTTTTCCGGCGCAAGTTTGGACCGGAAGAAGTGATAGTGATACTTAACGGCAAGGATGATGATCTGGACCTTGATATGACCAGATACGCCGAAATCATAAAGGAAGGAGACTGCTACGCAGACATTATCGACGGCAAGACTGTCATTCTTAGAGAAGGGGATAAGGCTCTCCATCTCCCTGCCAGATCAACCTATATACTGACATTAAAGAAATAGCCTATGAAACTAAGATTCAGACATGTGATGGCAGTATGCATGCTTTTCTTCATTATGGCAAGCTGCAAGCCAACAGAAAAAGGATACCAATCGGCCTACGAGGCTGCCAAGCACAAACGGGAGCAGGTAGATCCGGATGAGGACCTGCTTACCGGTGGACATAAGCTTCTTGACGAGAATTCGTCAAACTGGAAAGTGATTGGGAATGATTCCCTCCAGCTTCAACATATATTCCTACGTCCGGAAGATGGGAGTAAATGGCCGCAGTCCGGACCCTATAGACTCGCAGTGGCAATGTTCAAGATGAACACCAACGCAAGATCGATGCTAAACGACCTAAATAACAAAGGCTCGTTGAAACCAATCATTGCCACTGACGGTAAAGACAGACATTACATTATTGCGGGAAGTGCTACCTATGCAGACTCANTTGCAAACGTTCTTGCAACTTTCCGCNAGGAAAATCCCGGATTCCAGCATATCGGTCTCACNTCACAAAAGCCCATCATNATCGTAGGAAGATGACCAATGCCTCATTCATAATGCGTAATGCATAATTAAGTATTTTTTTTGAAAAAGCGTAGGTTTCTGCGCTTTTTTTATTAACTTTGCGTTATAGAAAAACTGAAAACTGAATAAATGGGAAAAGTTGTAATCATTGGCGCCGGGGGCGTCGGAACAGTAGTAGCGCACAAATGCGCCCAGCATCCGGAGGTATTCTCAGAAATAGTGATCGCCTCCCGCACTAAATCGAAATGTGATGCACTTGCAGCAAAAATCGGAGCTGCCAACATCAGCACAGACAGTGTCGACGCCGATGAAGTTGACCAGATAGTTGAACTCTTCAACCGTCACAAACCGGACATCTGCATCAATGTAGCCCTACCCTATCAGGATCTCACAATCATGGAGGCATGCCTTAAATGTGGTGTGAATTATCTTGATACTGCGAACTATGAGCCTAAAGATGAGGCTCACTTTGAATATAGCTGGCAATGGGCTTACCGCAAGAGATTTGAAGATGCAGGTCTGACAGCAATCCTTGGTTGCGGTTTTGATCCGGGTGTAAGTGCGGTGTTCGTGGCTTATGCAGCAAAACATCATTTCTCGGAAATGCAGTATCTTGATATAGTTGACTGCAACGCCGGAAACCATGGCAAGGCATTCGCAACCAACTTTAATCCCGAAATAAATATCCGTGAGATAACCCAGAAAGGAAAATATTGGGAAGACGGCAAATGGGTGGAGACAGAAAATCTGGAGATTCACCAGCCTCTCAACTATCCCAACATAGGACCTCGCGAGAGCTATCTTCTCTATCATGAGGAACTTGAAAGTCTCGTTCAAAACTTCCCGACAATCAAACGTGCACGTTTCTGGATGACATTCGGACAGGAATATCTGACTCATTTGCGTGTAATTCAAGACATAGGAATGGCAAGAATAGACCCGGTCATCTACAATGGTCAGGAAATCATACCTATACAGTTCCTGAAAGCGGTTCTCCCGGACCCCGGATCGCTTGGAGAGAACTACACCGGCGAAACTTCAATAGGCTGCCGCATCCGTGGTATCGACAAGCAAGGAAAAGAATCAACCTATTATATCTACAACAACTGCTCGCATGAAGAAGCCTACAAAGAAACAGGCGCACAGGCCGTAAGCTACACCACAGGCGTTCCTGCTATGGTGGGTGCGATGATGTTCCTTACAGGCAAATGGGTGAAACCGGGTGTGCACAACGTTGAGGAATTTGATCCTGATCCTTTCCTTGAGACCCTCGCGCTCAATGGTCTGCCATGGCACGTCATAGTTGACCAGGATATCGAGCTATAAATTTCAACTTTAGCAAACGAAAGTTGAAGGTTATTAGATTTAAGGGACATAAGGTTGTATATCAGATCTTAATGAATACAGTCATGACCTTATAGCCTTATAATCCCATAACTTATAACCCAATAATCCATATAATGAAAAAGACATCAATATGCATTGCGATGGCGACTGCGGCACTTGCCACAGCCGCCATTGCCGCTCCTATAGGAACCAAAGCCCCGGAGTCATACCGCATCATCACAAAAAAAGGCATAGTAGAGGTAATACCTCTGAGCAATGACATTTTCCGTATCTGCGAACTTACTGACATAACAGCACCAACGCCTGATGCCACGCAAGCGGCTTCGCTAAAAGATTTTAAAAGTGAAATAAAATCTTGGGCAAGTGCCGAGCGTTTTGTAATTGAATCGCCAACCACTACAGTGGAGGTGAACAAGAACAACGGTAAAGTCTCATTCTACAATCCTGATGGTAAACTTCTNCTTTCTGAAGCAGAAGNTNTCAGAAAAGCCGAGGATGNACANACAATATCTTTCCTGACTNCTGAAGGAGACAACTTTTACGGAGCAGGCGAAAGGGGGCACAACCTTACACTCAACGGCAGCGACCTGATGATGTGGAATCGTGCCAATTACGGATATACCGACGGCGACGAGCGACTTTCGCAAACCAACATCAATATGCCTTATATAGTGAGCGACAATGGCTATGGCCTGCTTATAGACGACTATGCCAAAGCTCGTCTCACACTTGGAGAAGACACAATCCTATACCGGACAATATCATCTAAACCACTCAGCTATTATTTCATCAATGGAGACGGCACTCTTGCAGGTGCAACCTTCTCTTTTGCCGAACTAACCGGCAAACAGCCTCTCCCTCCTTTCTGGACATTGGGTTACATAACATCGAAATATGGCTACCACAACCAAGATGAGGCTTATGGAGCAATAGACTCACTAAAGCAACGGGATTATCCGGTTGACGGAATGGTGCTCGACCTATATTGGTATGGAGTTGAAACAGACATGGGGCGTCTGGAATGGGACAAGAAGCAGTGGCCTGACCACAAGAAGATGCTCTCCGATCTGAATGATAAGAACATCCATGTTATTCCTATCCATCAGCCGTATATCAACAAGATAGGTGCTATGGACAATTATACCCTTCTTGAAAGCAAAGGGTTATTGACAAAGGATTCAGACGGCAACACAAAAGATGTCACTACATGGGTTGGCGACGCAGGTATGTTCGACATAGCCAACCCTGACACCAGGGAATGGATGTGGGAACGTATGAAACCACTGACAGCCGAAGGATTGTCAGGATGGTGGGGAGACCTCGGTGAACCTGAGGTGCATCCGCTTGAAATCGTTCATGCAAATGGAGAGACTGCGGAGGAATACCACAACGTCTACGGCAACGAATGGAGCAAGATGATCTTCGACGGACTCAGGAAAGATTTTCCAGACATGCGTCCTATGCTCATGATGCGTGGTGGAACCACAGGATTGCAACGCTATGGGGTGTTCCCCTGGACTTCAGACGTTTCACGCTCATGGGGCGGTCTACAGGCCCAAAATAAACTTCTGTTAAACTCAGGGTTATCAGGGCTTGGCTACATGAGCAATGACGTGGGAGGTTTCGCGGTTGACAGTAACAAACCGTATGATCCCGAACTCTATGTGCGCTGGATTCAGGCCGGAACATTTTCACCGATACTGAGGACTCATGCCCAAGATAGACCTGAACCTTATCATTACCCCAAACAAGAGGATATCATCAAGAAATTTATAAGGATGCGCTATGAATGGCTGCCTTACAACTACACCTTGGCCTACGAGAACGCCACCTATGGACTGCCGCTGATGCGCACACTTAACTTCCACGGTGATAATGACAACAAGGATAAGTATGCAAACATCAGTGATGAATACCTCTGGGGAGAGAGCGTGCTTGTAGCTCCCGTGATGAAAGATGGAGCAAGGAGCAGGCAGGTGGTATTCCCTTCCGGATTGTGGATAGACTGGAACAATCCAGCCAAAGTCTACAAGGGAGGCTCCACAGTCACTGTGGCAGCTCCGCTCAACACTTTACCCTTATTCGTCCGCGCGGGAAGCTTCATACCCCAATATGCAAAAAAGATTGAGAACACTGCTGAATACGACCCCACTCTATTGACAGTGAAGTATTTCCCCGCAAAGGAATGGAGCAATTACCAGCTTTTCGACGACGACCGCATCTCCCCCACGTCGCTGGAAGACGGTCAATATCAACTGACCACCTTCAGCGGTTCTAAGCAAGGTAATGAGGTATATGTAAACATTGATTCTGAAGGGGAATACAAAGACATGCCCGAACTAAGAATGATTACCCTTGAAATTGTAGGCACAGCGAATCCCAAAGGAGTGGAACTCGATGGAGAGAAGCTCCGGAGGATGCCATCAGTAAAGGCAATCCGACAAACGGGCTACCACTACGACGTGGCAAAGCGTACACTGTCAATCGTGTTCCCCTACAACTATAACAAGACATCAATAAAAGCTTATTAAGATATGACAGCAAGAACAACAGCAGCATTATCTGCCATCGCCCTATCTGCGATTTCAGCATTTGCCTGCACCAACTTCATAGCAGGCAAGAAAGCAACAACCGACGGCAGTGTTATGATCACCTATGCAGCCGACTCTCACACGCTTTACGGCGACCTGTCGCATACTCCGGCGGCAGTACATGCCGAAGGCGCCATGCGCAAGGTGACGGAATGGGATACCGGTAAATATCTCGGAGAAATTCCTCAACCAAAAGAAACCTACAATGTGGTAGGCAATATGAACCAATATCAGGTTGCAATAGGCGAGACAACCTGGGGCGGCCGTGAAGAGCTTCTTGACACAACCGGCAATGCCATCATCGACTATGGATCATTGATTCAAATAGCGCTTGAACGCTCCAAATCTGCACCTGAGGCTATTGACATCATGACAAGTCTGGTGGCGGAATATGGCTACGCATCTGAGGGAGAATCATTCACCATCGCCGATAAGAATGAGGTTTGGGTGATGGACATGATCGGCAAGGGAGCGGAGAAAGGAGCTGTATGGATTGCAGTTCGCATCCCCGACGATGCTATCTGCGCACACGCCAATGAACCCCGTATCCGCCAAGTGGATCTTAAGGATAAGAAAAACGTACGATATTCGAAAGACATGATCGAATTCGCTCGAAAACGCGGTTATTTTTCAGGGAAAGATGCCGACTTCTCATTTGCTGACGCATATTGCGAACATGACGTTGCAACCCGCCGTAGCTGCGATGGCCGTGCATGGGCATTTATGAGGAAATTCGACCCTGAGATGGATAAATATTACTCTTGGATTTCAGGCGAAAGCAATGTTCCTATGCCCCTTTACGTTGTACCCAACAGAAAGCTGTCGCTCAAAGACATGCAAGATTGCATGAGAGACCATTACGAAGGTACCCCAATGGACATGACAAAGGATGTAGGGGCAGGACCTAACCATGTGCCTTACCGTTGGCGTCCGATGCAATATGAGGTTAACGGTAAGAGCTATTGCATGGAGCGCGCCACAGCAACACAACAGACAGGCTGGAGCTTCGTTTCGCAAAGCCGCAGCTGGCTTCCGGATGCAGTGGGAGGAGTGTTCTGGTTTGGAACCGACGACACCAACACATGCGTATATATGCCGCTCTATTGCTGCCTCACTGAAGTGCCGATGCAGTTCACAGTAGGTGATCTCTACAACTTCAACATGGATTCCAACTTCTGGATGAACAACTGGGTTGCAAATCAGGCCTACAACCGCTACGACCTGATGATACCTGACATCAGGAAAGTACAGAACTCGCTTGAGGATAAGTATCGCGACTCAAGGGCTGCAGTTGAGCAACAGCTGACGCCATTGGCAGAAGCCGGATATATCGGGGAAGTGACAACGATTGTCAACGAACAGTCTGCAGCAATAGCAAAGGAAGCAACCGACGCATACCGCAATCTTGCACAATTCCTGATGGTTAAATTCCTCGATGGCAATATCAAGAAGCAGAATGAAGATGGAAGCTTCAAATTCAATCCCTATGGGCTGCCGGCGTCTCCCGAGTATGGGGGCTACGATAAAAAATACTATGAAAATATAGTAAAAGAAACAGGCGACCACTTCCTGATAAAATAACAACCGGTTATAAAGAATCCGCGGAATCTCTTGATTTCGCAGATTCTTTATCGAACCAACTGAGCGATTAATTTGTATTAAGTTTAAAATAAAATTTAATTAGTATTATGGAAAACATTGAAAAAGCAAAACAGAATGCAAAAATTGATGCCGAGATAGCTGCTGCAGCTGCACAGGCATCTGCCAACGAAGCCGCAGAGGCAGTAACCGCACAGGCTGCGGCACTAAAGGATCAGGCAGCAGATAAATTTGCCGACATGAAGGATCAGGCAGCAGACAAATTCGCCGACATGAAGGATCAGGCAACAGACAAATTCGCTGACATGAAGGATCAGGCCAACGACAAGATAGCGGATATAAAGTCAACGGCTTCTGACAAGTTTAATGATCTCAAGGACAAGGCAAGTGAATTTACAGCACAGGCACTGGAGAAGGGAAGTGACCTACTTGATACACTTTCAGATAAGGCACGTGCTGCAGCAAGCAAATTGCATTGATCACGTCAGTGATTCTAAATGCATCAAAATGAAATAGAATTACACAAGAGAAGGGATGAATAATCTGTTGCGATTATTCATCCCTTCTCTTGTGAGCCACTAGTGGGACTCGAACCCACGACCGTCTCGTTACGAATGAGATACTCTACCAACTAAGCTATAGTGGCCGATTGATGGTGCAAAGTTAACACTTTTTTCTTAAACCTACAAGAAATATCAGAGACCTCGGCCTAAAAAATAAGAATCATTGCAAAAAAAAGGACGCACATTATGTGTGCGTCCCTATAAATGTTATTGGTATGGTTAGATTATACCTTGACCCATCATAGCGTCAGCTACCTTGAGGAAACCTGCGATGTTGGCACCCTTCATGTAGTTGATATAGCCGTCGGGCTGAGTTCCATGCTCAACACAAGCTGCATGAATATCGCTCATCATAGTGTGGAGACGCTGGTCAACCTCTTCTGCACTCCACTGGAGGTGTTCAGCATCCTGGCTCATTTCAAGACCGGAAACACCTACGCCGCCGGCATTGACAGCCTTACCCGGACAGTATACGGTCTTATTAGCGATGAAAGCATCGATAGCCTCGGGTGTACAACCCATGTTGGAAACTTCAGCACAAAGCTGAACGCCATTAGCAATAAGCATCTTGGCATCTTCGCCGTTAAGCTCGTTCTGTGTAGCGCAAGGAAGAGCGATGTCGACTTTCTGCTCCCATGGTTTTTTGCCGGGGAAGAATGTTGAGCCGGGGAACTGCTCTGCATACGGTTCAACAACATCGTTGCCTGTAGCACGAAGTTCGAGCAAATATTCAATCTTCTCGTCGTCGAGGCCTGCCGGATCATAGATATATCCGTCAGGACCTGAAATTGTCACAACCTTTGCACCAAGGGCAGTAGCTTTCTTTGAAGCACCCCAAGCCACGTTTCCGAAACCGGAAACTGCTATTGTCTTTCCCTTAAGGTCTTCGTTCCAAATTTTCTTAAGCACATTCTGCACGAAGTAGATTGCTCCATAACCGGTAGCCTCCGGACGCAGACGGCTTCCGCCGAAGCTGAGACCCTTTCCGGTGAATGTACCGGTATTCTCGCGAGCGAGTTTCTTATACATACCNTACATNTANCCAACNTCNCGNCCNCCNACNCCTATATCGCCNGCNGGNACGTCNCGGTCAGGACCGAGNTTNCNCCANAGNTCAAGCACGAAAGCCTGGCAGAAACGCATGATCTCAGCNTCGCTCTTGCCNCGNGGTGAGAAATCNGAGCCACCCTTNNCNCCACCCATNGGGAGNGTNGTGAGNGCATTNTTGAAAGTCTGCTCNAAACCNAGGAANTTAAGNANTGANAGNTTNACNCTNGCNTGGAAACGGATACCACCCTTGTAAGGGCCGATTGCGTTGTTGAACTGAACGCGGTAGCCTATGTTGTTCTGCACCTCACCTTTGTCGTCGACCCATGTCACACGGAAAGTGAAGATACGATCCGGCTCCACCATACGCTCTATGATGCGGGCTTTCTCATATTCGGGATGCTGATTGTAGACTTCCTCCACAGAGAGAAGCACTTCCTTCACAGCCTGAAGGAATTCTTTTTCGCCGGGATGCTTGGCCTCAAGGTTGGCCANGATTTCATTAATGTTCATACTGGCTATAATTTAAAATTAAAAAAATATTCAAAAACTGGGTTCGGAGAGATTTCAATTGCAAATTTAAATCAAAAATAGCATCCCACCAAAGAATCCACCGAATATTTTTGGAATATTTCCACAAAAATCGGTTTTTATGCTCTAAAACATAAAAACACGTCCGAATTTCGAAATTTTCATTTTCGCCATGACGGAGGTGATGCCTTTAATACAATTGGCCTCACTGAAACAATCTAAAAAATACATTTGATATATTGGGAATTTTTGATTATATTTGCACGTTTAAACAAGATGAAAGCAAAAAGGAGATACCGCATATCGATTGAAGATGAGTCGAGGCTAAGACAGATTGTCTCGGTCAGTGCCTCACCGTTTGCAATATGGGCAGGCGGAATCATCGCCGGATTGCTTTTGGCTGTTATAACAGCTCTCCTGATTATGATCACCCCCATAAGGACACTCATGCCGGGTTATCTGAAAAAAGGGGAACGGACAGAAGCTGAGGAAGGATTGCTGAGGATAGATTCAATAAGGGATGCATTTCGACTCAACAATCTCTATCTATCCAATATTCTTACTGTTCTTGACACAGACCGTACGCCTACCGACAGTGTAATGACAAACACGACTCCTAACGAACTTCCGCCGGATTCACTGCTTCCTACCTCACCGCGTGAGATAGAGTTCATTACACGGATGAAAGACCGTGAGCAATACAACGTAACTATCCTTGCTCCTCTGGCAGCAGACCAGCTGAGGATATATCCCGTTGGATCCGGTGCGGTAGTGGCAGAGCAATCGCAAAACTCCACCAAGGCAAGAATACTCACGCCAAAAGGTAGTCAGGCGTGCGCCATCACCGTCGGACGGATCCTGGCAAGACAAAAGCCTGCGCCGGAAGGTGGCAGTGCAATAGTCAGACAACACGACAACGGGTTTACCACAAGGTATTCTCGTTTAGGCACACCTACAGTCACGCCAGGCATGCATG
>WFLX010011484.1_pt1 | contig 12171 bp, 11 predicted proteins | sample 4967041 | NCBI WGS metagenome assembly WFLX01 (sample SAMN12857096, study PRJNA449069) | gut metagenome | isolation source: stool from male and female vole | host: Microtus ochrogaster | place: USA:Florida | collected 2017 | reverse complement strand
GTTGCGGGTGCACTGTTCGGGAGTGAACTTGTAGGCGCCGTGTGAAGTACCGATTGAGATAGCGAGGCTGTCGCAGCCGGTGCGGGTAGCGAAGTCGATAACCTCCTCGGGGTCGGTATAGGTGTGGTGGTCTGAAGATACCTCATCCTCTACACCGGCGAGAACGCCGAGTTCGCCTTCTACGGTTACGTCGTACTGGTGGGCGTAGTCAACGACCTTCTTTGTGAGAGCCACGTTCTCCTCATAGGGGAGATGGCTGCCGTCGATCATCACCGACGAGAAACCGCTGTCGATNCAGCTCTTGCAGAGCTCGAAGCTGTCACCGTGGTCGAGGTGAAGCACGATCTGGGGATTCTCCCAGCCAAGTTCNTTGGCGTATGCGACAGCTCCCTGTGCCATGTAGCGCAGAAGAGTTGCGTTGGCATAGTTGCGGGCACCCTTGGAAACCTGAAGGATAACNGGTGATTTTTCTTCAGCAGCAGCCTTGATGATAGCCTGAAGCTGCTCCATGTTGTTGAAGTTGAATGCGGGGATAGCATAGCCGCCTTTGATAGCTTTTGCAAACATCTCTTTGGTGTTTACAAGCCCTAATTCCTTATAACTTGTCATTGTGTTTTAGTTAATAGGTTGGTTTAATAAATTTTTTGGATTTCAATTATCTGCAAAGGTAACAAAAATTTCCATTTATTAGCAGTCGGCGAGACCACTTTTTTGCGGAATTTTTGTTAACTTTGAAGTCGCATTTTTTACCACCCCTTTCCTTGGGCTTTCTTGCAGCGGAAAAAATCCGCAATTTCAGTGAACGCCGGGGGGNGNCANTATGATATTTTATTTTATAAATGAAAGAAGATAAGAAAACTATAATGTCCGTTGGACAAATTGAAATAGGTAATCCTGTAGACAGACCCGCTCCCAACCTTGACGATCTGCCTATCATAGCCATGCGCGATCTTGTGCTCTTCCCGGGGGTTACTTTCCCCATCACACTTGGTCGCGAAATCTCTGTAGCTACAGCCTCGGCTGCCTCAGAACGTCATATCCCGGTAGGAGTGTTCTGCCAGAAAGACCCCTCGGTGGAGAGTCCGACGCTTGCCGATCTCTACGATACAGGTGTAGTGGCCGATGTGCTGAAACTCTTTGACCTCCCTGACGGGACACACACTGCTATCCTCTCTGCCCGCGAGCGTATCAAGATAATAGGTGAAGGGGAGAGGAGGCAGATTCCGGCGGCACTTTCAGCCAAGGTCAAACCCCTGCGCGAAATTATGCCTAAAGATGATGACAGGGAGTTTGTCGCCATGGTCGATGATATCCGCCAAACAACCCTCAATATTCTCAATAACACCCACGAGCAAATAGGGGATCTCGCCTTCAACATCAGAAACATCGATGGAGCTCCAATGCTTATCAACATGATATGCACCCATTCTCCATTCCCCGTGGAGGTGAAGATTGAGATGCTTAAAAAGGCAGGAATAAAGACCAGAGCTCGTGTGCTTCTCGTGAATCTTGCTAAAAGTGAAGTGATGGCTGAAATAAGAGCCGAGGTTCACAATAAAGCTCGTCGCAACCTCGACGAGCAGCAGCGCAACATCTTCCTGCAACATCAGTTTGATGTGCTTCGCGATGAGCTCTATGGTGATAGCGACGACAGTCATAACCTGGAGGTAAAGGCGGAGTCGCTGGCGATGCCGGCAGAGGTTAAGAAGACCTTTGAAAAGGAACTCGAGAAGCTCCGACGGCTCAACCCGCAGAGCCCTGACTACGCAGTTCAGTACAGTTACCTCCAACTTCTGACCGATCTCCCCTGGTCGAAATTCTCAGTTGAAGAGACTGATTTTAATGTCGCAGAGTCGGTTCTTGAAGCAGACCATTATGGACTTGAGCAGGTAAAGGAACGAATCCTGGAGCAACTGGCAGTGATGATGAACACCCCGGAGGGTCGCTCTCCGATCATTTGTCTCGTAGGTGCGCCGGGCGTCGGAAAGACCTCGCTTGGCCAGTCGGTGGCAAATGCCTTGGGGAGGGCTTACCAGCGCGTGTCGCTCGGTGGTCTCCATGATGAGTCTGAGATTCGCGGCCACAGGCGTACATATATTGGTGCCATGCCGGGGCGAATTATCGATGCCATGAAGCGAGCAGGTTATTCCAATCCTGTCCTGCTATTGGACGAGATCGACAAGACGGGCTCTGACTTCAAGGGCGATCCCTCATCAGCTCTCCTCGAAGTGCTTGATCCGGAGCAAAATATCCGGTTCCATGACAATTACGTGGATGTTGACTATGACCTCTCGCATGTGCTCTTCATAGCCACAGCCAACACCCTCTCTACCATACCGCGTCCGCTCCTCGACCGAATGGAGGTGATAGATATTTCCGGCTATCTCCCTGAAGAGAAAGTCGAGATAGCCCGACGACACCTGATACCTCGACTTGCCAAGGAGCATGGAATCGAAGATGGCTCCCTCAAATTCACTGAAAAGGCTCTTAAAAAGATTATCGAAAGCTATACGAGCGAGAGTGGTGTGCGCCAGCTCGAAAAAGAGCTTGCAAAGATCGTCAGGAAAATCGTGCTTAAGAAGATGCGCGGTGGCGATTTCTCAACCTCAGTTGACCTGAAGGAGGTGAGAGAATATCTTGGTGTAGAAAAGTTCAGCCCTGAGCGCTATGAAGTTTCTGACCTCCCCGGAGTGGCCACAGGTCTTGCCTGGACTGCTGTTGGTGGTGAAATTCTCTTCATCGAGACCTCAGTCACTCACGGAAAAGGGGAGAAACTCACCATAACCGGCAACCTCGGTGATGTGATGAAAGAGTCTGCTGTCTTAGCCGCACAGGTGGTGAAATCACGCGCCGGAAAATATGGCCTTACCGAGGAGTCGTTTGAAAACTGCCAGCTTCATATCCATGTGCCGGAAGGTGCGATTCCCAAAGATGGGCCTTCTGCAGGTATAACTATGTGCGTCTCTCTTCTCTCAGCTCTGACATCCACTCCGGTGAAGCCGCGTCTTGCCATGACAGGCGAGATTACACTCAGAGGCAAAGTGCTACCTGTGGGCGGTATAAAGGAGAAGATACTTGCAGCTAAGCGTGCCGGGATAACCGAGATAATCCTTTGCAGCGAAAATCGCAAAAACATTGAGGATATCAAACCGATCTATATCGAGGGACTGACATTCCACTATGTTACAACCATCGATGAGGTATTTGAAATAGCCTTGCAGAAGCGGTTTTCGGCTTTCTAAGACATGAATTTTGAAAAAAACTCTCACATTATTTGAGCTATGAAGAAAATATTTCTCCATGTCGGACTCATGATCATAGCAGCCATTGGAGTTGTCTGGCTTTCAATGGTGTGGCTCGATATCTGGACGCGCCACGATGATACAATGACAGTGCCCTCGGTCAAGTCGCTTGACTATCCCGAGGCTGCCGCACGTCTTGAAGAAAAAGGTCTTATCGCAGTTCTCTCCGACTCTGTCTATGATCGCTCAAGTCGTCCCGGAAATGTCATAGAGCAGAATCCCAAGGCCGGGACAGTGGTCAAAGAGGGTCGTGAGATATATCTCACAATCAATGCCTTCTCACCAAAAATGGTTACTCTTCCCGCCCTGACAGACATTTCAGTGCGCCAGGCCCGGTCAATTCTCGAGGGGCTTGAGGTGCACAATGTTGTTGAGAAGAGAGTGCCAAGCGAGTTTAAGGATCTGGTGATTGCAGTGAGATATAAAGGTATGCGCCTCTCGCCGGGAGCACGCGTGCCCGTTACGGCATCTATTGAACTCGAAGTGGGAGAGGGGATGCCTGATATCTCTGCTGAACCGGTCGACGAAGGCTCAAGCAGTTCCGACCAACTCGACATCTTCTCCTGACCATAATTAACTTTTGAGCCACATATATAAATTATGCAGGAGGCGAAAGAACAAGAGCAGACACTCACGCCTGAGGTAGATGAGATTGACACCTTGATTGGTGAAGATTATGAGGCAGAACCGGACGACAATGGCCTCTATGAGCATTTTCGCTTTCAAGCCGACAAGGGTCAGCAGTTGCTCAGAGTCGACAAATTTCTTGTAAGCCGTCTTGAGAAGTCGTCACGCAACCGTATNCAGCANGCTGCAGACGCAGGTTGTATTCTTGTCAANGGTAAGGCCGTAAAGTCAAACTATAGGGTAAAACCGCTTGACATTGTGCAGGTGGTTATGGATCGCCCTCGCTATGAGCTTGAGATTATCCCTGAGGATATCCCTCTTGATATTGTATATGAGGATGATGCGTTGCTTGTGGTCAACAAGCCCGCCGGACTGGTGGTGCATCCGGGCCATGGCAACTATACAGGAACACTTGTCAACGCTCTGGCTTATCATTTCCGCAATAACCCCGAATATGATGTCAGCGATCCTCGGCTCGGTTTGGTTCACAGGATTGACAAGGACACTTCAGGGTTGCTGGTGGTGGCTAAGACACCTGATGCGAAAACTCATCTCGGAAAGCAGTTTTTCAATAAGACAACAAAGCGCGAATATAATGCACTCGTCTGGGGAGTGCCGTCTCCTTCATCCAGCCGTATTGAAGGGAATATAGGGCGAAATCCAAAGGATAGACTTCAGATGGCAGTGCTTCCTGCTGACGATCCCACAGGCAAGCATGCAGTCACTCACTACGAGACACTCGAGGATTTCGGGCATGTGGCTCTGGTGAAATGTGTGCTCGAGACGGGAAGGACTCATCAGATTCGTGTCCACATGCGTCATATTGGTCATCCTCTATTCAGTGATGCCCGCTACGGAGGCGATCAGATACTCCGCGGGGAGCGCACCGGGAGCTACAGGAAGTTTGTTGAAAACTGTTTTGAAATCTGTCCGCGCCAGGCTTTGCATGCACGTACATTGGGCTTTGTTCACCCTCTCACGGGTGAGGAAATGTTTTTCTCTGCTCCGATTCCGGCCGACATGACCGCACTTATTGAGAAGTGGCGAGGGTATTCATCTCAACGCTGACGATGCAGTTGCACTAATAATCTTAGTGTTAAATTGTTTTAACGTATTTTAACCTGAGCGACTGAATATTTAAATAATAGTTAATATGCTTGACAAGGCATCTCTCAGATAGTAAATTTGTAGTAATATTCCTTAATATGGCTAAGAAGCGACATCGTTTGATTCCATTGTTCAGCACACGTGCCACGGCGACCATCTCTGTCGCTTTGGTGCTTTTCATGTTGGGGTTAGCCTCATTTGTAGGCCTTACNGNCCACAAACTGNCNAATNAGATTCGTGAAAAGATGGGGTTTGTAGTGCTTTTGGGGGAGAATGTCACTGCCTCTGATATTGCCTTGGTGCAAAACAAACTCAAAGGGATGCCTGCAGTAGCATCTACGAAATTTAATTCGCCTGAGACAGTGCTCGACAGGTGGCAGCAGCGAGTAGGTGAGGATGAAGATATCCTCCGCTTTGGAGGGGTCAATCCTTTCGTGGCTGAGATTGAGGTGTATGTGAAACCCGCTTATGCTTCTGCCGAGCGTATCAAATCGCTTGTAGCACCTATCTCCAAGTTGCCACAAGTCAGCGAAATAGCAGTCCATACTGATCTGATAGAGAATGTCAACCGTACGTTGCGCAATGTTACTTTCGGTCTCATTTTGGTGGCTGCCTCGCTCCNTATAGTATCGTTTGTGTTAATTCTCAACACAGTNNGTCTTNCAGTCTATGCTCGGAGATTCTCCATCNANACAATNAAACTCGTGNNNGCTACNTCGGGATTCATCCGCCGNCCCTNCCTTATANCCAGTCTTCTCAATGGTTTTATAGCCGGGGTAATAGCATCGTTAGCTCTGACAGGGGTGGTATTCTATTGTCAGTATGCCGATATNACACTCCTCACAATCCTTTCGTGGGCAGATATTTTGCCTGTGCTCGGTGGCCTGATAGTCACGGGGATGCTTATATGTCTGATAGCGGCCGCAGTGGCTGCCAACCGCTATCTCAGTCTCACATACGACGAAATGTTTAAATAAATTCCTGAAAATGGCTGGAAAGATTCCAACAAAAACTCCTGTCGCAGGCGCTGAAAGCCGTCTGCAGATCGAAAGCGAAAGCAAAATGCCCCTCGGGAGGACCAACTTCATACTCATGGCTGTGGCCGGTGTCATGATAGTACTCGGATTTTGCCTTATGCTTGGAGGTGCCACTGAGAGCGATGCCTTCAACCCTGATATATTTTCAACCAGACGAATTGTGGTCGGGCCTACCATAGCCTTTATCGGTTTCCTCTTCATGGGGTTTGCCATCATGTATAATTCCAAAAAAGCTAAGTAAAAGAGTATGGATTGGTTAGACGCTCTGATACTCGGTATCATTCAAGGACTGGCTGAATATCTCCCTATAAGCAGCAGCGGCCATCTTGAGATATGTCGTGAGATTCTGGGTCTCAAGCTCGACGGTTCTGAGGCGCTTGAGTTTGACATTGTGCTCCATGTTGCCACAGTGTTGAGCACTATCGTGGTCCTGTGGAAGGAGTTTATGCCTCTGTGTAAGTCTTTTTTCACCATCTCTCTCGACAATAATTTCTTCTATGTGTGCAAGATACTTCTCTCTTGCGTCCCCATAGCTATTGTCGGTCTATTCTTCAAGGATACTGTTGAGCATTTTTTTGGCGATGGACTCCTGGTAGTGGGAATCTGCCTGTTGATAACAGCGTTGTTGCTGTCGTTTGCCTACTTTTTCCGCAATCCTGAAAGAGAGAGGGCAGAAGGTGTCAGAGGTCATGATATCACATGGCTCGATGCTTTCATCATAGGTTGTGCGCAGTCTGTTGCTGTGCTCCCCGGTCTGAGCCGTTCCGGCACCACCATAGCCACCGGTCTGCTCCTCGGTGATAAGCGCGACCGCATTGCCCAGTTCTCATTCTTCATGGTAGTCATCCCCATACTTGGCGAGGCTCTCCTGAGTGCCAAAGATCTCATGAGCGGCGAAGGTGTCAGTGGCAATATCGGTGTCTGGCCATTGGTTGTCGGTTTCCTGGCATCATTCATTGTAGGTTGCATCGCATGCAAATGGATGATATCTATAGTGAAGAAAGGGAAGCTTATATGGTTTGCTCTCTATTGCGTTTTAGCCGGTTTGCTGTGTATCTTGTGGTAAGATAATATATGTGATATGGATTTTATAACCGGAGAGACTCTATATATTGACAAACCGCTTGAGTGGACATCGTTTGATGTGGTGAAGCGTCTGCGCGGCGTCATACTCCATCGTCTGCATAAGAAAAAATTCAAGGTCGGTCATGCCGGCACACTCGATCCCCTTGCCACCGGAGTGATGATTGTGGTGACAGGGCGGTCTACAAAACTTATAGAGTCGCTTCAAGCTGGAGTTAAGGAATACCTGGCTACTCTTCAGCTCGGTTCCACAACTCCCTCGTTTGACCTTGAAACAAAGGTCGACGCCACTTATCCTACCGAACATATCACACGTCAGCTTATCGAAGACACTCTCCCGCAGTTCATGGGAGAGATTCAGCAGATACCCCCCTCATTTTCTGCTTGTAAGGTTGACGGCAAACGTGCCTACAAAATGGCGCGTAAGGGACACGAGGTGGAACTCAAGCCTAAATTGCTCGTCATCGACGAGATAGAGATTCTGGATTTCGACCCTCAGAAGATGACCCTGACACTCCGGATTGTCTGCAGTAAAGGCACTTATATACGTGCCCTCGCAAGGGATATTGGTAAAGCCCTCGGCTCAGGTGGCAATCTTATAGGCCTGAGGCGTACAAGGGTAGGGGAGGTCACTATCGAGCAGTGCCTGAGTGTGGATGATGCAGTCGAGCTCATACGCAATGCTGAGATAGAGATCCCTGACGAAGAAAATTTATAAAGAACTCATTATTTTACTCTTACATACCATATGAAACTCTCACAATTTAAGTTCCGTCTTCCTGAAGAGTTGATCGCACAGAGGCCCGGCCCTGAGCGCGATGGCTCCCGACTTATGGTCGTGAACCGTAACACAGGCGAAATCGAACATATGATTTTCAAAGATATCATTAACTATTTCGATGAAGGCGACCTCTTTGTCTATAACGACACGATGGTATTTCCGGCTCGGCTCTTTGGCAACAAGGAGAAGACAGGCGCTAAGATCGAAGTGTTTTTGCTGCGTGAACTGAGCGCTGAAAACAAGTTGTGGGATGTGCTGGTTGAACCGGCACGAAAAATCCGCATCGGAAATAAGCTCTATTTCGGTGAGGATGAGTCGATGGTAGCGGAGGTGATCGACAATACTACTTCGCGCGGCCGCACACTCAGATTTCTCTATGATGGACCCCACGAAGAGTTCAAGAAGGAACTTTATAAGCTCGGTACTACACCGCTCCCTTACTATATCAACCGCGAGCCTGATGAGGAGGATGCAGAGCGCTTCCAGACCATCTTTGCCCGAAATGAAGGGGCTGTGATAGTTCCCGGCGCCGGGTTGCATTTCTCCCGCGAATTGATGAAGCGCCTTGAAATCAAGGGTATCAACGAAGGTTTCATCACAATCCACAGCGGGTTGGGCAACTATCGCGAAATCGATGTAGAGGACCTCACAAAGCACCGCATGGACTCTGAGGAGATGCTTGCCGATGAGGATCTTGTGAAACTTGTCAACGATACGAAAGATTCAGGCCATCGCGTATGTGCGGTGGGTACGTCGGTTCTGCGCGCTATCGCAAGTTCAGTCAGCATGGGTGACCACATGAAGACCTATGCCGGATGGACCAACAAATTTATCTTCCCCCCTTACGATTTCAATGTGACCGACGCTTTGGTGTCAAATTTCCATCTCCCTTACTCCACAATGCTCATGATGGTAGCGGCTTTCGGTGGCTACGATCTCGTGATGGATGCCTACAAACTTGCCGTGAAGGAGGGATATAAGTTCGGAGTCTATGGCGATGCAATGTTGATTGTGTCCTGAGAGATTCCATTGTTAGCATATATGGCTCTTTTCAAGACCATAGCATCACAGAGCGAAGCGACTTTTCGTGAGAAGATGAGTCGCTTCCTCTCTTTTGCTCTCCCTGTCACCTCAGCCGCTGAGGCTAAAGAGTATATTGCGCTCTTTACCAATGAGTATCATGATGCCCGCCATGTCTGCTGGGCCTATATGATAGGATCTGACAGGAAAGAGTTTCTATCTTCCGACAATGGTGAACCTTCAGGAACGGCGGGAAAACCGATCCTTGGTCAGATCAATTCTTTTGGGCTCACAAACCTCGTGGTTATCGTTGTAAGGTATTTCGGAGGAATCAAACTTGGCACTTCGGGGCTTATTGCCGCCTACCGTGAGTCGGCACGCTTAGCTCTTGAGTCGGCGCAAATCATCGATGGTAGAGATATGACACTGCTGGATTTCACATTCCCTTATCTCGCCATGAACGATGTAATGAAAATCATTAAGGCCTACAATAGTGGCTCCGGGCGTGAGATCGTGAAGATTACTGCTCAAGAGTTTGATAATACTTGCATGATGACTCTGGAGCTGCCTGAAGATATTCTGTCAGAGTTTTCGACTCGACTACGAGGTGTGGCGGGCGTCTCATTGCCGTCTCGGCAATGAGGCCTTATCTTTGTCATTTACGGTATTTCCCCTCATCGGCATCGTTGAGGATAGAGAGATAGGATGAGTATCTTGACTCGGCTATACGATGCTCTTCAAGGGCCTCGCGGACAGCACATCCCGGCTCGTGAGTGTGGGTGCAGTTGCCATATTTGCAGTCATGGCTTATCTTGAAAATCTCTGGAAAATAATGACCCACTTCATTACGGTCAAATTCGAGTGTGCCAAAACCCTTCACTCCGGGAGTATCGATAATGTAACTTTCATCTTCGCCGGGGAGTGCAAACATTTCAGAGAAGGTGGTGGTGTGCATACCGGTGTCGTGGGATGAAGAGATTTCTGCCGTGGCAAGCTCAAGGCCGGGGATCAGATCGTTGATGAGGGTTGATTTCCCAACACCGGAGTTGCCTGAAAAGAGTGTGGTCTTCCGGGCGAGGGTCTCTCTGAGACGGTCGATTCCCTCTCCGGTTTTTGCCGAGAGTCGTATCACTTTGTAGCCTATCGACTCGTAGAGATAGCTGACTGCTCCAAGATACTCCATCGCATCTTCATCTTCAGCGAGCAGGTCTATCTTATTGATTACAATGACTGCCGGAATCCTATAGGCCTCAGCAGTAGCCAGAAAACGGTCTATGAATGTTGTGGAGGTGGTAGGGTGAAAAAGAGTAACCACAAGACAAACCTGGTCGATATTAGCGGCTATGATATGAGCCTGCTTCGAGAGGTTGCTGGCGCGGCGGATAATATAGTTGCGTCTGGGGAGGATGGCAGTGATATAGCGGGTCTCTCCATTGTCATCGCTAATCTCTACCCTGTCGCCCACGGCAACGGGGTTGGTGGTCCTGATCCCTTTCAGTCNNAAANTGCCCNTTATCNNNCAGNTNANCTCANNGCCTTCATCGGTAACTACAANATAGGAACTTCCCGTATTTTTGATAACTGTACCTTCCATTGTCTAACATTCACTTTGGATTGATTACGCTTTTGGCGAGAAATTGAGCTACCCTCTGTTCGGCTACCCCCAATTTAATTGCCATGCGGGCATCGGCTTCAGCATCTTTCGGCCGATAGCGCCTCTTATTTAACGCTGCACGGTATAGGTAGAGTTCACCATCGTCCGGCGAAAGTTTTATTGCCGCATTTATATCGTCGGATGCTTCCTGCAGACGGTCGAGCAGAAGGTAGCAGTAGGCGCGTCCCCCGATATATTCAGCATCAGGTCGCTCCTCGATTACCTTTGTATAGTAGGGGATAGCTTCCTGGTACTGCCCGGTGCCGCTAAGATAGGAAGCCCCGGCTATTGAGGTCTCGATAAGTTCCGGAAAGTTAGTGGAGAGAAACTCAAAGTCTTTGCTTGCTCCCTTGAAATCGTGACTGCGTAGCGAGAGCAGACAGTGATTGAACCTCGCTGTGACATCGAGTGAGTCGAGTGTCAATATATTGCTGAAATCATCGAGTGCCTCGGCCATTTTACCCATGTAGAGTAGAATCCTCGCNCGGTTNNTCAGGATGGTTACTGAGGCGGGNGCAAGGTGCTGAGCCTGGGTTAAGGTAGCTACTGCGAGGGAATCAAGCCCCATGTTGAATCGTATAAGCCCCAGATTGGAGAGNAGTAGTGGGTTNCCGGGGTNGTCAGGCTCNAGCGAGATCGCCTCTGTGAGCNCTTTTTCGGCCGCCTTCCACTCTCCGTCGGCAGTTGCCTTGTCAGCTTCGCCCACTTTTTTCATGTAGAGTGTCTCAAACTCCTCTCCATAGATTGCTAAAGCCGTGGGCAAAAGCGAACAAACAATTGCAAAAATTATAATCAATCTTTTCATCACTGAACTTTCAAGGCTATAACTATAGACTATTCCGAAATTCTATTACGGTATTCGCGTGGCGAGATTCCGGTCAGGTGTTTGAAATATTTTCCAAAAAAAGATTGGTTTGAAAAGTTCAGAGCCTGACTTATCTCCTGGATATTCATGCCTGTGGTGCGGAGCAGAAGTTTTGCTTCTATGATTACACGGCCGTCAATCCATTCGCCGGCGGTCTTTCCGCTTACCTCCTTCAGCACTGCCGAAAGATGTTTGGGAGTGACAAAAAGCTTGTCGGCATAGAAGTTTACGGCTCTCTCTCTCTTGAAGTTCTTCTCGATAAGTTCAATAAAATCTGTGAGCAGCTCCTCGCGTCGTGACAGGTGGGAGCTGTTTTCGGTGCGTGAAGCGTAGATGCCGAGGGTATTGTAGAAGAGCACTTCGCAGAGCGAATTAAGCACCATGTTGTTGAAGATGCGATTCTCATGTTTGATATGCCGCTGAAGCATTTCGTAAATCAGAGTCTGCGTCTCGAGCTCATCGTCGGTGATATTGATGATAGGGTTGGCATTATAGCGGATGCTGTAGGGGACGATATAGTGCATCGACGGGAGCAGTTCGTTGATGGTATCTTCGTGGACCACAATATAGAACCCTTTGAAGTCGCTACTCTCGCGACAATCGCTTATGGTGTGGCCGGGGCGGAGCACCATTATAGAGGCAGGCCCCATTTTCCTTGGAGTGACATCAATCGTGGCCGAGACTTCTCCGCTGCG
>WFLX010205052.1_pt1 | contig 12172 bp, 9 predicted proteins | sample 4967041 | NCBI WGS metagenome assembly WFLX01 (sample SAMN12857096, study PRJNA449069) | gut metagenome | isolation source: stool from male and female vole | host: Microtus ochrogaster | place: USA:Florida | collected 2017 | reverse complement strand
GGAGTTCCTTCACGATATCTTGAAAGTTAAGTCTCTTCCTGCCAAGTTCCCGCATAAGGTGAGCCTTCACAATAGTTGCCATGGTGTGCGCGAGCTTGGACTTTCTTCTCCTACCGAACGCGACATACCAAAATTCAATAAGATTAAAGATCTTTTGGCATTGGTTGAGGGTATCACTGTCTTCGAGCCTGAGCGCCCTGACGAGTGCTGCGGATTCGGTGGAATGTTCTCCATTGAAGAAAAGGGAGTCTCTACAAAGATGGGCACCGATAAAGTGAACCGCCACATCGCCACTGGAGCAGAATACATTACTGGTCCTGACTCCTCCTGCTTGATGCATATGCAAGGTATTGCCGCTAAGCAAAATCTCCCCATCAAATTCATCCACGTTGCTCAAATTTTAGCAGGTGAATGTTAATTAATCATTTATCATTAATCATTTATCATTGAAAGAATGAGTACTTCACATGCTAAAAAAGCGAATGAATTCGTAAAGTTGACTGATGTCGTAGACCGTCATGACGCCACTTTCTGGTCAGTCCGTGTCAAACGCGACACTATGGCGCATGAGGTGCCTGAATGGGAAGATCTTCGTGAAGCTGCCAGCCAGATAAAGAAACACACCGTTACTCATCTTGCCGATTATCTTGAGAAGTTTGCCGAAAATGCTGAGCGCAACGGGGTGCACGTTCATTGGGCAAAGGATGCTGATGAATACAATGCTATAGTTCTTGAGATTCTTAAAGGTCATGATGTCAAGAAGGTTGTGAAGAGCAAGTCGATGCTTACTGAGGAGTGTGGACTCAACGATAGTCTTATTGCCCATGGTATAGATGTCGTGGAAACTGACCTTGGTGAGAGAATCCTTCAGTTGCTTGGCGTTCCACCAAGTCATATCGTTATGCCAGCTATCCACATCACTCGTGAGCAAGTGCTTGAATGTTTCCGTGGACATGGAATCATTGAGAAGCATGGTCAGGAGGCTGCCGATAGCATGCATGGCGACCTTCAGAAACTAATTGCCGAGGCTGACCCGACTTTCCTGACCCGCTGCGCGAGGTATCATCTGCGTGATAATTTCATGTCTGCCGATTGTGGTATGACGGGTGGTAACTTCGGTATCGCTGAGACCGGGGATGTAGTGGTCTGCACCAACGAGGGTAATGCTGATATGTCTACCTCTATCCCTCCTCTCCACATTGTCTCTATAGGCATAGAGAAGCTCATCCCAGACTATGAGTCGATGGCTGTTTATCAACGTCTTTTGGCTCGTAATGGTACAGGTCAACCAACCACAGTCTATACTTCCCACTTCCGCAAACCTCGTCCGGGTTGCGAAATGCATATAGTCTTAGTTGATAANGGNNGNAGNGANATNNTNGGCAATGAAGACCATTGGCAGACTNTGAAGTGCATGCGNTGTGGNGCTTGTATGAATACCTGTCCNGTCTATCGTCGTTCCGGTGGTTACTCTTATTCTTACTTCATCCCGGGCCCGATTGGCGTTAATCTCGGTATGCTTCGCAATAGCGACGAGCATTATGGCAACTGCTCAGCATGTTCCCTTTGCCTATCATGCGATAACGTCTGCCCGGTAAAAGTAGACCTTTCAACTCAGATCTACAAATGGCGNCAGCANCTCGACAGCATGCACCATGCCGACCCGATGAAGAAGNNNATGTCNGANGGAATGGANGTAATGTTCGACCATCCCGGTCTCTACACTACAGCTCTGAAGGTAGCTCCTTTAGCCAACATAGTCCCATCAGGGTTAGCTGGCTTATTCCTCGGCTCCTGGACCTACGGCCACACGATGCCCAAATTCGCTCGCCACTCCTTCCACCAACTCTGGAAAAAAGGCCTTTAATTAGGTAGGGACGCACGGTTCGTGCAATGCCGTTCAAATAACGTTCACGCCCGACCAATACTGCGTAGCCATGGAACGGAGGCGTCCCGCCTCCGCCGTGCCGACTCCCCCTAACTATGGCCCGACCCTTCCGTGCCAATTCCGTTCGTTCCGTGCTGAAAGATCAGCGCCTCCCCATGCGACTGCGTAGCCAAAAAAAGTTCTGTGATCGTCTGCAAGTTCTGCGCTGACCTTAAAGATCTGCGCCTAACCACCCTTCGCGTGGCTTATAGTAACTATGGCCATGCACTTGAAGATTGGCTTATTTGAACCGCATTGCACGGTTCGTGCGACCGCCGTGCCGTTTCCCCCTATCTTTTCCCAAATGCATATTAAATGGGAAGGCGACTTGCTTTAGCTTGGGCATAGCCAATTGCAACCGCCTCGGGCCGTCTTCCCCTAACTTTTTACTACAATGTCTACCAAACAAACCATACTAAATACCCTCCGCGCCAACACCCGCGAGACATACGATAAGCCCGACCTATCCTTCACAAAACTGACTTATCCCGACCCGGTGGAAGCCTTCATCAAGACTGCCACCACTTCTGCCGGAGCAAAAGTCATCGAAATGAAGGAAGGCGACGATATCAATGACTTGATTCGTCAGGCATACCCTAACGCCAAAACCATCGCCAGCAACGTCCCTGGAGTCAAGGCAGACAAGAACCCCGACACTGCCAAAACTCCCCAGGACCTTGACGGCACTGACGTCAGTGTTGTGGAAGGCACAATCGGTTGTGCCGAAAACGCCTGTGTCTGGATACCACAGACCATGAAGCAACGTGCCGTATGCTTCATCTGCGAGTATCTCGTGATAATCGTAGATAAGAAAAACATTGTCAACAACATGCACGAAGCCTACGCAAAGATTGAGATGCCTGAAATGGGCTTCGGAGCCTTCATCTCTGGCCCCTCCAAAACCGCCGACATAGAGCAATCTCTCGTCTACGGCGCCCAATCCTCCTGCGGCGTAACCCTCCTCCTCCGCTAAAGAATACTGCGTAGCCATGGAGCGGAGGCGTCTCGCCTCCGCCGAGCCGACATAATGTAACTTTCCCGAATAGAAAACCCAGCAAAACACTGCGTAGCCGTGGAATGGAGGCGTCCTCGCCTCCGCCGTGCGTCACAATACCGCGTAGCCCAACCAAGCATCAGCCTCGGAGAGGCTTTCCTCTAATTGACGAAACCCCAGGCTTCAGCCTGTGGGAGAGGCGTCCTCGCCTCCGCCGTGCCGACATAAGGTAACTTCCCCAAATACAGATATTCCAACTTCCCAGCTCGGAGAGCTGTTATCGTGTCAAAACCCCAGGCTTCAGCCTGGGGTATGTTACTATAGCACAGTAGCCTCGGAGAGGCGCTTCGTGAAGCCAACAAATTTTTTACAGTCTCTCAACAAAAAATATCGAAGTTTTTTTGTAACGTTTTCCCTCTGTCCGCATCTTTACATATATACTCTCCTCCGCTCCCACCTCCCCACCGCCCCCAGCGTGAGATACCAATAAACCCTTAAAAAACGATATAACACTTTTCTATGAAACATTTACTAACCATTCTTACCATCCTTGCGTTCACTCAAGTTTGTATGGCGCAAGATAAGGGTTTCACAACCCGCTTTGAAATCTCNGGACTTCCTGATTCCACCAGATTTGAAGTGCGCATTCATGACGGCGAAAATTTTAGAGACTGGAGGTTTGACACTATTTACATGGTCAATGGCAAAGCCGAACTTCGCGATGTAAGCAAAGCAAAAGACCCTGTCAGGGCTTATGCTTTCTCCGACTATGGCAGCATATCAATCTTTGTGCAAAATGGACATACAGAACTGATAACAGGCGATAAAGCTGACATCGAAAAGGAAACCCTTCGTTATGAAGGTGCCCCTTGGAGTAATGATATCATGAGCTATAACCGTGAATTAGGAACTCTCCAGACTGAACTTAAAGAAAAAGGGAAGAACTTTCGTTCAATGAGCGAAGATGAACGAAAAGAATACAGTGAACTTGGTAAAAGGTATGAATCACTTGAAAAGGAGTTCTATCTGAATCATCCTAATTCGTGGCATACATTGGCTACGATGGAAAGCTATTATATGATGGAGCTTCCTAAGGATGAACTAAGTAAGCTATATGATCAGTTGCTTCCCGAACAACGAAACAGTTGTTATGGTCAAGCAATCAAACGATACCTGGATGTCAAGAGTATTGAGAAAGGCGATCACCTGAAGGATTTCAATATCATTGCAAAAGACCAAAATGGCAATCAGTTTAATCTTATGGAAGTGAAGGAGCCCTATATTCTTCTTGATTTCTCACAGCTCTACTGTGGGCCCTGCAAGGCAGCTGCAAAAGAAATACATGAGATAAAAGAAAAATATGCCGACAAAGTTGCATTCATCAATTTTTCTTGTGATGACAATGAGAAAGATTGGCAAAAAATGATAGAGCGTGATGAAATCACCTGGCCCTCTTTATTCGATGGTGGTTCAACTGGGCCCGTGTGTCTGATGTATAGTGTCAAAAGCTATCCAACATTTTTTCTGTTCGGCCCCGATCGCACCCTNATTGACATCACCAAAGGTTACGGTAAAGGAATGCTCGACATGTACCTCTCATCTTTCATCAAATAAGACNTAAATACNATCTTTNGATANNCNNANANATACTGCGTAGNCATGGANNGGAGGNGTCCTCGCCTCCNCCNNNCCGTCCAANGGTATGGAGNGCCGGCTTCCCNGCCGGCTACCAAATGCATAGTAAATGGNANGGNGGTTTGCAACCTCCCCGTGCCGACATCAGGTAACTTTCCCAAATACAGATACTCTAACCTCCCAGCTCGGAGAGCTGTTATCGTGTCAAAACCCCAGGCTTCAGCCAAGGGTAAGTTGCTACAGCCCAGTAGCCTCGGAGAGGCGATTCGTGATTCCCAACAAAGTTTTTTCACTTCAATACAGTTTTTTTCTATTTTTTTGTAATGTTTTTCATTCTTTCCGCGTCTTTACCTGTAGATATACTGCTTTTTTAAGCTTTCTTTTATCTTTACCAACTTATTGAAAAACAAATTTTGCTACCACATTAACAACTATGAGAGTTTCTTTTAAGGAATATAAAAACAATTTTGAGAAAGGAAATATATCCGTTCTCAAATATATCTTGACATTGGCAGTGTTAATGGCTTCTGCCATTAATTGCCTTTCTCACTCCAATGAAGCTATTGTAAAAATAAAAGTACAAAACGCAAAAGATTACGACCTAACTTATCACCGTAGCTATAATGGTGTCTGGCTAAGCACTTTCACACCCTTAACCCTCGATTCTGACAGTGTATGTGTTATTAACATTCCAACTGAAAGCGTTGAAAGAATGATGGTTTTGGCTAAGGATTCCCAAAAGAATTTACCAAGTGTCTATAAATCGTTCTACGTTACGCCTGGTCATAATGAGGTGACAATTGATCCGCTTGCCAAGGAAAAAATTGGTATCATGCCACCAACTGGAAACGGTCTTGATGGTGATTTGGCAGACGTNGCTGAGAAGGTTTATGATATTTGGTTCACATTGGCTACTGGTGGAAAAGATAGCTTGGGCCTTTACTCTGACACTGNCCCATCTTCTGTCACGACAAAACTCGAAGCTTTTGTCNACAGCCTCTTAAACCCATATAANNGTTCTACACCGGAGTTGTTAGAAGCGGCTCGACGAGATGCCAACCTTTCTGCCCTTATGGTCTATCAACTTTGCTATAATAAAGCAAGACGCAAAAATAAACATCTGCTATGGGATGAGGATCTTCAGCGCCTTAGAAATGATATTGATTTAAACAATTCTGCGAATGGTCGTTCTCCTTATTTCAGTGACATAATGAATAATTTTTTCTTCCAAGATGTAAAACCTGAAAGGACAATTTCTCCAGACTCATTATTACGAATGAGATCTAACTACATACTCAATACACTTAGCGGTAAGGCAGCCGAAGCAGCCTTTGGATTACTTCTGTATTCAGATGGTGATAGTAACGCTTTCAGCCCAAGTGCGCCAGAATTGACAGTGAAATTCAAATCTCTTTTTCCAAACAGTGGTTTGATTCCATTCCTGGATACAAAACTGGAAGAAAACTTGGCATTTAACAATCCAAACAGATCGGAGGAAATAGTTTTTCTTGACAATTCAGAATTGAATTCCTTAGAACAATTATTCAAATCGTACAATGGAAAAACCGTTTTGATAGATCTATGGGCGACTTGGTGCGGACCGTGTCGCAAAAGTTTTGAGCATGTAAAACCGATTCAAGAATATGCATCCGACAATGACATACAACTTCTCTATATTTCNGTTGATGAGGNGAATGACATTGAGGANCGTTGGANAAATATGGTTNAATATTACAACCTGAAAGGNCATCACCTGTTGATTAACAAAGATATAAAACAAGAGGTATATTCAACCTTCGGTAACGAAAATGGCATTCTCTCCATTCCTTGTTATGCCGTTATAGACCGTCATGGCAATCTTACTATTCTTGGTTCCGACATCGCAGAATCTTCCGATATCAGTCCCCTTCGTGAATATCTTGACAAAATCAAATAAAACACTGGAGAGATGTATTACGACCCCAGCTCCCACAATTTTCTCCCCTTCGCTCGACATTAGGTAACTTTCAACATATGTAAAGAAATCATTATCTCCCACGAGTTTGTCAAAAGAAATCTTGCATATTTCNACATTTTTCCTTAACTTTGTTGACCATACACTATCCTTGTATGTGCTAAAGACAAATTCTAACCCCATGAATAAACTCACGATGCAAACTCTTTTCCTTTTAGCAAGAAACTCTTCCCTTGCCATTTTAACTCTACTCCTAATGATTTATCCTTTTGCCATGTCCTTTGCCAAAACTCAAAAAGCACTCGATGCAACCAGCTGGCGCGATGACAAAACTGGCGATTGGATTCTGAGCATATATCCCGAAGGAGTGATCTACGACTGTAAATTCTGGGAATACACAGATCGAAACGATAAATCTGGAAAACTCATTCTACATAATGATTACGACGAAAACCTTAGCATAAAGTTCGGTAAAGAGAAAGAGGGCAAATGCAGTTTCAAGATTGGGTCTGACAAACCAAGAATTCTGAGTAGAATTTCAGGAACTACCCTTCCAGCTTACCCATCAAAAGACTATCGTAATAAATTTGTTGATACTGGCTATCAAAGTGAGGATTCTGTCACAATATCCGGCTGGGTTCGTGGTTTGCAATCTGAAGAGATAGAGCATCAAGGGAAAGAAATTAAAGTTTATTATTCCCCCTTTGATCCAGTTAAGTCAATTCCTGCAAAATTAGACTCTATAGGAAAATTTTCGATTACATTTCCCGTCTTAAACTCTTCACGAATAGTGATTGATGCAAAAACCGTAGGTTTTGTCTTTCCTGTTGAACCAGGGAAGAAATACTTTCTCCTTATCGACCTTAAAGGGGATAAACTTATAACTATGAGTGAAGATGCGAGAATACAGAATGAACTTCTTTCTCACATTCAGACTGTACCGTCATTCGAATTGGGAAAGTATTATTATAATTTCATAGATAAGTCAAATAATTGGTTAGAATCGATGAATGCTTCTATCGACAGCCTAAAAAAGGCTGAACCTACATTGTCAGATCTCGCATTGTCTTATCTACAAGAAAATGCATTGGCATCTACGGCTTTATCCTTAGGAAATTTGCGGATTAATTACCCAGCTTATAAATTCCCCCAACACGAGAGTGACTATCTTCGGGATACATTTTTTGGAATAATGACTCAACCTGTTTCCTTATATCCTATATATTATTATTTTTTGATGTCATTTGTAGAAAGTGAACTCTTGAATTCAGATTATACTTTAATGCCTAAAAATGGTGCTTCATATTCAATATTCTTCATACCCAAAAAAGTTCTTGAGAATGTAAAAACAGAAATCGACTTCCTAAATGATTGTATAAGAGATGGAAGTTTCAATTTTATGTTTTCTTTGCCAGACACAATTAAGAATACTCATCAGAGAATCCAGGATAAGGCAAAAGAAATTCTTAATACCGACGGTCTTTCGCCGGAAGAAGAATTCAGTTATAAAGACTTGTTGTGTCGAGTTGATGTCCTTAATGACCTAAATGCCTCTTCAGAAATTATAGATGTTTATTTGATGGGGTACTACTTTGATCAGATGGATCATAATTTGGCACCATTGAGTAATGTTGTGATAAATAGTCTTGACTCTTTGATTTAATCTCCCTCAATTAGAGAAATGATTCTGCATAAAAGTAATCAATATGAAAAGCTGGTTAATAAATCCAAGTCATTTGATCTAAATATAAATAAGGGTGTTGAGATGAGCGAGATTGTTGAAGGAAAAGAAGTATTTGAAAAAATTGTAGCGCCGTATAAGGGAAAGTTTGTGCTGATTGATATTTGGGGCACATGGTGTGTTCCTTGCAGAAAAGCCATGAAAGATTTTGATAAGGAATATGAAGCGTTGTCTCCATATGGAGTTGCCTTCCTCTTCTTAGCCAATAATTCTGATGATGAGGTGATAAAGACCGTCGCTACTGATTATAATATCACAGGAAAAGACGTCCACCACTATAATCTCCCTGATCCGCAACAAAGAGCCTTGGAAGACTATCTGAAAGTGACAGGCTATCCCACCTATATACTTGTAGACCCCTCGGGACAAATAGTCGATACCCCAGTCGACGCCAGAGACCTTAAATCTCTCGAAGATGTTATAAAAAAACACTCCCTCCCAACGCAAAGTAAATAGGATTAAGGCTTGCTTTAGCTTGGGCGTAGCCAATTGCAATCTCCTCAGGCCGTATCCCCCTAACTTTCCCGAATCCAATACCCAGCAAAATACTGCGTAGCCGTGGAATGGAGGCGTCCTCGCCTCCGCCGAGCCGTCCATCGGTAACTTACCCAAATACAGATACTCAAACCTCCCAGCTCGGAGAGGCGATTCATGAACCCAACAAAGTTTTTAGAGTTTGTCATCAAAAATTTCCAGTTTTTTTGTAACGTTTTCAAACTTTCCACGTCTTTATTCATACAAGGACCTCTCTTTTGCAAATAATCTAAAAAATAGATTAACTTTGCATCCGAAAAGAAATGAAACTAAAACAGATATGAAAACGAACAAAACACTCTTTCTCATCTCATTGCTTGCGATAGTCGCAGCATTAGGCCAGACACAAGAGCTTTTGGCTACGGAGTCCCGTATCGTGGACTATCCGTTTATAGGCTATGCCAAAACTAATATCCTCGATGTAGCCCGGGTGNAACTTACCGACACTGCTACNATAGTAACATTCGACGCTCGCTACCACCCTAAACATTGNGNACAGTACGAAAAGGATATNGTTCTGAAATCCGACGGTAAAACTTACGGTCTTCGTTCTGCCCGTGGGATCACACCGGGAGAAAAACTTTGGATGCCTGAAAGTGGCCAAACCTCTTTCACACTGGTCTTCGAACCGCTGCCACTTACAGCCGAAAGCTTCGACTTCTCAGAAGGAGATAAGCAAAGTGATTGGCAATTGGCAGAAATTCAACTTAATAAAGAGGCAAGTGATTACTACTCTTTGCCCTCAGCATTACCGAAAGGAATTTTAAAAGATTTCACCGACGGCCCACTCCCTATGCCCAACCTTTCAATTGCCGAATCAACTGTCAATGTGCATTTATTAGGCAAACCAGAATTAACCTCGAAATTAGCCTTGATTATAGAGGAGACAATTTCCGATACGAAAGGGGAGGAGCTGAAATTTGATAAAGAGGGCAATGCAACAGTGATATTCACTCAATATGGCCCCGCTTCCATACAAATTATGGATCGAGACTACTATCTTCCATTTGCTATGTTCCATATTTTACCAGGAGAAACACTGGATTGCTATATCGATGGAACAATAAGCGGTTTCAAAGCCATGCAGCAAAGAGGCAACTGCGGAATTCCTACAAATATGTTTGCCTTGCACAATGGGAGTCTGAGCAATTACGACCGTATGATTTCAAATATAGGAGGGAAAAGTTATACATCATGGCTTGAGAACGGGGAGAAAAAACTATATAACCTCGATCGTGAAAGCTATATGAAAGAATTGAAATCAGGTTACATAGCTTCATTGGACTCAATTCAGAATTCCGATTCACCAGAGATGGAGAAAGAACTTCATAAAATCTCGCTCCAAAACATGATACTTGAAGCCGTTGCAAATCATAAGGAGTTGATGAAATATCAGTATCTTTCTTCTACAGGCAGATGGAATGAGCATTTTTCCTACGATTCTATTCCGGCGACTCTTACTGATGAAGATTTCAAGGAAGTCACCACGTGGTTTGATGCTTCCGATCCTCATTTATTGCTCCAAGGAAGTAATAACGCTCTTGCTATGACCGACTGGAATGCCTATGGAGTAAGCGGAGATTTGTCGAAATCTCTATATAAACTTAATCAGTTGCGCGAAAAGGCTAAAAATGCTACCCTTACCAAGGATGAGGTTGATGCCATGCACACACTTTCCAACCCATTCTTCGCGCAAGTGGCAGACTCATTGTACTCTGATATGACCCATAAGCTTGACGCACTCAATAGTTCGGTAAAACCGGCACAAACACCGGACGTGGCAATTGATGAGATTTTCGATGCGATAATTTCTCCGCACAAAGGAAAAGTTGTGGTAGTAGACTTGTGGAATACATGGTGCGCTCCGTGTCGAAATGCTATAAAGCGTAATGAACCACTCAAAGAAGGAGAATTATCTGATACAGATATTGTCTGGATTTACATTGCTGACGAATCTTCCGACCATTTCCAATATCTTGAAATGATTCCGAAAATAAAGGGCCTCCACTATAAACTTAATTCACAGCAGATAGAAAAAATACATGACAGGTTTAACGTCGATGGTATACCTTTCTACATTCTTGTGGATAGAGAAGGTAATGCAACTGGACGCCCGGACCTCAGAGACCATACCAAATATGTGAACGAAATAAAAAAACTACTCTAATATTTGCGCCCCCACCTCCCAACCGTTCCCAGCGTGAGACCCCAGATAGACCCCAACATAAATGATATATCATGAAAAAAACTAAATTCTTAAGTCTTATTTCCCTTGGAGTGCTCCTCTCAATAGCAGCCCTCCCAATGGCTGCCAAAGTAAAAAAAGTGGAGAATCCATTGGTAGATAAAACCAACACAGCCAAACTGTTTATCGATGCTGTCGAGCTATCTCCCGACTCTACAACATTGACTTTCCACACATATAATTATATGAGTAGCCCCATTAGCATTGTGCCCGGCGTCAAACTCGTTCACGATGGCAAAAGCTACCAAGTGCGCAATGCAAAAGGAATTAAACTTGACGAGAAAATCAAAATCCCCTCGTTAGGCGATACCATATTCACCCTCTCTTTCGACCCCATCCCAATGAAAGCTAAAACCTTCGACTTTATCGAAGGTCTTGAAGACTCCTTTTTCAGACTGGAAGGCATACATACCGACAAGACTTTTGATAGCCAGACACCCATTGATCGGCTCAACGAACTCCCCACACAGAAATGGGAAAAAGGAACTGCCGTTCTAAAAGGGCAAATTCTGAATTATCAACCAGACGGCGAGCAAACTATGGTAAAAGTCTATCCTCGCTCTGCTCTTGGACATATGATAGATAAAAATATTGGGGTTGCGAATATAAATACCGATGGTTCGTTTGAAGTGGAACTCCCGGTTTTTCAATCCTATCAGCCATGTTTTTTCACGGCCCCCGGGTTTTATGGCCTGATATATCTCTCGCCAGATAAAGAATCAAACGTGACAATTGACCAAACCCAACGCTGGGGTAATGGTCATCAGGGTAACGACGGAAGCGTTGTCTTCACAGGAGCCAACGATGAACTCAACAACCAACTTGCCCTCAATATAGGGCATGACATGATCTGGGATAGCTTTTCGAACAATGCCCCCAGAGATAAAAAATACTCAACGGCCACTGAGTATAAAGAGACAATATTGCATCATGCCGCTAATAGAAAGGAAAAGATCAGAAGACTTCCATTCTCTCCAATGATGAAGCATCTGATGAATATCGAGATTGATAATGACGCGCTGATTGTTCTAAACGACCGCTTTACTTTAAGTGAGGCCGGCGACGTTGATTCTTCATACTATGATTTCTATAAAGAGATAGATTTAGACAATCTTCAATTAATGTGGGCCTCAGATTTTGAT
>WFLX010372157.1_pt1 | contig 12174 bp, 12 predicted proteins | sample 4967041 | NCBI WGS metagenome assembly WFLX01 (sample SAMN12857096, study PRJNA449069) | gut metagenome | isolation source: stool from male and female vole | host: Microtus ochrogaster | place: USA:Florida | collected 2017 | reverse complement strand
GTAAAAATTTATCTTCAATCATTTCACCGCAAAATTAGCAAAAAACGGGGAATTTTGTTAATTTTGTAGTATGAAAATTCAATCGGCCCTTTATCTTGTGCCCGTTCCTATCAGCGGAGCCTCCGTTTCCGACGTAATTCCAGCCGGAAATTTAGAAATAGTAGGTCAGTTGCGCCATTTCATAGTGGAGAATGTCCGTACTGCTCGTCGATATCTCCGCCACATTGATCCGGCGTTTCCGATCGCTGACTGCACATTCAGTGTGCTCGACCGCCATACTGGTCCAGAAGAGGTAGGGGCGATGCTTGATCCTCTTCGGAGAGGGGCGCCAGTGGGGGTCATGAGCGAGGCTGGATGTCCAGCTGTGGCAGATCCAGGAAGTCATCCGGTAGAGATAGCACAGCGTGAAGGACTGAAGGTGGTGCCTCTCGTCGGCCCCAGCTCCATATTGATGTCGCTTATGGCATCGGGTTTCAACGGACAGGGATTCTCATTCCAAGGTTACCTTCCTATCGACGGTGCTGAACGCAAGAAAGCCTTGAAGCGGCTCGAGTCGGAGTCGGCTTCAAGGCAGATGACACAGATTTTCATAGAGACTCCTTACCGCAACAACCGCATGTTGGCACTCCTCTCTGAGACTCTCTCTCCGTCGACTATGGTCTGCGTAGCATGTGATATCACTGATCCTGAAAAGGAGGAGGTGGTGACATTGCGTGCCACCGATTGGAAAAAAAGAAAATTTGATTACGATAAACGTCCCGCCATCTTTCTCCTCTATGCCGGGGCCAAAGGAGGCGACCGCCNAGAGATATGAGAAGAAATGNAAAAGAAGATATATTTTGAACATCCTGAACTCCCCTTCGAAGAGTGGAGCAATCCATACGATAAAGCATCTGAGGCGGAACCATCGTACGTAGCTCCGCAACCCCTTTATTTCTGCTCTTTCGGAAGCGGCTCGAGTGGTAACAGCTGTTATATCGGAAGTTCGGAGGGGGGGCTGATTGTAGATGTGGGTATTCGTGCTGAGGAATTGGAGCGAGGACTTGCTGCCAACGGCGTATCGATGAATCACGTCAAAGGAGTGCTTCTTACTCATGATCATGCCGACCATGTAAAGTATGTCTATGCCCTTCTCCGCAATCATCGCCATCTTAAGCTCNTCTGCACCAACAGAGTGCTTAACGGGATGCTTCGTAAACATTCAATATCTAAGCGAATCAAGGAATATCATGTGCCTATTTTCAAGGAGATACCCTTTAAAATGCTTGGTTTTGAGATTACTGCTTTTGAAGTGCCTCACGATGGCAGTGACAATATGGGATTCTCTATAGAATTTGATTCGCGCAGATTTGTGATAGCCACCGACCTTGGGGAGGTGACAGATAGAGCCCGATATTATATGAGCCGTGCCACGTATCTGATNATTGAAGCCAACTATNATNCCAATATGCTTCGTATGGGGCGTTATCCTGAATACCTTAAGGCCCGAATAGCTGGAGGAAGCGGCCACCTTGATAATCGCCAGACAGCCGCTTTCCTCAAGGAAATTATCAACCCAGGACTCAACCACATATTCCTATGCCATCTATCAAAAGACAACAACACTCCCCAGATAGCCTTGCGCACGGTGAGAGACGCTTTGGAGGCGAAGGGCCTGAAAGTGGGAAATGCAATGGAGACGATGGAAGACCGCAACGCTGATGTGCAGCTGGCTGCCCTCCCTCGCTTCGACATGACAAGATGGTTTGTATTTAGAAAATGACACGTTATGACAGACGGATCAAACATATTACGCGCATCATATCATACTTTAGGATGCAAACTCAATTTCTCAGAGACTTCTGCCATTGGTATGCAGCTGGCAAGTCGCGGCATACTTAAGGCTCAAGGAGATGAGACTCCAGACATAGTAGTGGTCAACACTTGTTCGGTGACAGAGGTGGCCGACAAGAAGGGGCGCTCTTTGATACGCAGGCTTCGCAACCGCTGGCCAGATGCCACACTTGTGGTCACAGGCTGTTATGCTCAGCTTAAGCCCCAAGAGGTAGCGAGCATTGAGGGTGTCGATATAGTGTTGGGGAGTGATGAGAAATTGCGTATTGCAGACTACCTTGACGAGTGGGAAAGTGACCGAAGAAGCCGTGTAGCGGTTCATGACTATCTTGATATCCGAGAGTTCCGTGGAGCATGTGAGCGTGGAGACCGCACTCGTTACTGGCTCAAGGTGCAGGATGGTTGTGACTATTTTTGCACTTACTGCACCATCCCCTTTGCGCGAGGCCGCAGTCGTTCCGGAAACATCCAGGAGCTCGTGAAGGAAGCTGAGAAAGCGGCAGTGGCAGGAGGAAAGGAGATAGTGCTTACAGGAGTCAACGTAGGGTGCTTCGGCAAGGATACCGGTGAGGATTTTTTGGAACTCCTCAAGCACCTTGATGCAGTGGAAGGAATAGAGAGATATCGCATCTCAAGCATTGAGCCTAATCTGCTGACAGAAGATATTGTAAGATGGATAGCGGGTGAAAGCCGTGCTTTTATGCCGAGTTTTCATATTCCACTTCAATCAGGGTCGGATGAAGTGCTTCGGTTGATGAACCGACGTTACCGCACAGACCTCTTTACCGAGCGTATCTCTATGATTAAAGACCTGATTCCGGATGCGTTTATCGGTGTGGATGTCATTGCCGGAGCAAGAGGAGAGACTGAAGCTGAATGGGAGAAAAGTTTTGCATATGCAGAGTCTTTGCCCGTCAGCCGCTATCATGTGTTCCCATATTCGGAGCGTCCTGGTACGAAGGCACTCGGCATCGACCATCAAGTCAGTCAGGAGGAAAAGCATCGCAGGGTAGGGATGCTCACTAAGCTGAGCGATGAAAAACTCAGGAATTTCTCCCGACGATTCTTCCAAACTGAGCGTCCGGTGCTATGGGAGCATCCAGATTCAGTGGAAGAGGGATTCATGTATGGCCATACTGACAATTACCTTCGAGTCAGAGCGAAGGCCTCGGAATCACTCTACAATACCATTTCACCTGCTCTGCTTACTTGTTTTCTCGATAGTGAGACTCTTTCAGCACGAGTCGAAGACGCGTAAAATTATAAACACCTAATTCCTCATAATTCCATGTCGTCAGGTAAAATACTATCCGTGATAATCCTAAACTGGAATGGCGAGAAACTCCTCCGGGAGTTCCTGCCTTCAGTCATAGCTCACACACAGGGACCGGAGGTAGAGGTGATTGTTGCGGACAATGGCTCTACCGATGACTCCTTGAAAGNAANNTGTGATGAGTTTCCCAACGTCAAGATTTTGACTTTTGATGAGAACCTTGGTTTTTCGGGCGGATACAACCGTGCGATTGCTGAGGTGGAGTCTGAGTTTGTCGTGCTCCTCAATTCAGATGTGGAGACTCCAAAGGGATGGTGGCAACCGTTGCTGAAGTTTATGCAAGATAATCCTGATGTCGGTGCATGTCAGCCGAAAATATTGTCTTACAAGAAGAAAGATATGTTTGAATATGCTGGCGCAGCGGGAGGGTTGCTTGACAAATATGGTTATCCTTATTGTCGGGGACGTTTGTTTGACAAAATAGAATATGACCTGTGTCAGTATGATGATGGCCCAGCGGACATAGCTTGGGCTTCAGGGGCGGCCTTGATGGTCAGGCGTAGGGTATATCTGGAGACAGGCGGCCTTGATGAGCTCTTCTTCGCACATATGGAAGAGATAGATCTTTGCTGTCGCATACATAATATGGGTTATCGGGTGTGTTTTGTGCCGGAGTCAAAAGTCTATCATCTTGGCGGAGCCTCACTTTCACAGGGGAATCCGAAGAAAACATATCTTAATTTCCGCAACAATCTATTGCTCCTTCACAAGAATTTGCCGGAAAAGAAAGGAAAGAAAGTGCTTTTCAAGCGCAGGTTGATGGATACACTTGCATTTTTAATGTATATTGCGAAACTTGATTTCAAGAATGCCAAGGCGATATTGAAAGCACACTCAGACTTCAAGAAGATGCGGAAAAACTATGTGGTGTTTCCTGAGAAGGATATTCTCTCTACCCTTCCAGGAGCTGACCGCTGCATAGTCATCGACAGATTAACCCTACTTTTGCCTTTGGGGCGAAAGTAGAAGGTTATGAGGTTATGGGGTTATAGTATTGTGGGGTGAATGCGTTATTTCTATTCTAATTCAAAATATTATGGAAAAGAAACTCATACTTGTCAGCAATGACGACGGATATATGGCAAAAGGAGTGCGTGAACTTATGGCTATGCTTGCTCCCTATGGGGAGGTTGTGGCTGTATGTCCCGACCAAGGAAGAAGTGGGCAATCAATGGCACTTACATTTGAGGCCCCTCTAAGGGTGAGAGAGGAAAAAAGCCCTGTGGCAAGCGCAAGGCTCTACAGCTGCAATGGTACACCTGTCGACTGCGTCAAGATATCGTGCTATTCAGTACTTGATGGTAGAATTCCTGATCTTGTCGTGGCAGGCATAAATCATGGCAGTAATGCCTCTGTCAATGTCCTCTATAGCGGTACGATGGGTGCTGTGCAAGAAGGGTGTTCCTGGGGTGTGCCAGCAATAGGATTCTCCTTGACTACCCATGATCCGGATGCTGACTTTTCAGCAGTCAAGCCTATCGTTGATGCTCTAGTGCCAGATCTTCTTGATAAAGGACTGGCCAAAGGTGCATTCATCAATGTGAATGTTCCAGCGGGTTTCAAAAATGCTCCTATTGCAGTATGCCGCGAGTGTAAGGCTCATTGGAGTGAGGAGTATAAAAGATATGAAGACCCACTTGGCCGACCATTTTATATGCTCTCGGGGCACATGATAAATGATGAGCCAACGTCAACGGACACTGATCTCTACGCGTTGGATCACGGTCGTACCTCCGTCGTAGTCGAGGCCCTTGATCGTACAGCCCCAGAATCACTTTTACCTGGTTGGCTTACTTCCTTACGATGATATAGGTGCATTTTGTGGAATAAGAGCAATTAAATGCAGAAATNAATTGNTNTAAAGGTGTTAAAANTATNAACATTTTACGCTTATNGGNNATAAAATAATAAATNTTATAAAAAAATTATTAATTTTGCATACCATTAGAAAAGACATTCATACAGTAAAGACCAATTTAATCGTTTCATTGACAATTATTGTTGCATTAGTAAAGTTATGGATTAATAGTTAAATTAGGATTAGGACATACGGCAACTCGCGAAGGATTTCGAGGTTTGCTGGAAAAAAGGGATTCGTAGCGATACGAGTCCCTTTTTTCGTTATTTTTCGTTATTTCACTTGACTTTAGGTAAAAAATGTATTATCTTTGCATCCGTTTCTGAGTCTGCGGGTCAGACAGCACAGATAAATCTGAATGATGAAACCACAGAAAGAGGTAAAAATATCGAATTGGGCTGCCCATACTACGACAGGCGTGAGTGTCACACTTGCGCTTCTGACATTGGGGCTCATAGCAATGATATGGATAGCGGCTACCTCGGAGTCGCGCCGAATGATGGAAAAGATAGAGATAAGCGTGGTGATGGCCGACAGCATCGGCGATGACCGCGCCGCAGCTATATGTAAGGCTATAGAAAAGACTCCATTCGCACAGAATGTGCGAATGATTACCCGACAGCAGGCTCTTGATAACTGGAAGGAAGCCACGGGAGAGGATTTGGAGCACGTCTTCGGCGTGAATCCTCTTTCTCCAGAAGTCTCTTTTACAGTGCCTGCTGAATATTCCTCTGTGAAGGGAATCGAAGGTATAAAGAAAAGTGTGTCAGCCATCGCCGGGGTAGCTGAAGTCGGAACGCCTGACAGTAGCCTTATAGAAGCCATGAACACAAATATTCGCCGACTGACTATTGGATTCACTATATTGGCTGCAGTGATGCTCATAATATCATTTGTCTTGATAAGCAATACGGTAAGACTCTCCATATATTCCAAAAGATTTACCATACACACTATGCAGCTTGTAGGGGCCACCAACGGCTTCATACGCAGACCCTTTGTTTTGGCAAATGCTTGGGTAGGAGCTATTTCCGGATTGGTGGCGGCAGCCCTGCTCAGTGGCCTTCTTGCCTTGAGCGGAGAGATGGGGATGCCGGAAATCATAGGATTGATAGGCTGGACATGGATGGGTATAGTAGACGCGTCGCTTGTAGTCGGAGGCGCGTTGATATGTTCGTTTGCCGCTCTTTTATCGACAACACGCCACCTGCGCCAGGATTACGGGGAGCTCTTCAAGTAGGATGGGANATATATACTCCCAAGAAGAGATAGAAATAGACAGACATAGTAAATTAATCATTAATCAAAAAGATTGAAGTGAAGATAAAGATGCCAGCTCCTCAGCAAGGGGACATAAAGAAAGTAAATGAAAGCCAGCGTGCTTTCGGGCGGAAGAATTATATTGCCATGGCTTGCTGCCTTGCGATGATAGTGATAGGGTTCCTGTTGATGTCAGGTCCGGGAAGTTCTGTGGAAGGTGGATTTAATCCCGATATATTCTCCACAAGACGAATAGTAATAGGACCGGCAATCACCTTCCTCGGTTTTCTTCTGATGGCATTCGCTATCCTCATAGCTCCTAAAAAAGAATAATTCTTAAAAGTTGATCTTGGATCATAATAAATTATCATAAGATTAAATGGATTGGTTAGACGCCCTTATACTCGGTATAGTCCAGGGACTTGCCGAGTACCTGCCGATATCCTCGAGCGGTCACCTCGTAATATTTCGGGAAATACTTGGTTTAAAACTTGAAGGTGATGACGCACTTCAGTTTGATGTTATACTCCATGCCGCCACAGTCTGCAGTACGATAGTGATACTTTGGCCACTCTTCCGCAACCTTTGCAAGAGTTTCTTCACTTTCAGCAGAGATGAGGACTTCTGGTATGTGGTCAAGATACTCGTCAGCTGTATCCCAATCGCGATTGTTGGTTTCTGCTTCAAGGATCTTGTTGAAAGCCTCTTTTCCGGCAATCTGACGATAGTGGGTATCTGTCTGCTCGCTACGGCTGGTCTTCTTACATTCGCGCATTACAGCGACCGCCTTATGAATGGCAAGATGGTGAGTGCAAATCGTGGGCGAGACATAACATTTGCCGATGCNTTGNCTNTNGGTGTGGCTCAGGCNGTNGCAGTGCTTCCCGGTCTTAGCCGAAGTGGCACTACTATTGCCACCGGTATTATCATCGGAGACAAACGCGACAAAGTGGCGTCGTTCTCCTTCCTTATGGTCATCATTCCGATTCTCGGTGAGGCACTTCTAAGTGTTAAGGATATCATTGCGGGTGAAGCGGCTGGGCAGGCCCCGGTATCAACGCTATGTCTCGTCATTGGTTTTGTTTCAGCCTTTGTGGTAGGGTGCATCGCATGTAAGTGGATGCTCAATCTTGTGAAGAAGGGCAAACTGGTTTGGTTTGCAGTCTATTGCTTGGTGGTGGCCATCCTCTGCCTCGTCTGGTAACCGAATTTGACTAAGATGGATTTTATATCTGGAGAAATAATAGGAATTGATAAGCCACTCGGATGGACTTCTTTCGATGCCGTAAANCGCATCAGAGGAGCTATTCAGCGGCGCCTCAATGTAAAGAAATTCAAGGTCGGCCATGCTGGTACGCTCGATCCTCTCGCTACAGGTGTTCTGATTATCTGTACCGGACGTGCTACGCGGGAAATAGAGCGTCTGCAGAATGGCACCAAGGAATATGTGGCTACATTGCGTCTTGGAGCGACTACTCCAAGTTTTGACCTGGAGACTGAAATTGATGCGACATATCCGCATGAGCATATTTCTGAGGAGATGATTAAAGAAGTGCTTCCGAGATTCACCGGTCATATCATGCAGGTGCCACCTGTATATAGCGCAGTAAAGGTCGACGGCAAGAGAGCCTATAAATATGCACGTAAGGGCGCAGAAGTAGAGTTGAAGGCAAAGCCCCTTGTCATAGAGCAGCTGGAGATGCTACCTTCCGAACTCCCCGACTTGAAATTGCGAATAGTATGCTCTAAANGGACTTATATCNGTGCANTGANANGTGATATAGGGGCAGCCNTTGGCTCAGGGNCGCATCTGACGGCACTTTGCAGGACGAGGGTAGGCGATATCCGTCTGTCGGATTGCCTCAGTGTAGAGCAGGCTGTGGAAAAAATAGCCAACTGTGAAGTGACCTATCCAGAAGACTTCAAAATAAAAGAATAAAGAAAATAAAAATCAGACCAATCTGACAACGTAAAAACTCATAATGAAACTCTCACAATTCAAGTTCAAACTCCCCGATGCCCAGATAGCTATGCATCCATCGGAAAACAGAGACGAATGCCGCCTGATGGTGGTGGATGTGCGCGACGGCAGCATTAAACATTGTATTTTTAAGGATATCATCAACTTCTTCGAAGACCAGGATGTGATGGTCTTCAATGATACACGCGTCTTTCCTGCGCGTCTTTTCGGAAATAAAGAAAAGACAAATGCAAAGATTGAGGTGTTTCTGCTGAGAGAACTTAATGAGGCTAATAAATATTGGGATGTGCTCGTGGAGCCGGCCCGAAAGATACGCATTGGCAATAAGCTGTATTTCGGTGAGGATGACTCCATGGTAGCGGAGGTGATAGATAATACGACATCACGTGGCCGCACATTGCGTTTCCTCTATGATGGCCCACATGATGAGTTCAAGGAAGCTTTGTTCGCTCTCGGAGATACTCCGCTGCCGGATTATATCACGCGCGATGCTGAGCCAGACGATGTAGACCGCTACCAGAATATATTCGCTACTAAAGAGGGGGCTGTGATGGCTCCTGCTGCAGGCCTTCATTTTAGCCGCGAGCTGATGAAGAGGCTGGAAATAAAAGGAGTGGAGAGAGGTTTTATCACTCTTCATTGCGGCCGGGGGAATTTCCGCGATATAGATGTGGAAGACTTGACAAAACACCGTATGGATTCCGAGGAGATGTTTGTCGAGGATGAGGTGGTGGAGATGGTCAACGCTGCCAAAGACCGCGGTTCACGCGTGTGTGCAGTTGGAACGTCGACAATGCGAGCCCTTGTGACAGCAGAATGCATGAATGGCCATCTGATGCCTTTTGAAGGATGGACAAATAAGTTCGTGTTTCCGCCCTACGACTTCACAGTGTGCGACTCGATGGTGTCTAATTTCCATCTTCCCTACAGCACATTGCTTATGATGGTGGCTGCCTTCGGAGGATATGATCTCATAATGAAGGCCTACGAGACCGCTGTCAAGGATGGGTATATGTTTGGAGCTTACGGCGACGCTATGCTCATCTTGCGTTAGGCAGGCAATCTCTACGAAAGCATACATTGCTTAGTAAATATTAACCAAACTGCTATAGCAAAGTTAATTAAGTTTAAGGGCGAAAATTTTTTTGCCCTTAATACTTGACAAACACACAATAATGTATTATCTTTGCAACGTGTTTTTCATGGTATTAGATTTAAGGTTAGAGGATAGTTGTCGTGAGACAATTATTCTTTTTTTATCCCTATATGAAATGTCAGTGCAAAATCTTGTCAGTTAAATATTTCCTTGAGGATATCAAGCGATTTGAGATGGTCGCAGCCGGGAAAATGACAGCCATAGTAATGAAGTATGTCATTGAGAATATCAGAGCGTTCTTTTCCACTGAATCTAAAGCAATGGCTGTTGGCATAGTTGATACGTGCAAGTTTGGGGAGAAAGGATGACTTAGAGGCTTCAATTCTCAGGCCACGCATCCCGCTCTGCACTGAGAAGGGTAACAGCATCCTTCCGGATTTCATGTCAAATTCCATTCCCTCCACATATCCACTGAGGTCGGGGAATATACCCGTAAGACGAGTTAGTCCAACGAGGAATGTTATGTGGAAATTGGCTATCTCGGTGTCATTGTCAGTTGCATCAAGGAATTTTACGGATTGCAATATAAAGTCCCAAAGAGTCGGCTCTGCCGGGCTTTCACGCAGAAGACGGTTGAGAAATTCTGAGAGAAACATAGCTACCGTCATCTTCATTGGGTTGAAGTAAATGGATCGCCACACTTCGGCACGTGAGGTACCTGTAGGTATATGCAGCTCGCGTGTAGGGTTTATATTGACTTGGGCTTCTACTACGCTTAGTGGCTGAAAGTATGATGCTGCTTGGCGGCTTTGTCGGGATGTGCCAGCAGGGGTGAGAAATGCCATGCGCCCCCGCTCGCGGGTGTATATACCCGTGACATTATGACGGTCGCTATGGCGGACCGTACCCAATACTATTCCGGTTATCTTCTCTTTCACGATGAGGATTATGTTGATTTTTTATGAATGGCAGATGTGATTATAAAAAAAGATCTAACTCTTTTCACAAAGAATTAGACCGAAACCTTAATCTTAATTTAATACTATGAAAAACACACTTGCAAAATTAATGAATTTTTTTGAAACTACAAATATTTTTAATGAAAAATTCAAAAAAAATACGTTAAAATCAATTTTTAGGGGCTTGCAACGTTATATAATTGTTAAAAATATCATTTTTTTACAACGGAATATGAAGAAATACAATATCGCAGTGGCCGGCACGGGCTACGTAGGTCTCTCTCTCGCCACGCTCCTCGCGCAGCATAATCATGTGACCGCAGTGGATGTCATCCCGGAAAAGGTGGACCTCATCAACAAGGGAATTTCCCCCATCCAAGATGAATATATTGAGAAATACCTTTCAGAAAAAGAGCTGGACCTTAGAGCTACACTCGATGGTGCTGCTGCTTACAAAGACGCGGACTTCGTGGTCATAGCTGCCCCGACTAATTATGACCCTGTCACCAACTTTTTCGATACTCATTGCATTGAGGATGTCATCGATCTTGTCCTGTCAGTGAATCCCACTGCTGTAATGGTTATAAAGTCGACAATCCCAGTAGGATATTGCAGGTCGCTTTATCAGAAATATTCTAATGCNGGAGTACANCAGTTCAATCTTATGTTTTTCCCAGAGTTCCTTCGCGAGTCAAAGGCCCTCTATGATAACCTTTATCCATCCCGCATCATCGCAGGAGTGCCAAAGATAATCGATAATAAGCGTTATGCGCATGAGAATGACGCCATCCTCAAAGTGACTGACATGAAAGCGATGGATGAGGCTGCTCATACTTTTGTGGCTCTTCTAGAGCAAGGTGCAATCAAGAAGGATATCCCGGTGCTTTATATGGGGATGAAGGAAGCCGAGGCTGTCAAGCTCTTTGCTAACACTTATCTTGCACTGCGTGTCAGCTACTTCAATGAACTTGATACCTATGCCGAGGTGAAAGGCCTTGACTCCAAGGCTATCATAGAAGGAGTAGGTCTTGATCCACGTATTGGGTCGCACTATAATAACCCTTCTTTCGGATACGGAGGCTATTGTCTGCCTAAAGATACAAAGCAGCTTTTGGCCAATTACGCTGAGGTTCCGCAAAACATGATGTCGGCGATTGTAGAGAGCAACCGTACGCGCAAGGACTTCATCGCNGACCAGGTGCTCAGGCTTGCTGGATGGTATGATTATACTACCAATAACCATTATCCTCACTACTCCAAGCATATTAAGCGCCCAGCACGGAGCGCGCAACCAGAGGCTCCTGTCATCGGCGTTTATCGTCTGACCATGAAGTCGAACTCCGATAATTTCCGTCAGTCAAGCATCCAAGGGGTGATGAAGCGTATCAAGGCCAAGGGCGCTCAGGTTGTGATTTATGAGCCAACACTTGAAGACGGCACCTCCTTTTTCGGAAGCACCGTCGTAAACGATCTTGATAAGTTTNAGGNAATGTNNCAAGCCATCANNGCAAATCGCTATGATTCNGTGCTTGACNATGTCGCTGACAAGNTATATACCCGCGACATTTTCNGTNNGGATTAAGAATACAGNAAGCGCTTGATGGAGCGTTTCGGAGTCTTTTCAAATTCGTTTGGAATAAGTTGGATCTTGCTGATCTGTTCGTAAGGAGCCACCAGTCGGTTGAGCTCCTTTCTTGTTTCCTCCATCTTGTCTGCAAGGTCGGTGCTGACAAGGTCAAACTTGTCGAGTGCTGGATAGTCGGGGTAAACTAAGGCCACGAGTTTGCCATCTCGTTCTACTACGAGAGATTCAGCGACGAACGGCATATTGTTGAGCTTGGCCTCAATCTCTTC
>WFLX010259105.1_pt1 | contig 12174 bp, 12 predicted proteins | sample 4967041 | NCBI WGS metagenome assembly WFLX01 (sample SAMN12857096, study PRJNA449069) | gut metagenome | isolation source: stool from male and female vole | host: Microtus ochrogaster | place: USA:Florida | collected 2017 | reverse complement strand
TGATGGCGATTGCGGCAGCCGCAATCGTTGTAGGCTTTTGGCTGCTGCTCGGGCCGTCGACCACCGGCGCCGGCTTTGAGCCCGACATTTTTTCGACCCGCCGCATAGTAGTGGGCCTCACGATTTCGTTTCTGGGCTTCCTGTTTATGGCTTTTGCTATCATTTACCGGCCTAAAGACCAAAAATAAGATTTAAGCATGGATTGGCTTGATGCACTGATTTTGGGTATCGTTCAGGGCCTGAGCGAATATCTGCCTATTTCGTCGAGCGGACACCTCGAGATTTTCAAACAGATTCTCGGCATGAACCTCGACCCCGACGCGTCGCTTGAGTTCTCGGTGATGCTCCATGTTGCAACCGTTCTGTCGACCATAGTTATTCTATGGCGCGAATTTTATCCGCTGCTGAAATCGTTCCTCACTATTCAGCGCGACGACAACTTCTTTTATGTGTGTAAGATTCTGCTTTCGTGCATACCCGTAGGCATTGTCGGCGTGCTGTTCAAGAAGCAGATTTCGCAGCTTTTCGACGGCAACCTCACCGTTGTTGGCATCTGCCTGCTGGTAACCGCCGCGCTGCTGGCCTTTGCCTATTTCACCCGCACNCGCGAGATGCTTGCCAACCCCGGCAAGCCGCAGGGCCGCGANATAACCTGGNCCGACGCCTTTATTATCGGCTGCTCGCAGGCAATTGCCGTGCTCCCCGGGCTTTCGCGCTCGGGCACCACAATCGCCACCGGCATTCTTTTGGGCGACAACCGCGCCAAGGTTGCGCAATTCTCGTTCCTCATGGTCATCATTCCGATTTTGGGCGAAGGGCTGCTCGATTTGAAAGACCTGTTGCTCCCCGATGCAGTTGAGGCCACCGCGTCGGTTGCGGTAGGCGCCGTGCCGATGATTGTAGGCTTCCTGTCGTCATTCCTGGTCGGCTGCGCCGCCTGCAAATGGATGCTCAATATCGTTAAGAAAGGCAAGCTGGTTTGGTTTGCCGTTTACTGCGTGGCCGCCGGCCTGCTCTGCCTGCTCTGGTAAATGGATTTCGTTAGCGGACAGATACTGAAGGTTGACAAACCGCTTCACTGGACCTCGTTTGACGTTGTTAAGCGCATACGCGGCGTGTTGACGCGCCGCCACGAGTGTAAACGCTTCAAGGTTGGCCATGCCGGCACCCTCGACCCGCTGGCAACCGGAGTGATGCTCATCTGCACCGGTCGCGCCACCAAACTCATAGACCAACTCCAGGCCGGCGAAAAGGAATATGTGGCCACAGTCCGCTTCGGCGCCACAACTCCGAGCTACGACCTGGAAACGGAGATTGACCGCACCTACCCCACCGACCACCTTACCGCCGAGGCCATCGAGGCGGTGCTGGGCCGTTTCCGCGGCCCGATTATGCAGGTTCCGCCGGTATTTTCGGCCGTTAAGGTCGACGGCAAGCGCGCCTACAAAATGGCCCGCAAGGGCGAAGCTCCCGAGCTGAAAGCCAAGCCCATAGTTATCGGCGAGCTTGAGCTGCTCGACTTCGACCCGACCGATTGCNGCGCCCGNNTNAGAATTGNCTGCAGCAAAGGNACCTANATCCGNGCCCTGGCCCGCGACCTGGGCGANGCGCTCNNCTGCGGNGCCCACCTGACGGCGCTGNGGCGCACNCGCGTNGGNTCNGTGTCGATNNANGACTGCGCCGACGTNCGCNCCCTNATCGACNANCTNAAAACAATNACCATNGAAATTCCCAACGACAATACANATAAATGAAACTCAGCCAATTTAACTTCGACCTTCCTCAGGAGCTCATTGCCCAGTATCCGCTGGCCGAGCGCGAAGACGCNCGCCTNATGATNCTCAACCGCAANACCGGAAAAATCGANCAGAAACTNTTTAAAGATATTATCGATTATTTCGGCGACGGCGACGTTATGGTNTTNAACGACACNAAAGTNTTTCCNGCCAAACTCTANGGCAANAAGGANCGNACNAACGCCAAAATCGANGTNTTTCTGCTGCGCGANCTNAACGCCGANCATAANCTCTGGGACGTTCTTGTTGAACCCGCACGCAAAATCCGCATAGGCAACAAACTCTACTTTGGCGACGACGAAAGCCTGGTGGCCGAAGTGATTGATAACACCACCAGCCGCGGACGCACGCTGCGTTTCCTTTTCGACGGCTCACACGAAGAATTCAAAAAAGTTCTTTTCGACCTCGGCTCAACCCCGCTGCCCGACCATATTGAACGCAAGCCCGAAGAAATCGACAGCGAAATGTTTCAGACCGTCTATGCCGAAAAAGAGGGCGCGGTAGTTGCCCCCGGCGCCGGCCTCCACTTCAGCAAAATATTGATGAAGCGCCTCGAAATCAAGGGCATAAACCTCGGCTTCATGACCGTTCACTCCGGTTTGGGCACTTTCCGCGAAATCGACGTTGAAGACCTGTCGAAACACCGCATCGATTCCGAAGAAGTTATTGTTGACGACAACCTGGTTGAAATGGTCAACAAGGCCAAAGATGCCGACAAGCAGGTATTGGCCGTGGGCACATCGATTCTGCGCGGCATGGTTGCCGGCGAAAGCATGGGCGGACACCTCAAGAGCTTCGCCGGCTGGGACAACAAGTTCATTGCGCCCCCCTACGACTTCGGCGTGCCCACGTCGCTGGTTTCGAACTTCCACCTGCCGCTGTCGACCATGCTGATGATGGTTGCGGCCTTTGGCGGCTACGAAAACGTTATGCGCTGCTACGAGCTTGCCGTAGAGGAAAAATATCGCTTCGGCACCTACGGCGACTCGCTGCTGATTCTCTAACCCGATTATTCCCAACATTCTAATAACCATAAGAATATGACAAACCCCAAGACCTATCTCGACCNCNCCGAGGAAAAAATGNAGCTGGCAATCGCCTACCNCGACGAATCTTTGAGCCATATCCGCGCCGGGNANGCCAATCCGAAGTTGCTCGACGGCATCCGCGTTGATTACTACGGCTCCGCCGCCCCGATTTCGAACGTTGCCAACGTANGTGTGCCCGATGCCCGCACCATCGTAATCACCCCCTGNGAAAAATCCATGTTCNNGGANATCGAAAAGGCCATTATCAACTCCGAGCTCGGCATTACCCCCGAAAACAACGGCGAGGTTATCCGCCTGGCAATTCCGCCGCTAACCGAAGAGCGCCGCAAAACCCTGGTTAAGCAGAGCAAAGCCGAAGCCGAAACCGCCAAGGTTAGCGTTCGCAACGCGCGCCGCGACGCTATCGAAGGCCTGAAAAAAGCAATTAAGCAGGGTATGCCCGAAGACGTTGAAAAAGACGCCGAAAACCAGGCCCAGAAGCTCCACGACAAGTATCTGAAACAGATCGACGAACTCTTCGCCGCCAAGGAGAAGGAAATCCTTACGGTTTAAGTGCGCCGACTAACTGTTGCATTCACGGCGGCACTCCTCTGGATTGCCGCCGCGGCTGAAATGCCCGTAGCCAAAGCGCTGCGCACGGCTCCCGCGCAAGTTGTGATGCCCGTGGGCCANCGTGCCGTGCGCGACCTGCTCGACTATGCNTCGGCAGGCATGNTGTCGCGCCCGGTAATCAACGCCATGGGCGGCGAAGCGAGCATCCTGGCCATCGACTCTACGCGCCTGGAGCTGCAAACGGGCCCGGGCCGGGTATTGACCGTGCAGATGATGCCGCTGAAAAAAGATTCGGTAATCTGCGTTATCGAAACCATNAAGAGCGACTTTGCCGACTCGCAGCTCAAGGTTTATGACCGCAACTGGCAGCCGCTGCCCAAACTCTGGTCGGAGCCGGCACCGTCGGCCTGGGGAAAGGTTGACGCTCAGGAGGCGCCCATAGTCATGGCCGAATATTCGCTCGACCCCGCCTCGGGAATCCTTACCCTGACCAACACCTCCGAAGAGCGCGCCAAAATGCGCCCCGCCCTTCGCTATCAATGGAGCGCCAAAGGCTTTAAGCCCATAACCGATAAATGAGCTCGCCAACACAATATTACTCTCTGCTGCAACTTCAGGAGCTGCTGCGCGATCTGATAGCGGCATGTCCGATGTCGAAAAACGTCTGGATAGTCGCCGAGCTGTCAGACGTTCGCGAAAACGGCGGCCACTGCTATATGGAGCTGCTGCAGAAAGACCCCGAAACGGGAGCCACCGTNGCCAAGGCCCGGGCNACAATCTGGGCCAACGTCTGGCGCGGCATCCGTGCAAGATTCCTGAGCGAAACCGGCCAGGCCTTCCGCTCGGGGCTGCAGGTTATGGTTTGCGTAACCGCAGGCTATCACCCGCTCTACGGCATGAACCTCAACATCACGGCCGTAAATCCGCAGTTCACCCTTGGCGAACGCGAACGCCGGCGCCGCGAAATTCTTGAGCGGCTCGCCAAAGAGAGCATTGCCGACGAAAACAAGCGGCTCGAACTTCCCCGCCCCACCCANCGCATAGCCGTAATATCGTCGGCCACNGCCGCCGGCTACGGCGACTTTATGAACCANCTGCTCAATAATCCGCGCCGTCTGCGCTTCAACGTCGAGCTTTTTCCGGCCATAGTGCAGGGATCGCAAACCGCGGCGAGCGTAATTGAGCAACTCGATGCCATTGCCCGCCGGGCCGACGATTTCGACTGCGTGTGCATAATTCGCGGCGGCGGAGCAGCCACCGACCTCGACGGATTCGACGACCTGCGCCTGGCAACCTCCGTGGCCCTCTTTCCGCTGCCTGTAATTGTTGGCATAGGCCACGAACGCGACACCACGGTTCTCGACTACATAGCCTGCCGGCGCGTAAAAACGCCGACTGCCGCCGCAGAGTTCCTGATTTCGCTGGGCCAAAACGAGTTAGACAACCTTTTGGCCTTAGGCGGCATGCTGCTGCAAATAACTTCCGACTCAATCGCCGGCGCACGCCAACAGCTGGCCTACATCAGCGGCTCGCTGCCGACGGCCCCCCTGTCGGCCATAGAGCGTTCGGCGCGCCGCCTCGACAACCTCGCCGCCGTGCTCGGCCGCGTATCGGCCACCAGGCTCATGCCGCTGAACGCACGCCTCGACCGCATGGCCGACGCCCTGAAAAACATTACCGGCAACGCCGTAGCCAACGCCACAACCCGGCTCAACGGCTATGCCGCACTCATTGAAGCCCTGTCGCCAAAGGCCACCCTGGCCCGCGGCTTTTCCATAACCCGATTTAACGGCGTNGCCGTTACGTCGGCATCAAACGTTCCCGCCGGAGCCGTAGTCACCACCGAGCTTGCCGACGGAACCATCACCTCAATCACTCAATAGCTATGCCCACGCCAGTTAAAGAAATGACCTATACACAGGCCGTTACCGAACTCGAACAGATTCTCGCCCACATGCAGAGCGACAAATGCGACATTGATAAACTCTCGGCCTACACGCGGCGCGCAACCGAACTGCTCAACGAATGCCGTTCGCGCCTGACTGCCACCGACGAAGAACTTCGCCAGATACTCTCACAGTTCGACCAAAAATGAAGCAAATGAAGCGCTTTCTCCTTTTTCTTCTCGCGCTGCTGCCGCTGGCGGTCAGCGCTCAGTTTCAGGACCCGATAGTCTGGTCTGCCGATTTCAAAATCGACGGCGACACGGCGCGGCTCACCCTCACCGCCTCAATCGACAAGGGCTGGCACCTCTACGCAACCGAACTCCCGCCGATTGACTACGGCCCCGAGCCCACGAGCGTAAAGTTCACCTCTACCGAAGGCCTGGAGCCGGTTGGGGGGCTTATTCCCGAACGCGAAGCCACAGAAATCTATGAAGAGGCATTTGAGGGCAACGTGCGNTACTGGGAAAACGGAATCATTCTGACCCANAAGTTTTTAGTNACCGACGGCAACGCGGTTGNCCTGGCCGGNCAGGTGAAGTTTCAGGCGTGTAACGACATGAACTGCATTCCGCCGTCGACCTTCGAATTCGAGTTTGGCAACGAAAGCAGCGCCACGGCAGCCGCGCCTGCTTCTACCGCCTCATTTAACCCTTCGGAGCACCCCTGGTGGACTCCGGTCGACGTTGCCGGCGCCGACAACGACATCGCCTCGGCATCGCTATGGTCAATTTTTCTGTGGGGCTTTCTCGGCGGCCTGTTAGCGCTGTTCACCCCCTGCGTGTGGCCCATGATACCGCTGACTGTCAGCTTCTTTCTCAAAAAAAGCTCATCGCGCTCAAAATCGCTGCGCGACGCCTCGGTCTACGGTCTTTCAATCATAGTTATCTATCTTGTTTTAGGCCTGGCAGTTACGCTGCTTTTCGGAGCAAGCAAGCTCAACGACCTTTCAACCAACGCGGTTTTTAACCTCATATTTTTTGCGCTGCTCGTGGTTTTTGCCATCAGCTTTTTCGGAGCGTTCGACATCAAGCTCCCCTCGCGCTGGAGCAACGCCATGGACTCGCGTGCCGAAAATGCCACCGGCCTGCTCAGCATNTTTTTCATGGCCTTTACGCTGGCGCTGGTATCNTTNAGCTGCACCGGCCCGATTATCGGCACCCTGCTGGTCGAGGCCGCCTCGATGGGCAATATCATAGGCCCGGCAGTGGGCATGGGCGCATTTGCCCTGGCGCTGGCCATTCCGTTTGCGCTGTTTGCGCTTTTTCCAACAATGCTTAAAAGCGCACCCCGCTCCGGCGGCTGGATGAACTCCGTAAAGGTTGTGCTCGGCTTTCTGGAGCTGGCGCTGTCGCTGAAGTTCCTGTCGGTTGCCGACTTGGCCTACGGCTGGCATCTGCTCGACCGCGAGGTGTTCATCAGCCTGTGGGTAGTGATTTTCGCTTTGTTGGGCATGTATCTGCTCGGCAAGCTCCGGTTTCGCCACGACTCGCCGTCGCAGTCGGTTGGCGTAGGCCCGTTTTTCCTCGCCCTGATTTCGCTCAGTTTCTCGGTTTATCTGCTTCCGGGCCTCTGGGGCGCACCGCTCAAGGCCGTGAGCGCCTTCGTGCCGCCGCTCTTTACCCAGGATTTCAACCTCTACACCCGCGGCGAAACCCGCACTTTCTCCGACTACGACGAAGGCATGCGCTATGCTGCCGAGCAGGGACTGCCGGTGTTGATGGACTTCAGCGGCTACGGCTGCGTGAACTGCCGGAAGATGGANGGAGCGGTGTTCGACAGCGAAGAGATAGCCACCACNCTGGGCCAGAATTTCGTAATTATNGAACTGATGGTCGACGACAAAAAGCCCTTGGCCGCGCCCTTCACCGTTGAAGAAAACGGGCGCACCAAAACCATTTCGACCATAGGCGAAAAATGGAGCTACCTGCAGCGCTATAAGTTCGCGGCAAATTCACAGCCNTATTATATNGTTCTCAACAACCGGGGCGAGGCCATATCGCCCAGCTATGGCTACAACGAGGATATTCCCGCCTTTAAGGCGTTTCTCGACGAAGCGCTCGAATCTTACGCCGAATGATTAAGTTCGTAAAAAGCCTGGCAACGCCCCGCGGGCGCAGGGAGGCCGGCTGCTTTCTGGCCGAAGGCTCGCGCTGCGTTCTTGATTCGCTGCCACACTTCAAGCTGCGCGAGCTATTCTGCACGGCAGCGTTTGCGGCCGAGCATCCGGAGCTGTCGGCGCCAACGGTCGTTGATCGGCGCACCATCGAGCGGATGTCGCAGCAGCAGACTCCGCAGCCGGTATTAGCGGTGTTTGAGCTGCCGCAACAAAAGCCATACGCCTATCGCGGACANCTGACGCTGGCGCTCGACGCGGTGCAAGACCCCGGCAACCTCGGCACTATTATTCGCCTNGCCGACTGGTTTGGCATCGCCGACATTCTTGCCGGCCCGGGNACGGCCGACGCCTTTCAGCCCAAAGTGGTTCAGGCAACCATGGGGGCACTGGCGCGCGTTGCCGTCCACCGCGTGGAAAACCTTGCGCAAACCTTGCGCAACACCAGGGCGCAGGTGTTCGGCACATTTCTCGACGGCACCGACCTTTATCAGACTACGCTGGAGCTGACTCCGCAGCCCATAGTGGTTATGGGCAACGAGGGCAACGGAATCTCCGCCGAGGTTGAGCAAACGGTTAGCCAACGGCTGAAAATTCCGTCGTTTCCCCCGGGACGACAAACATCCGAGTCGCTGAACGTTGCCATGGCAACAGGCATAATAATTTCTGAACTCTCCCGAAGAATTTATGGCTAAAACTAATTATAAATCCGCCTGGTTCTGCTCAAACTGCGGCAACGAATCGTCGAAGTGGGAGGGCCGCTGCCCGGCCTGCGGCGAGTGGAACACCATGGTTGAAGAGCGCGTGTCGACCGCNAAAACCACCACCGGCGGCGCCCGCGGCACCCTGCGGCTGCAAACCGAACTGTCGAANCCCCAAAAGGTCAGCGAAATCAAAACCGAAGCCCAGGAACGCATAACCTTGCCCTCGGCCGAGCTCAACCGCGTTTTGGGCGGCGGCCTCGTTGCCGGCTCNATGGTTTTGATCGGCGGCGAACCGGGCATCGGCAAATCAACCCTNGTGCTCCAGAATATTCTGAGCATCCGCAAAAGCACCGTACTCTACGTTTCGGGCGAAGAAAGCGCCATGCAGCTGAAAATGCGCGCCGACCGCATCGGCCGCCTGTCTGACAACTGCTATATCGTCACCGAAACGTCGCTCGACAATATTTTTGCCCACATTGATGCCATCCGCCCCGGGCTGGTGGTTATCGACTCAATCCAGACCATTGCCGACGATTCGCTGGAATCTTCGGCCGGCTCGGTAGGTCAGGTGCGCGAATGCGCNGCCCGGCTGCTNGCCTACGCCAAGCAAACCAACGTGCCGGTGATTCTTATCGGCCACATAACCAAAGAGGGCTCGATTGCCGGCCCCAAGGTGTTGGAACACATTGTCGACGCCGTTCTTCGCTTCGAGGGCGACTCGCACCAGATGTTTCGCATTTTGCGCGCCATCAAAAACCGCTTCGGCTCCACCTCGGAACTGGGCATCTACGAAATGTGTCAGCGCGGGCTGCGCGAGGTTACCAACCCGGGCGAGGTATTGCTGGGCAACGGCTCGGAAGAGCTGTCGGGCACGGCTATCGGCGTTGCCATGGAGGGGATGCGGCCGTTTCTCATCGAGGTCCAGGCCCTGGTCAGCACCGCGGCATACGGCACGCCGCAGCGCTCCGTAACCGGCTTCGACTCCAAGCGCATGAACATGCTCCTGGCGGTTCTTGAAAAGCGCGTGGGCTTCAAACTGGCCCAGAAAGACGTGTTTCTCAACCTTGCCGGCGGCATAAAGGTAAATGACCCGGCGCTCGACTTAGCGGTGATTTCGGCCATACTGTCGAGCAACGTCGACATGGTTGTGCCCCGCACAACGTGTATGACCGGCGAAGTGGGCCTGTCGGGCGAAATCCGCCCCGTAACCCGCATTGAGCAGCGCCTGACCGAAGCCGAAAAGCTCGGCATGGAAACTATCATAATTCCCAAAAACAACCTTAAGGGCATCGACACCTCGAAACGCAAAATCAAAATCGTTGAAGTTGCGCGAGTTGAAGAAGCCTTCAGAACCCTATTTTCATAACTATGGCAAAAATCGGCGATACTGTCCGCTTTCTCAATGCCGTCGGCGGCGGCAAAATAGTTCGCATGGATGGCCGCATAGCCTACGTTTGCGACCCCGACGACGGATTTGAAACCCCGGTAGACATAAACGAATGCGTGGTGGTTCCGTCGGCAACCGTCATTCCCGAAATTCCCGAACCCGAGCCAAGCCGCGCGGCTGAGCGCCCGCCGGTTAAGGAAACCGCCTCCAAGGAACTGACCGCCGCCCTGCTCTTTGAGCCGCGAGACATCAAAAGGCTGTCGCAAACGTCGTTCGACATCTATCTGGTCAACGACTCCAACTACCGGCTGCTCTATGCCGTCAGCGCCCGGCCCTCGGATGTGGCGGAGTTTACGCTGCTCGCCGCCGGCGAGGCCGAGCCTAACATCCAGGTTTTCATCGACGAAATAAATCAGCTCGACATTAACCGGTTAGGCGTGATTTCGGTGCAACTCATAGCGTTTAAGGCCGACCGACCATTCGACATGCGCGCCCCAATAGCTTCGGAAACGCGCATGGACCTTACGCGCCTGGCAAAACTCCATTGCTTCACGGCTACGGCCTATTCGGAAACGCCGGTGCTGACAGTGCCGATAGTTACCAACGGCGTTACTGCGCGCCCGCTGCGCCTTGAGCAGTTGGTCGACCGCTTCGACGCGCCCATAGCCCCAGAGCCGAAAGCCGAGCCTAAGAAATCGAAATCCTCAAAGCCGAAGGGCAACGAGCCTTTGGTAGTTGACCTCCACATCAACGAGCTGCTCGACTCCACCGCCGGGCTACAGCCGGCCGACATGCTCGCCTGCCAGCTGCGAGAATTTGACTCACGCATGGCCGAGGCCTCAAAAAAGCCCGGAAGCAAAATTATTTTTATTCATGGCAAAGGCGAAGGCGTTTTGCGCGCCGCCATTCTCGACCGTCTGCGCCGCCGCTGGCCCAAATGCGACGTTCAAGACGCTTCGTTCCGCGAATATGGCTTCGGAGCAACACAAGTAACTGTTTATAAGTAAGCACATGGCAATTCACTGTTTCAGCGGCATGGGCAACTCGGCAGCCGTGGCCGCCCGCCTCGAAAGCAAACTCCCGGCCAATTTTGCCGACGACGTTTACGTGTTTCCGACCTACTCGTGGGGGCTGCCGCCGATAATTGTTGAACACCTCAGCCGTGCCAACCTGCGCGGACGCCGGGTGCACCTGGTTGTTACCTGCGGCGACGACACCGGGCAGCTCGACCNCCAGTGGCGCNNGCTGCTTGCCCAATCGGGCGCCGAGGCCGGCAGCATCTACTCCGTGCAGATGCCCAACACCTACGTTTGCCTCCCTTTCATGAACGTCGACCCCAAGGAGTTGGCAGCCGAGAAACTGAGCCGCGCCGCCGCCCGCGTTGACTACATTGCCGGGCGTCTCGCCGCCGGCATCGTGGAAACCGACATTGTGCGCGGCGCCATGGCGCGATTCAAAACATCGGTAATCTACCCGCTGTTTTTCGCCGGCCAGGCTACCCGCGGCAAAAAATTCCACGCCGCCGCCAGCTGCACCGGCTGCGGCACCTGCAGCCGCGAATGCCCCAAATCGAACATCACCATGGGCTCCGACCGCTTCCCGCACTGGGCCAACGATTGCACCTATTGCCTGCGCTGCTACCACGTTTGCCCCACCCATTCGGTAGCCTACGGCCGATTTACCCGAAATAAAGGCCAATACTTGCACCCTGACTTTCAGAAACTTATAAAAAACTTCAAAAATTTATAGCAAAATATTTGGTCAGTTCAAAAAAAGTGGCTACCTTTGCAATCGCAAAACCAAAAAACATGCGAAAATAGCTCAGTTGGTAGAGCACAACCTTGCCAAGGTTGGGGTCGCGGGTTCGAGTCCCGTTTTTCGCTCCAAAGCGAACATTAAAATACGCGAAAATAGCTCAGTTGGTAGAGCACNACCTNGCCAAGNTNNGGGTCGCGGGTTCGAGTCCCGTTTTTCGCTCCACTCTATTGTCCGGATGGCGGAATTGGTAGACGCGCTACTTTGAGGGGGTAGTGGCCATTAGGCCGTGTGAGTTCGAGTCTCATTTCGGACACAATAGACAAAAATCCTGAAGCTAACCCTTCAGGATTTTTTTGTTCCCTCCCCCCACATTCACCACATCCGTTCAACCCAGCATCTCTGTTCAACCCCATTGAACCCCCAATATTTTTGAACAAATCTATTCGTTATGCTTCATCTTCGTATATTTTTATTCGCTACGGTAGCAATTTGTTTATGCAGCTGCCAACACGATACCATAAGTGACCAAATATACATTGCCGAAAAATTAGTCGACTCCAAGCCCGACAGCGCTCTTAATGTTCTAAAGAAAATAGAGCAAGAAAACCTCAAACCAAGGCAATTACCTTTGTTTTCGCTGCTCTATACTCAAGCGCAACTAAATCAAGGAATAAAACTCGAATCAGACTCGCTTATAAATATCGCATTTAGAGCATACGGAGAAAACGGTTCCACCGAAAAGTCTGCACAAACGTATTTGTGCATGGCTTTAATTAACTATAATAAAAAGGAGTTTCGGAATGCTATGACTTTTGCATTAAATGCTTTCAATATTTCTCAAACAGAACACTTATATGAACTAAAGGCCA
>WFLX010376583.1_pt1 | contig 12175 bp, 9 predicted proteins | sample 4967041 | NCBI WGS metagenome assembly WFLX01 (sample SAMN12857096, study PRJNA449069) | gut metagenome | isolation source: stool from male and female vole | host: Microtus ochrogaster | place: USA:Florida | collected 2017 | reverse complement strand
CTCTCCCGTGCCGCCGAAACACTCGTCGTGCCCGCACGCAAACGACAGGGTGGCCCTNTCNTTCTTNCCCNNNAGCTCACAATAGGCNAGNGGCAGNGCATCNTAGCGNGGNGGCGAGAAGTGGTCGTAGGCAGCNAGNCGTATCTCGCGCTTGCCGTCNGGATANAGCGTGAGGTCGANNGTCTCCTGCGGATCAGGCTGCAGGTCGCTCCAGCGCTCCACCACAGGCTCGCGTGTGTCTATCACGGCACGCACGATGCCGTCGGCCTCCGTTGTGATCGTGTATACCCCGTCGGCATAGCTGACAGCCAAAGGGAGTCGCGCCACGCGCCCGTCGAGCATCATCATCTCGGATTCATCGGTCATCCTTATCTCACCGAAGCCCATGAATAAGCGCAATATTTTCGGTCCGTACTGCCTCAGCACCAGAGTATGGTAGGCACGCGGGGCCGATGTGTCGGCTGCCATGTCATTATCAAGTTTCTGTTTCTGAAAAGGCACAGTGATATGTATATCACCGTCTACTGCCCTTACATCTGTGGGGCGGCAGGCCTTCCACAGAGATTCCGGTTTGCCGAGCTCGGCATCAAAATCAAGAAAATCAAACAGATGATAATTCGTTTGTTTCATTTTAGTTCTGTAGTTGATGGTGCGAAGCGATTGTTGAGCTTAACCTGCGGGCCATTGTTCCTGACCACAAGCGCCGGACCTGGGCGGTTGTAGCCGAATTCAGGATCAGGGCACAAATTGCCCTCGACGGTGAATCCGTCGGTCGCTTCGTCAAAATAGATATAGAATCCCCTGTCGTTGGTGGCGTAAGGGGCGTCGATTTTGTCTTCGATACGGTTGCCGGAAATCACGGAGCCCGGCTGGTTGGAGAGCGTGTATATGCCGCCTGCATCATAGAGCGTGGAGGCGAAATGATGCACATAGTTGTCGGTGATGCGGTTGTTGCGCATTCCGCTCTCGAGCGGAGTCCATCCCCAGCCCACGCAGATACCCGAGTAGTTGAGGTGTGACACCTCGTTGTCGGTGATTGTGAGATCGCGCACATATCCTGCGCCTATGCCCACGCATCCCCAGTCTTCGTTGGTGGCGTCGGTGATGAGATTGCCGCTGACTGTTATCTCCGAGCAGATATCGTTGTCTACAGCGGGCTTGTAAGGCACATGGGTCTCGAATCCTCCGTCAGGGAAGATACCTATCTGCAGCGCCGTGCCGCCGATGTCGGTAAAGCGGCAGTCGGTGACCGACGAACCCGTCACACCCACGATATAGTCGAGGCCGGTGGCGCCGAGGTGGCTGAATGTACATCCGTTGAAGTCTATGCCCGAGGCATGGCTCACCGTGACGGCGGCCTCTGGGCGTGCGATCCACGCCTGATTCTCGAGCTCGGCTTTCTCAGGTAGTCCGGGTATCTGCAACTTGTAGGCATCCAGCAGGCGGAATCCGCCTTGCAGGGTGACATGGCCTTCGGCTGACGGACGTCTCCATGCCGCGTATTCAAAACTAATGCCATCGAAGTGTACGTCCCTCACCGGGCGCTCACGGATACCCTCCACACTCAGCAGTGTCTCCAGCACGGGCAGGACAGCTGATACCCGCTGCATCTCCTGGTCTGGTAGCGGATAATAATAGATGAGCCCCGACGGATAATCCTGATACCACTCGCCGGGCTCATCGAGCAGCTCAAGGGCGTTGGCGAAGTAGTATGACGAATTACCCTTCTCGCCGCCGATCACAGGCTGAGGCCACGGATGTGCGAATTCAAGCTGACTCTCCGGGTCGTGAAACCTCACCTCCACATTGCCGTCGGCAAGCGGGGTGATACTCTTCACCCTCAATATGGCCATTGCCCAACGCTGATGCACATACATCTCAAGCTGAGCGGCATCCGTGAGGTCAATCCCCGGGGCAGGTACCGTGATTGTCATATTCTCGGGGTCGAAGTCTACCATACGCTGCATCACACCGGGAGCGAACTGTGCTGCCCGGGTGGCCTTGACACCATCGACATAGAGCTGACGCGACTCTACCATGCGGTTGCCGACATGCGGAGCCGGTGCCACCCATATACTGTCTCTGAGACGTGCGGGCACACGCTTGTCATCGGTGCCCCTGCTCCACCCTGTTATGTCCACGCCACCGCTTATCACCGGACTCGCTCCCGGGGCCGCGCACACGGTAGTCACCGATCCGTTGCGACCGCTGTCCTCCGGACGCACAAACAGAGGGCGGGTGAGCGTATATATGCCATCGGCAAGGATGATATTGATGTTGCCTTCGGCACCCGCATCTCCTAACCGCCGCCACTCGCGGGCCCGCTTGAGCGCCTCACCGACAGTGCGCAGAGGCTCCGCGGCACTACCGGTCGCCGTGTCGCTTCCGGCCGGAGACACATATATATTACCGGCACTTACGGAGGTCACCGCTGTAAGTGCGGCTAAAAGTGTATTTATCAGCTTCATGAGTTAACATACTTTGCATGATGAGATATGTAATCCGGAAGAGATTACTTTCGTCCACAAAGTTAGTAATTTTTTATACCTCCGTGTATTCAATTATTAGTTTTTTTCCTAATTTTGCATCAAATAGATAAATGACCGATATGAAAATAAATATGTCTGAATGGATGCGCGGCATCATCGCACGCAAGGATGTCGTGGCTATCCCCGTAATGACACACCCGGGCATCGAGCTCACCGGTGATACCGTGCTCAAGGCCGTGACAGATGGCAAAGCCCATTGCGAGGCCATAGTAGCACTCGCCAATAAATATCCCACCGCTGCGGCAAGCGTGATAATGGATCTTACCGTAGAGGCCGAAGCCTTTGGCGCGGAAATAGCATTCACCGAGCACGCGGTGCCTGCCGTCATCGGTCACCTATTGAGCTCGGCCGATGACATCAAGGCGCTGCAGGTGCCTTCTCTCCGGGCCGGGCGCGTGCCCCAGTATCTTAAAGCCAATCTGCTGGCCGCTCGCGCTATCACCGACCGCCCCATAATAGGCGGGTGTATCGGGCCGTTCTCGCTCGCCGGTCGCCTCTACGACATGTCCGAGATAATGATGCTGATCTATGAGGATCCGGATGCCGCACATACGCTGCTCAAGAAATGCACCGACTTTATCCTGCGCTATTGCCTGGCTATCAAGGAGACCGGGGTCAACGGAGTGATGATGGCAGAGCCGGCGGCCGGACTCATGTCCAACGATGACTGCAAACGCTTCTCGTCGGATTATGTGAAATATATCGTGGACAATGTGCAGGACGACTACTTCTCGGTGATACTCCACAACTGTGGCAACACTGGCCACTGCACCAAGGCCATGGTAGATACGGGAGCTGCAGCCTACCACTTCGGTAACAAATGCGACATGGCCCAGGTGACACGCGATGTGCCCCCCACCGCTCTGTCGATGGGCAACCTCGACCCGGTATCGGTGTTCAAGGATGCGACACCTCAGCAGATGCGCGAGGCCACAAAGGAGCTGCTCGAAAAGATGCAGCCATACTCCAACTTCGTGCTTTCCAGCGGATGTGACACACCACCTCATACTCCGATGGCCAACATCGATGCATTCTTCGATCAACTGCGTCTATACAACGGCCAATGATATCACGCACACTCTCTTACGGCGACCTTGGCATCACTCCGGCGGATGTCTACACCCAGATGGGATACGGCGACTCCATGCCCGATGCCGCCACGGTCGCCGAGACCGAGGCGATGCTCTCTGAAGTCGTGGCCGTGACCCGTCCCTCTTACTGTTTTTTTGTCACGGACGGAGTGCTCGACACCCGCAATCACGTGCTGTCGGCTATGGGTCACGTATTCGATATCGGCAGAATAATCTCGGCCCAGCTCAGGGACTCGCAGCGCTATGCCTTTTTCGTAGCCACGGCCGGAGAGGAATTTGAACAGCTGAGGAAAGCCACCGAAGCAAGCGGTGACATGGTCAAGGCATACATCGCCGACAGCGTCGNCAGTGNCATCGCCGAGAANNCCGCCGACCGCATGGAAGCNNCACNCGACCAACTGCTCGCACCCGGAGGCTGGCGGCACACCAACCGCTACAGTCCGGGATACTGTGGATGGCACGTCAGCGGCCAGCACGACCTCTTCGCCATGTTTCCCGACGGCAAGCCCTGCGGAGTCACGCTCACCCCGTCGGCCCTGATGCTGCCCATCAAGTCGGTGAGCGGAGTAATCGGTCTGGGCGAGAATGTCAGACACCTCGACTACACCTGCGGCCTGTGCGACTACAAGCAATGCTACAAACGCCGCAAACCTGTGGCAACTGTCAGATAAAGTATTTTCATAACATCACCAATCTCCACACCCTACTGCCATGACTTACAACTATTGTGGCCACAGCGGATTGTTNCTNCCGCCGNTATCCCTNGGCNTNTGGCATAATTTCGGCGATACCACNCCNTTCTCCACNCAGCANGAGATCGTGCTTCACGCCTTNGACNACGGTATCACCCATATTGACTTAGCCAATAANTACGGNCCGCCNCCNGGNAGCGCNGAAGAGAACTTCGGCCGNATGATGCGACACAATCTCGCNTCACACCGCGACGAACTCGTGATATCCTCAAAGTCGGGCCATTACATGTGNCCCGGCCCCTACGGAGACATGACCTCACGCAAGAATACCTTTGCCAGCCTGCACCAGAGCCTGCGGCGCACTGGTCTCGAATACTTCGACATATTCTACAGCCACCGCTACTGTCCGGAGATACNTCTCNAAGAGACNGTGCAAGCCCTCNTCGACATNGTCAGGCAANGTAAGNCNCTGTATGTAGGCCTGTCGAAATATCCGGCCGACGTAGCCGCCAAAGCCTGCGAAATGATGGCCGGACAACACGTGAGATGCCTCATCTATCAAGACCGATACAACATGCTCGACCGCCATGTCGAGACCAACCAGCTGCCGATGGTGCGTGACCTCGGGCTCGGATTCATCGCCTTCTCTCCCCTGGCCCAGGGGCTGCTCACCGACCGCTATCTCTACGGCATACCCGCCCAATCGCGTGTAAACAAGGCTGGCAGCTTTCTGCACACCGGTGACATAACCGATGAGTGGCTGCACAAAGCCCGTATGCTCAATCAGATAGCCCACGACCGCGACCAGACATTGGCCCAGATGTCGCTGTCATGGCTCCTCGCCCGCGAGCAAGTCACATCAGTAATCGTCGGTGTCAGCTCCGTGGCCCAGCTCGACGACAACCTTGCAGCCACCGCCGCCCCACCCTTCACACCCGACCAGCTCACCGCCATCGACAACATCCTATTCCCCTGACCCGGTTGGCTGCCCCCCGATATCCCATTACTCCCGGCAACCCCCATGATCGCCTCCCGGGAGTCATCACCCATAGAGTCAAAGCCATCGCGGGCGCGTATAAGGTGGGCGTTTTCCGTTCCGTGCCGCTTTGCGGCATGGGCCGGTTCTCCCCCTCGGGCCCTCCCCAAAAAGTCCCTGCATAAAAATATGCGCAAAATATAAGGGTATTCAATAAAAAACATTAACTTTGCATCACCGATAAGAGACAACATTTATCTCTTGCGGCAATACAAAACATTATACCATGAGTAAATATCCCAAAATAGGCATACGCCCAATCATCGANGCCCGCCAGGGCGGCATCCGCGAGAGTCTTGAAGACAAGACTATGAATCTGGCCAAGGCTGTGGCCGACCTCATACACGACAACCTGCGCTACCCCGACGGCTCACCCGTAGAGTGCGTGATCGCCGACGGCACCATAGGTCGTGTGGCCGAAGCCGCCGCCTGTGCCGACAAGTTTGAGCACGAAGGCGTAGGTGCCACAATATCAGTGACATCATGTTGGTGCTACNGCTCCGAGACAANGGATATGAATCCTTACTGGCCCANGGCGNTATGGNGANTCAACGGCACAGAGCGCCCGGGAGCTGTATATCTCGCAGCCGTGCTCGCCGCGCACGCCCAGAAAGGACTGCCCGCATTCGGCATCTACGGACACGATGTGCAGGATGTAGAAGACAACACCATCCCGGCCGATGTAGCTGAGAAGCTGCTGCGCTTTGCCCGTGCGGCCATGGCAGTAGCCATCATGCGCGGCAAATCATACCTCTCGGTAGGCTCGGTGGCCATGGGTATCGCCGGCTCGATCGTTGATCCCGACTTCTTTGAGGAATATCTCGGTATGCGCTGCGAGTCAGTAGACATGACAGAGGTGGCACGCCGCATCTCACTGGGCATCTACGACCACGAAGAGTATGCCAAGGCCATGGCATGGACTGAAAAATACTGCAAGCCCAACGAAGGCGAAGACTTCAAGAATCGCCCCGAGAAGCGCAAGACCCGCGAGGAGAAAGACGCCGACTGGGAATTTGTAGTGAAGATGACCCTGATCGTNCGCGACCTGATGAAAGGCAACCCCGTGCTCCGCGAGATGGGCTACAAGGAAGAAGCCCTCGGNCACAACGCCATCGCAGGCGGATTCCAGGGNCAGCGCCAGTGGACCGACTTCTANCCCAACGGCGACTTCACCGAGGCNATGCTCAANACCTCNTTNGACTGGAACGGCATACGNGAGGCNTNCACATTCGCNACNGAGAACGATGCTTGCAATGGCGTNGCNATGCTATTCGGNCACCTGCTCTCCAACAAGGCCCAGTTCTTCAGCGACGTACGCTCATACTGGAGCCCCGAGGCCGTGAAGCGTGTCACCGGCATGGAGCTCACAGGCCGTGCAGCCGGCGGCATGATACACCTCATCAACTCAGGTGCCACCACCCTCGACGGCACAGGCCGCTCGACTGATGCCGAGGGCAACCCCGTGATGAAATCATTCTGGGAAATGACCGACGGCGATATAGAGGCATGNCTCAAGGCCACCACATGGTATCCCGGCGACCGNGACTACTTCCGCGGNGGCGGCTTCTCNAGCAACTTCCTNACCAANGGCGGCATGCCNATGACAATGTGCCGTCTCAATCTGGTCAAAGGCCTCGGCCCGGTGCTCCAGATTGCCGAAGGCTGGACNGCNGACGTAGCTCCCGAGATCATGGAGATCATCGACAAGCGCACCGACCCCACATGGCCCACCACATGGTTTGTGCCCCGTCTCTGCCCCGACCGCGATGCCTTCAAGGACGTATACTCGGTGATGAACAACTGGGGTGCCAACCACGGAGCCATCTCCTACGGCCACATCGGTAAAGACCTCATCACACTGGCNTCGATCCTGCGCATCCCCGTATGCATGCACAACATCGAAGATGACCAGATATTCCGGCCTGCAGCATGGAACGCTTTCGGCATGGACAAGGAAGGCGCCGACTACCGCGCATGCAAGAATTATGGTCCCATCTATAAATAACCCACAGCACTGAATCAACATTAAGTAAGGACGCACATCCTACGGCGTCCTTACTTTTTGAAGTCGTTTAAACTTATTACAAATTAACATTTCGAGATTATTTACGAAACGATNTTGAGCTTTTTGAGGGAGCGATGNGNNTCCATNGTGACCGNGNAATGAGGAAAAATCGACCGTAAAGAATCCGAAATGTTAACAATGAGGGTAACATCATATATGGAATTAACATTTTGTAACAAATTTAAACGACTTCTTATAAAAGACAAAGCCTCATAAACCTGATACCAATGACTAAAGAAAAAGAATCACTGCTAATCTACAAGGGTGTCAATTACCTGGTGCCATTTCTGCTCATCACTCTGTGCTTCCCGCTGTGGGGATTCGCCAACGACATCACCAACCCCATGGTCAAGGCCTTCTCCAAGATATTCCGCATGAGCGTCACCGACGGTACCCTAATACAGGTAGCATTCTATGGAGGCTACTTCGCCATGGCCTTCCCGGCTGCGATCTTTATCCGCCGCTTCACCTACAAAGCCGGTGTGCTCACCGGTCTCGGCCTCTATGCCATCGGAGCCTTCATGTTTTATCCGGCCATGCTCACCGGCAACTACTATCCTTTCCTGATAGCATACTTCATACTCACCTGCGGCCTGTCGTTTCTTGAGACAAGCTGCAACCCCTATATCCTGGCGATGGGTTCGGAGAAGACCTCGGTGCAGCGTCTCAACCTTGCCCAGGCCTTCAATCCCATAGGCTCGCTCGCCGGCATGTGGGTGGCCATGAATTTNATCCAGGCCCGGCTCAACCCGCTCGANACCGCCCAGCGCGCCGACCTGTCGGATGCCGAATTCGCCGCCGTGCGTGATGCCGACCTGTCGGTGCTCATCACNCCCTATCTGTATATCGGCCTGGTGGTGATACTGATGTTTATCGTCATCAAATTCGTGAAGATGCCNGTCAAAGGCGACGACGAGCATGATATCCATTTCGGCCGCAGTCTGCGCCGCATCATCTCGATACCGCGCTATCGCGAGGGGGTGATCGCACAATTCTTCTACGTAGGCGCACAGATCATGTGCTGGACATTCATCATCCAGTATGGCACACGTGTATTCATGAACGAAGGCATGCCCGAAAAAGATGCCGAGGTGCTGTCACAGCAATACAACATCGTGGCCATGGCTCTCGCCTGCTGCAACCGCTTTATCTTCACCTACCTGCTGCGNTATATCAACCCGGGCCGACTGCTCGCCATCCTCGCCGCATGCGCCGTAGCCCTCTGCGCCGGCACAATCTTTATCGACGGCCGTGTGGGCCTTTACTGCCTGGTAGGCATATCGGCATGTATGTCNATCATGTTCCCCACCATCTACGGTATCGCGCTTGAGGGTCTGGGCGATGACGCCAAGTTCGGAGCCGCCGGTCTCATCATGGCCATCCTCGGCGGCTCGGTGCTCCCCCCTCTTCAGGCTCGCATCATCGATTGCGGCAGCATAGCCGGCTTCCCCGCTGTCAACCTTTCGTTTATCCTGCCCCTCATCTGCTTCGTGGTCATCATAATATACGGTGTGCGATGCATCCGCAGATAANAATNATAATTNNTGAANCNAACAAAACAATACGATAATGCAATACAGAGAAATTGGCAAAACCGGCATGAAGGTGGCTCCGCTCGCGTTCGGGGCCTCGTCGCTCGGAGGCGTATTCCATGACCTGAAGGAAGAGCGGGGCATTGACGCTGTGATCACCGCCGTGGAGAATGGCATCAACCTCATCGATGTCTCACCCTACTACGGCCACTACAAGGCCGAGACCGTGCTCGGTAAAGCCCTCAAACTCATCGACCGCGACAAATACTACCTCTCTACAAAGGTAGGCCGTTACGGCAAGGATGGCAAGAACACTTGGGACTATTCGGGCCGTCGCGCCCAGGAGAGCGTGTATGCGAGCATGGAGCGCCTCAATGTAGACCATATCGACCTTATCAACGTGCATGATATCGAATTCGCCGACCTTGAGCAGGTCATCGGTGAGACTCTGCCCGCCCTGGTGGAGCTGCGCGACAAAGGGGTGGTAAGCCACGTGGGTATCACCAACCTCACGCTGCGCCACTTCAAATACGTCATCGACCGAGTGCCTGCCGGCACCGTGGAGAGCGTCCTCTCATTCTGCCACTACACCCTCAACGATGACTCGCTGGCTGATTANCTCCGCTATTTCGAAGACCGCAATATCGGTGTGATCAATGCTTCGCCCTACTCTATGGGNCTGCTCACACGCCGTGGCGTGCCCGACTGGCATCCGGCCCCCGCCGCGCTGATCCGTCTGGCCCGCAAGGCCTCGGAATTCTGTGACAGCAAGGGTGTGCCCATCGAAAAACTCGCCGTGCAGTTTGCCGTGTCNAATCCCCGCATAGCATCCACCCTCTTCAGCACCACCAANCCNGACAANGTGCTCAAGACCATCGAATACGCNACATCGCCCATCGACTGGGATCTGATCTCCGCNGTGCGCAAGATCTTTGAGCCGGGCTACCGTGACACATGGGTCAACTCCTGATCACCGGCCCATACCTCTCACTTACCTCATACTTNATAACTNTGACTTCTGACTTACANTATANCTTATGAAAACATTCCAGATCACAGCTCCCGGCGCTACCACCGTGGCTGATATTGAAAAGCCCGTGGCAGGCCCGGGTCAGGTTCTGCTCAAAATCGGATACGTGGGATTCTGCGGATCCGACCTCAATACATTCCGCGGACTCAACCCGCTGGTAAAAATGCCGATTATCCCCGGTCATGAAATCGGNGCNACCGTGGCCGAGGTAGGCNCCGACGTGCCCGANACNATCAAGCCCGGCATGCACGCCACTGTCAANCCCTATACNGCCTGCGGNCACTGNCCGGCATGCGACAACATGCGNCCCAANGCGTGTGAGCACAACGAGACATTAGGTGTGCAGCGCGATGGCGCCATGACCGANTATATCGTGGTGCCCTGGCAGAANGTAATCGTAGACGANACNCTCTCNGTAAGGGATCTGGCGCTNGTCGAGCCCATGAGCGTAGGCTTCCACGCCGTCAACCGTGGCGCTGTCACCGACAATGACACCGTGATGGTGATCGGCTGTGGTATGATCGGCGTCGGAGCTATCGTACGCGCCGCACTGCGCGGAGCCAACGTGGTGGCGGTGGACGTGGATGACGAGAAGCTCGCTCTCGCACGTCGCCTCGGTGCCTCCCACACCATCAACTCAATCAAGGAAGATGTACATGCTCGCGTAGCCGAGATCACATCTGGCCGTGGCTGCGACGTGATAATCGAGGCGGTAGGTCGCCCCGAGACCTACAACACCGCTATCTCCGAGGCCGCATTCACAGGTCGCGTAGTGTATATCGGGTATGCCAAGGATCGCGTAAGTTTCGACACATCCTACTTCGTGAAAAAAGAGCTCGACATACGCGGCTCACGCAATGCGATGCCCTCCGACTTCAAGGCCGTGATCAAATATCTCAAACGCGGCACATGTCCGGTCGACGAGCTCATATCCGCTATCGCCACACCCGAGACAGCCGACAAAGCTCTCGCCGACTGGAACGCCGCTCCGGGCAAAGTATTCAGAATCCTCGTTGAATTCTGATCTCATCCCCCTACTGACTAACATTAAATATCTATGCTAATAATCGACGCACACACCCATCTGTGGTTGCGACAGGATACCATGGTCGAGGGTAAACGTATTCTTACCCTCGACCGCGGCCGCTCCGAGTTTATGGGCGAGGTGGTGCAGATGCTGCCGCCGTTCATGACCGATGGAGTGAACTCGGCCGAACGTCTGCTCGCCAATATGGACTACGCCCAGGTAGCCGCCGCCGTGGTCACCCAGGAGTTTATCGACGGCAATCAGAACGAATACCTCGACGAGGTGCAGCACGACTTTCCACGCCGCCTGCTGTGCTGCGGACTNCTCGACATGCGCCGCCGCAGCTTCCGCTCGCAGGCCGAGGACATGATATCATCCGGCTTCAAGGCCATAAAGATACCGGCCAACCGTCTGCTCACCGACACACTTAACATCCCGCTCAATACACCTCAGGCTATGGAAGTGTTCAAGCTGATGGAATCCAAGGGCACCATCCTGTCAATCGACCTGGCCGACGGCGACCTGCACGTTGGGCAGATGAAGGAGGTGATCGCCGAGTGTCCCGATCTCAAGATCGCCATAGGCCACTTCGGCATGGTGACACGTCCCGGCTGGCTCGAACAGATACGTCTGGCTCTCAACCCCAACGTATTCATCGAATCCGGAGGCATCACATGGCTCTTCAACGACGAGTTCTATCCGTTCACCGGCGCCGTCAAGGCCATCAAGGAGGCCGCCGACGAGGTAGGCATCAACAAACTGATGTGGGGCTCNGANTATCCCCGCACCATCGTGGCCATCACCTATAAGATGTCGTATGACTTCGTGCTCAAATCCGACATACTCACCGACGACGAAAAGGCCGCCTTCCTGGGTCTCAACGCACGCGACTTCTACGGCTTCACCAAGCTCCCCGACCTCCCCTACATCAAAAACATGTCCGAGTAACCTCTCCCTCCCCCAAAACGAGGGCGTATCAAAATAAAGATACGCCCTCATGATTTTTTGTAAGGCACTGTATCAAGATTCAGAATTTGTAGGGACATGCCTTCGGCTACAGTACATGACATTTTTTAAATAACTAATGGATAGCCATATGGCTATCCATTAGTTTAAAGTATGTTAATATATGTGTCCTCCTAAGTGGTTGAAG
>WFLX010091590.1_pt1 | contig 12178 bp, 10 predicted proteins | sample 4967041 | NCBI WGS metagenome assembly WFLX01 (sample SAMN12857096, study PRJNA449069) | gut metagenome | isolation source: stool from male and female vole | host: Microtus ochrogaster | place: USA:Florida | collected 2017 | reverse complement strand
CCATATCCGCACCCTGCTCCTTGCAGATAAGGCGGAAAGAGGAGTCAGTGACATCCTCCATCGGAGCGAGCATCACCGGCTTGTCGCCAAGGTCAATTGTGCCAATTTTCATTTTGTTGCAGATATAGTAGCGTATTCTTTACGAAGTTACTCATAAAAGTTGCATCCGGCAAAAAAAACGTCTTTTAATCCAGAAAAACATTCCAACGGATAATAATTAGCAAATAGCATGGCATGAGGGCTATTTGTCAGTAAGGGACTTGCGTATTTCCCAACTCCCAGACTTATCACTACCCCTACGCGCTATATATCCGTGTTTCTTAAGATCAGAAATTATACGGGCAATGTGGCGACGGGATAATAAAGTCACACCCTCTAATTTCTCATATGAAATTTTATCATTCATACAAATCAGATAAAAAATCTGCCTATGAACATCTGATAATGAGAACGTAGTAGGATCAGATTTTACAGTGCCATTTACAGTGCCATTTACAGTGCCATTTACAGTGTCATTTACAGTGCCATTTGCNGTGCCATATATAGTGTCACTAACAGTGTCATAAGGCGCATCACTAACTATACTTACAGTGCTATAATATTTATAATCAGTGGTTTCTGTAGTGCCATTTGCAGCGTTAGTTACAGTGCTATTTACAGTGCCATTTACAGTGTCATTTACAGTGTCATTTACAGTGCCATTTGCCGTTTCAACTATAGTAGACTTACGTTCTATGACTTTGAAAGCCGTGCCAAGAGTCAGATCAAATTCCGGTAGTCCGTTCCCATTATATGATATGTAGGAAATCATATTCATAGTTCCGAAATGATTATTTGAAGGTGAGGAAGGAGATGTTGACAGGAGAGAGGGTGGTGGCGGCAGCAATGAATGCTTCGGGTGTGATTCCGAGTATTTCGTCTGCGCACTGCTGCGTTGTGGCTACATTGCCAAAATACAGAATCTGGCGTCCTGCCGAAATTGCATTGTTCTCGTTATTCTGGCGTGCAAGTGCCAGTTGTCCTACTAATTGTTTCTTTGCTTGTTCGAGTTTGCGGTGCGTTATTCCGTGAGGTATGCGCTCAAGGGAGCGGCAGAGTATTTCGCGGCATTTGTCGCTGTCCTCCGGATCACATCCGTAATATATTGACAATAGACCGCAGTCGGAGTATAGTGCCGAAGATGCATCAACGCTGTAAACAAGACCGCGTTTCTCTCTCATCTCGAAATTGAGTATCGAGTTCATCCCCGGTCCTCCAATCATATTGGTGAGAAGGGAGAAAGCCGGTCGCATTTCGCTTTTTATTCCCGGAACACGCACTCCGGCAATGGTGTGCATCTGGTGCAGGTTTTTTTCAACCGTAATATCAAAACGGGGATTTATTTCAGGNGTAATGCGGTCAGTGGCGGCAGACGGATGGTTGAAGAAGCCAAAGTGCCTNTCAATCANGTNNTTTAATCTTTTTTCATTAGTTGANCCTGTGTAGAATATGACTATATTGCCAGGTGAGTACCACTTGTCAATCCATTGGCGGCAGCTTGAGGGTGTGAATGAGTCAATATTTTCAGGAGTGCCTAAAATGTTATGGGACATACGGCTTCCGGAAAAAATGCGCTCATCGAAATCGTCAAAAATTGACTCGGACGGTGAATCAAGGTAAGAGCTGATTTCATCTTTCACAACCTCCCTCTCTTTGTCAAGCTCCTTTTCAGGAAAAACGGATGCTGAGACGAGGTCGGCACATAGTTCCACGGCACGGAGCAATGAGCCTTTTGGAAAAACTGTGTATATGACAGTCTCTTCTTTGGTGGTGTAGGCGTTGAGTTCGCCGCCGACACTCTCCATGCGGTTTACTATATGCCATGAACGGCGTTTGCGTGTGCCTTTGAAAATGGTGTGTTCAACGAAGTGGGCGAGTCCAAATTCATCTGTGGCTTCATCCCTGCTTCCGGCATTAACGACCATACCGAAATATTCCACCTCTCCTTTTCTGCGTACATGAACGAGACGCAGTCCGTTTGGAAAGGTGGAATATGTGTATGGACAGGCTGAATTGTATGCCAAATCCGTTATGGTTTACTGCATACCGGAAACGGTAGCGTTACGGTNAATTNTGCTGACAAGNCCNTGGAGCACNTTGCCCGGACCGAGNTCAACANATNCAGTAGCNCCGTCNGCAATCATGTTTTTTACAGNCTGNGNCCANCNCACGGGAGCTGTGAGCTGCGCCACGAGAAGCGCTTTGATTTCGGCAGGATCGGTGTGGGGGAGTGCATCCACATTCTGGTAAACGGGGCAAACCGGAGTGTGAATCTCAGTTGCGCTGATAGCTTCTGCAAGTTCAGCGCGTGCCGGTTCCATGCACGGTGAATGGAATGCGCCGCCGACTTTCAGCTTGAGGGCGCGTTTTGCACCGGCTTCTTTCATTTTTTCGCAAGCTGCATCGATAGCGGCTTCTTCACCGGAAATTACAATCTGACCCGGGCAGTTGTAGTTGGCGCAAACGACAACACCGTCGATGCTTTCGCAAATTTCTTCAACTTTTTCATCGGGGAGGGCGAGAACAGCAGCCATTGTAGAGGGTTTGAGTTCGCAAGCTTTCTGCATAGCCTGTGCGCGTGCCGCAACGAGGCGGAGCCCATCCTCGAAGCTGAGAGCCCCTGCTGCAACGAGGGCTGAGAATTCACCGAGCGAGTGTCCTGCAACCATGTCGGGGTTGAAATCATCTCCGAGGGTCTTTGCAAGGATTACTGAGTGGAGGAATATAGCGGGTTGGGTAACGCGGGTCTGCTTGAGTTCTTCATCAGTACCGGAAAACATGATGTCTGTGATGCGGAAACCAAGAATCTCATTTGCTTTCTCAAACATTTCACGCGCTGTGGTATTGTTATCGTAAAGCTCTTTGCCCATACCTACAAACTGGGCGCCCTGACCGGGAAATACAAATGCTTTCATTCAGTATTTATTAATAATATAATGTGTAAACAGTGTGCAAAGATAAGTTTTTTTCCTCATATACGCCGGAGTTTTAGCGTAAATTACTAACTTTACGATGTCCAAAGACACCTTTAATACAAGTTTTAAAGATATAAACAACAGTAAATAAGAATGATACCCGCATTATTCAATCTTGGCACCGGTGAGATTATCATAATTGTGTTCGTTATTCTACTTCTTTTTGGCGCCCGCAGGATTCCTGAGCTGATGAAAGGCATCGGCAAAGGTGTGAGGAGTTTCAAAGAGGGAATGAATGATATTACCAACGAAATCAATAATCCGACCCCTCCAGCGTCCAAAGGGGATGGAGACAAGAGTGAGGCAGATAAAAAATAAGGACTGAACGGTATCCGCGCTATGGCTGATAATAAATCAGAGACCCTTGCGCAGATGGGCTTCTGGGAGCATGTTGACGCTTTGCGCTCGGTGATTCTGAGGGCGGGGGGCGTTATAATTGTATTTACCATTGCTTTTTTCATAGCGATGCCCTGGATCTTTGACAATATAATCCTCGCTCCATGCAAAGGGGATTTCCCCCTGTATAAGTTATTTGAGCATATAAGCGGAAGTTCGCCACTGTTGCCTGACTTTTCTGCTTCAGGGTTTCATGTGGNGCTTATCAATATCCAGCTTGCCAGCCAGTTTTTCATCCATATGTCAACCTCTTTCTGGCTTGGTGTGGTTTTTGCTTTTCCTGTAATTATTTACCTGTTGTGGAAATTTATTTCCCCGGGGCTATATCCAAAGGAGAAAAAAGGTGCGTCAAAGGCTTTTTTCTTCGGCAACCTGATGTTTTTTATCGGAGTTGCGGTAGGATATTTTTTAGTTTTCCCTCTGACCCTGAGATTTCTCGCCGACTATAAGGTCAGTGAGATGGTTCCAAACCAGATTTCGCTTGATTCCTACATGGATAACTTTCTTGTGCTTATCCTTGTAATGGGAATTATATTCGAGCTGCCTATGCTTGCGTGGCTTCTCGGCAAAATGGGATTCCTTACCCGGAAATTCTTCATGAAGTTCCGCAGGCATGCAATAGTGGTGCTTCTTATCCTTGCTGCCATCGTTACTCCTACAGGTGACCCGTTCACTCTTATGGTTGTGTTCCTTCCCATATATATCCTATGGGAGATAAGCGCATATCTTGTTCCGAAAGGGGATAATGCGGAGGAAAATGATGATGAGGCATCTTCACCTAAGCAGCCGGATTTCGATGATTTGTATATTCCTTCTTACCGCAGCAAGCAGAAACAGGNGGATTAACGGCTCATGCGTTTGAGCAGGGAGTAGGATGGAACGACTCCAAGTTCACCCGCCCGTGAGAGGTCAGCGGTGCCGGAGCGGGCATTGCCGAGACGGAAAAATGCAAATCCACGGTTATAGTACGCTTCTCCAAGTTCAGGTCGTAGCTCGATCGCGCGTGTAAACGCATTTATCGCGGAAGTNTANTCNCCNTTTTCAAGCAGCAGGACTCCTTTATTATANTGCGCTACGGGCATATCGGGTGAAAGTGATATTGCCTTGTCAATGTCAGCAAGTGCCGCTTTCTTTATCATTTTTTCATTTTCGGCAGCCGGTATGTGGGAATCCTTATGGGATGGTTCAATAGCGGAAGCCGCCTGGAGTCCACGGAGCTGTGCGACAGCGCGCATCAGATAAGCGAGTGTGAAATCTGGTGTTACTTCAACAGCTTTTGTGAAGTCTGATACAGCGGACGGATAGTCACGGAGGGTCATGAAGTCCATGCCTCGCGCAAAATAGTCAATTGCACGTGGAGTGTGGGTGGATAGATATGAATTATAGTATTCGACAGACTCGAAATGACGCTGAATCTGCTCCTGNTCGGTCAGCACCGGTTCATGGTTTGTGACCTGAAGCACAAAACGGAGTATTCTTGAGCGNTTAATGTCGTCAGCCTCACGGATATACTCGGAATTAGGACGTAGTTCNGTGGGAGATGAGTAATATGTAACTGCAAACATCGGTTCAATGTCCGCAGGAGCAATCCTATCCTGCACTTTACCTCTAATTTGCTTGTTATTGAACTCTTGTTCAAGTGTCAGAGGTTCATTTATGGTTATAAGAGCGGAGAATTTTGCGGCAACGGCATCCTGCGACTCGTTTTCTTCGGCAAGAAGCTCATCCTCGGTTGGTTGCTCTGTTCCGGTATTCCTTACAGGAGTTCGTCCTGTAAATTCGTCAGGAGTTTTCTGTACGGTTTCCTTTGCCATAGCAATGGACTTGTCATAGTCGGCTTTGAAACTCTGGTCTCCCATGTCGCGTTTCACCTGTGAACGGAGAAAATATCCTGCTGCAAGGTTAGGGTAACGGCGGAGGACTTCATTGACATCTGCCATCGCTCCTTTGAAGTCACGCTTCTCTTTTCTGACAATGGCGCGGTTGTATAACGCTTTAATATCTGGTCCATGCAGAGATATGACTTTGTCAAGATCCTTTAGCGCCCGGTCAAAGTCACGCACCTCCATATAAAGAAGAGCGCGGTTATAGAAAGGCACATAGTCGGCAGGAGAGAGCTGTATAGCATAATCATAGTCGCTTATAGCACCGTAGTAATCATCAAGGTTTCGGCGGATGAAAGCGCGGTTGATAAAGAATCCGGGATAACGGGGCTGAATCCTGATAGCCTCGTCCATGTCTGTGAGTGCGCTTGCGAAATCTCTTTTTTTATTAATGTCTATGTCTGCTTTTATGAGGTATGCGTTTACGGCGTTTTTGTTGATGCTCAACGCTTTGTCAGCATCCTCAAGCGCGCCTACAGAATCCCCTGTCTCAAGCCTGAGGCGTGCCCTGCCTATATAGCCGTTATCGAATCGCGGGTGTGCCTTCAGAAGATTGTCGTATGCTTGCATAGCTCCGTCATAATCCTCTATGTCTTGCTGTGCCATAGCTTTGTTGAAGATTATACCCCTGTTGTCCGGCAGGGTTTTAAGCACTTCATCATAGTCTGCGATAGCGAGCTTGGATTGCCCCATATTCTGGTATGCTACAGCTCTCAGCTCGTATGCGTCCACCATGAACGGGTTTCTCTTGATGGCTTCCGTGGCATCAGCCTGGGCTCCATTAAAATCGTCAAGGTTGAGTTTTGCCAGGGCGCGGTAGAAATATGGCTGCGCCAGATATGGTTTTGCTGCAATAGCCTGGTTGAAATACTGTATTGAGAGAACGTAGTCCTCAAAATAAAGTGCGCTCCTGCCGGANCTCATCACCTGTTCGGTGTTGATTTGAGCAGAAGCAGCAAATATATTAAATAGGAGTATTAACGCGGTAAGTGACTGCTTCATTCGTGGAAGTATCTATATTTACCCTGCAAATTTAGGGAAAAAACTTCCTTTGCCAAAGCTAATGCNNATTCNTGTGTCCTCTTTAAATATTATTATAATTCGGGAATCAATCCAGGGTTTGCNGTGACATGATATAATGGNTGTTTNCAATCTCGTATTTCATTCGCCCGTCTTTAATCTCAACATCATCCATTTGGTTGAGCCCAACGTATTTAGCGGTNATTACTTTGAGGATTTCTTTTTTCAGCGCGGCAGCAAGTGCCGGGGGGATGGAGTCGGTGGTTGGTGCATCAACCTCAGTGATGAGAGTGGGAACGGCAACAATTCCTTCTGGGTCTATTTCGATTTTTATTGATGCGGGATCAATGACTAACTGTATTTCATCATCGTCTGCCGCAGTCCATGTGCCTTGAACNGTNGCTTTTGCAGANNCGGTGAGNGATACAGGCTCGGTGGATTCATTGTCAAGGGGGAGTTCCCTGTTGACTGATATCATTGTGGCAATCATTAGAGTGCCAGATGTCGATGCAGTTTTGCTGAAAACGAAATTATCTACGCCCGTAATGAGTCCGTCGGGAGTGTTTGCAAGCATTTCCGGCGCACTGCTCCAACTGCCGTCAATGTCCTCGGCGAGTTTCGAGGCGGAGTCACATGATGTCTGCGCTATCAGAGTTCCAGCAGCTAATAAAGCAAATGCAAATTTTTTCATGTCTATTATTCCTGTGAATATTTCANGTCCTTTAATATTAAACATCGCTATCGTGGAAATGTTTTGCGNNTGCGTGCTTTTCATCAATTTATTTTTTGCTATCTTTGCGCTAAATCTTAAATCCAAAACTAAAATGGCAACAAAACCCTTTCATTATCAGGAGATGTTTCCTCTGGGTGAGGATACAACCGAATATTATCTCCTCACATCAGATTATGTGAAAACCGAAAAGTGGGGCGACAGAGAGATGCTCGTAGTTGACCCCGAGGCGCTCACCGTGCTGTCACGCCAGGCAACACATGACAATGCGTTCATGCTTCGCCGCGAACACAATGAGATGGTTGCAAAAATCCTCCATGACCCGGAAGCAAGTGAAAATGACAAGTTTGTGGCTCTCACCATGCTCCGCAACGCAGAGGTNGCAAGCAAAGGCCAGCTTCCTTTCTGCCAGGATACCGGCACAGCTATTGTTATCGGCAAGAAAGGTCAAAACGTTTATACGGGCAGCACCGACGAAGAGAAAATATCCAAAGGCGTATATACCACTTATACCGAGGATAACCTACGCTATTCGCAGAATGCTCCGCTCAATATGTATGATGAGGTCAACACCGGTTGCAACCTTCCCGCCCAGATAGACCTCTATGCTGTTGGCGGCGATGAATACAAGTTCCTTTTTGTTGCAAAAGGTGGTGGCTCAGCAAACAAGACATATCTTTACCAGGAGACTAAGGCTCTTATCAACCCGAAGACCCTTCTTCCTTTCCTCGTTGAAAAGATGAAGAGCCTCGGCACAGCCGCTTGCCCTCCTTACCATATCGCTTTTGTTATCGGCGGCACTTCTGCCGAAATGAACCTTGCCACTGTAAAGAAGGCATCTGTAAAGTACTATGACAGCCTTCCGACCAAGGGCAATGAATACGGTCACGCTTTCCGTGATGTTGAACTTGAGAAGCAACTCCTTGAGGAGGCTCACAAGATTGGTCTCGGCGCACAGTTCGGTGGCAAGTATTTTGCACATGACATCCGCGTTATCCGTCTTCCCCGCCACGGCGCATCTTGCCCTGTGGGTCTTGGAGTTTCCTGTTCCGCCGACCGCAATGTCAAGGCTAAAATCAACAAGGAGGGTCTATGGATTGAGAAACTTGATGCAAATCCCGGCGAGCTGATTCCTGAAGAATACAGGAAACAGGGTGAGGGCAATGTTGTTAAAATCGACCTTAACCGTCCGATGGATGAAATCCGCAAGGAGCTTTCAAAATATCCTGTATCCACCCGTCTATCGCTCAACGGCACCATCATTGTTGGTCGCGACATCGCCCATGCGAAAATCAAAGAGCGCCTTGACAAGGGCGAGCCGATGCCCCAGTACCTGAAAGACCATCCTATCTACTATGCAGGTCCCGCAAAAACTCCTAAGGGAATGCCTTCTGGCTCATTTGGTCCTACCACCGCAGGTCGCATGGACTCATACGTTGACCAGTTCCAGGCTGCCGGAGGTTCNATGGTGATGATTGCAAAGGGCAACCGCAGCAAGCAGGTTACAGACGCATGCCACAAGCATGGCGGCTTCTATCTCGGTTCAATCGGCGGTCCTGCCGCAATCCTCGCCCAGAACAGCATAAAGAAAGTAGAACTGCTCGAATATCCGGAACTCGGCATGGAGGCTATCTGGAAAATCGAGGTAGAGGATTTCCCCGCATTCATTCTTGTTGATGACAAGGGCAACGACTTCTTCACCCAGATTTCAGAAAAGTGCGCCAGCTGCGCTCTGAACAAGAAATAACCAAGTCAAGGTAAGCCAACATGGTCAATACCTTGAAAGAAATTTGCCGCGACCTCGCCTCCCAGCTTTCTGCCAGGGGGGTGAGGTTTGCCATTNTATCCCCCGGNACCAGAAACGCCCCACTGATTGTTGCGCTTGAGCGCCATCCCGATATTACGACCAAAGTAGTGGTAGATGAACGGAGCGCGGCATTCATGGCTCTTGGCTATGCAGCGATTTCGGGTGAACCAGTAGCTATAGTCTGTACTTCGGGAACGGCATTGCTGAATTACGCTCCGGCAGTTGCTGAGGCATTTTACCGCAANATTCCATTGATAGTCATCTCGGCAGACCGTCCGATGGAATGGATAGACCAGGATGACAGCCAGACGATACGNCAGTTTGAGGCGTTGTCAAATTTCGTGAAGGCATCATATAATCTTCCGGANTCTGATGTGCCTGATATGAGNTGGTATGCCAACAGGCAGATAAATGATGCCATGACAACAGCNCTTAGCGGGCGCAAAGCTCCGGTGCATATCAACATACAGCTTTGCGAACCTCTGACGGAAACCGGTGAAACGGGCGATGAACAATTCCGGACAGTGGAGATGATCGAGCCGTCGCGCACGCTTGAAACATCCTTTGCCCGCCAACTCGGCTGCCGCATAGCATCGCCCCGCAAGGTGATGGTGATTGCGGGATTTCTTGCTCCGTCACCTCAGCTTAACAGGGCTTTACGCCGCCTTGCCGCTATGCCGAACTTTGTTGTGTTTACCGAAACCATATCGAATCTTCACGGAAACGAGTTCATAAGCCGAATCGACACTACCTTGAGCGGTATCAGCAGTGAAGAGCGTGAGGCTCTTGCGCCTGATGTGGTTATATCTCTCGGCGGTGCGCTTGTGTCCCGTTTCGTCAAAACTTATCTTCGCAAGGCGAAGCCGACAGAGCACTGGCATGTAGGACTTTCGCATACTACCGTTGATTGTTTCCAGAGCCTGACCACGCGGATAGAGATGGAGCCGGAGGTGTTTTTCCCGCAGCTTGCGTCAGCAATGCAGCCACATACAGCTCCATGCCGTTACGGCGACCAGTGGAGGATAGCACGTGACAAGGCTGTGTCAACCCACCAAGCTTATATTGCCAAAGCCCCGTGGAGCGATCTCAAGGCTTTTTCGGTGTTCATGCCGAAAATACCCCGCGGCACAAACCTGCAACTCTCAAACGGCACGTCTATACGCTACGCGCAGCTTATGGGTGACACCGGTTACCATAGGTGCGACTGTAACCGCGGAGTGAGCGGCATTGACGGCTGCACTTCCACCGCTATTGGCGCGGCACTCGCTTATAACGGCATGACTATCCTCATTACTGGTGACATGAGCGCGCAGTACGATTTAGGAGCACTTGCTGCAAACGGTGTGCCATCACGGTTCAAAATGATAGTGATGCGTAATGGCGGCGGTGGAATATTCCGCTTCATCAACTCGACTTGCTCCCTGCCGGAGGTGGAAAAGAACTTTGCAGCAACAGAGTCGGTGAGGCTTCCTCTGGAGGAGATAGCAAAGGGATTTGGCTTCGCATATTTCCAAGCGGGAAACGAAAAGGATTTACGCGAGGTTTTCCCTAAATTCATAAATGAACCACAGCAGCCTGCAATTCTTGCGGTAGATACTCCTGCGGATACTGATGCCGAAGTGCTCAGAAATTATTTCAAACGCTCAAAAATTTTCAAAAACAACTCAAATGAATGATATTGTCTGGACTCCGATAAAAGAATATACCGACATACTTTTCGAGCAGTGCGGAGGCATTGCCAAAATAACCATCAACCGCCCGAAAGTGTATAACGCTTTCCGCCCGCAAACCAATTTCGAGATGCTCGATGCTATGGCTTATTGCCGTGACAACTCCTCGATTGGCGTTATTATCCTCACTGGTGCAGGTGACAAGGCTTTTTGCTCGGGTGGCGACCAGAATGTGAAAGGAATAGGCGGTTACATTGATGACAATGGCGTTCCACGCCTGAATGTGCTTGACCTCCACAAGGCAATACGCTCAATTCCCAAACCGGTCATTGCTATGGTAAACGGCTATGCTATCGGTGGCGGCAATGTGCTGCAAGTGGTGTGCGATCTGACAATTGCTTCCTATAATGCCCGGTTTGGTCAGACAGGTCCTAAGGTGGGCAGTTTTGATGCTGGATTCGGCTCATCATACCTTGCCCGCTGCGTAGGTCAGAAGAAAGCGCGTGAAATATGGTTCCTATGCCGCCAGTACACAGCTGAGGAGGCTCTTGAAATGGGCATGGTGAACAAGGTTGTGCCTTTTGACAAACTTGAGGAGGAAACTGTTGACTGGTGCCGCACTATCCTTAGCCGCAGCCCTATGGCAATCCGCATGATAAAGCGTGCCCTCAATGCCGAGCTTGACGGTCAGCGCGGGCTTATGGAATTTGCTGGGGACGCAACCCTGATGTACTATCTCATGGAGGAGGCTCAGGAGGGCAAAAACGCATTCCTTGAAAAACGCGACCCCGATTTCGGCAAATTCCCCAAATTCCCGGGCTGATGTTAAAGACAGCTTATGCCCCTTACAGGCTTGATTTCAACTTCAAAGCCTTGACCTCGCGTGGCGCTCTCCCTTACAAGGATACCTACTTCATCAAAGTGTGGGACGAAGATGCTCCGGAGCAATTCGGCATAGGGGAGTGCGCACTGTTCCGAGGTCTCAGCAAGGAGGACAATCCGTGCTATGAAGAGGTGCTCTCAGACTTGTGCGCCAAGCTGAACCGTGGTGAGAATTGCGATATAAGCAATTATTCATCTATAAAGTTCGGTCTTGAGACAGCCCTGCTTGATTTCCAGAACGGATGCGTGCATAATCCTTTTCCAAGCGATTTCACGGCAGGACTTGAGGCGGTGACGATAAACGGGCTTGTGTGGATGGGTACCCTCGATGAGATGAAAGAGCGCGCTGAACGAAAGATTGAGGACGGATTCCATTGCATCAAATTCAAAGTCGGCAGTGAAAACTTTGAAAGAGAGCTGAGGCTNCTGGACGAAATACGCATGCAGTATGGTCCTGAAAGCNTGGAAATACGACTCGACGCAAACGGCGCATTTACTGCAGATAATGCTATGGAGCGNNTAANNCGGCTTGCGCANCTTGACATACACTCGATTGAGCAGCCTATAGCNGCCGGTCAATGGGATGCGATGTCNTATCTCTGTGAGAATTCCCCGATACCGATTGCGCTCGACGAGGAGCTTATCGGGTGCCGTTCACCTGAAGAGAAGCACAAGATGCTATTCTTCATAAAGCCCGCTTATGTTATTCTCAAACCGGCTCTTTGCGGAGGCTTCAGTGGTGCCACTGAATGGATTACCGATGCAGAGAGCAAAGG